>Ga0180438_10002807_pt1 | contig 27551 bp, 30 predicted proteins | sample SS_ome_12_FD_132455 | JGI IMG/M metagenome (GOLD analysis project Ga0180438, IMG submission 132455) | Hypersaline lake sediment archaeal communities from the Salton Sea, California, USA - SS_3_D_2 metaG | ecosystem: Environmental > Aquatic > Non-marine Saline and Alkaline > Hypersaline >...
AAAACTAAAGTTCCCTTCATATTTCATAACTGTGGGACCACGCCATACTTCATGGAACCGTGTAAAGAAATTGAATTCGCTGCTGTAAACGGATCACATCCTTTAGACCTCGATTATTGGATCAAATTTAAAGAATCCTATCCAAATGTAACGATAATGGGCGCAAATATTGATGTTTCTCGAGAAATGCTCACGGGAACTCCCCAAGATGTAGAAGAAAAGGTAAGAGATAACATTATAGCTCTTGCTCCAGGAGGTCGTTATGTATGTTCTCCTGTTTGTTGCTTGCCATGGGGCGTACCATTAGGGAATATAATGGCTATACCTAGAGCACTAGAAAAATACGGTCAATACCCATTAAAAATACAATAAGATTCTTTTTTTTCTTTTTTATTCAGTATCGTACATGCTGTACTTCATTAAAATCTCTAATTCGGCTATTCGCCAACACAGAATATCATATGGGCATTTTTCGAAATAAATCTGAGCTGCTTTTTGTTTAATAACACCTTCTGGAGGAGTCATTCCTAAATTATCGTAGGTTAATTGCATTTTAGCAAGATTCCAGCATAAGGTATCGTACGGATTCTTACCTTCTGCAATGTAATAGGCAGCAACATTAATTTCGTTGATTAAATCATTATTTTTTTCACTCATTAGATGATTTCCCATCTTTTTTTTACTACTGATAACATGGAATTACGCATTTAAAAAAGATTCTTTAATCTAAAAGAAATTGCACCTTGAGTTAAAAAATTGCGAAATTAGTATATGAGACTAATTCATCAAGTACAAAATTGGTAAAAGTGTCTTCGATTTCTTCTGAGTTATATAAATCTCTAATGAAATTACCATAATCCTCTGCTTTTTTAACTCTTACTATAGCAAATAATCCATACTGTTCACCAATTCGAAATAAATCCGTAATGTTCTTGTGCATTTCCAAACTTAGCGCGAGTTCATTATATTTAGATGGGTCTTTTGGTTTCACTCGAAGGAGATATTTTCCCTTAAAACCGACCTTTTTTGGACTAAAATTGACTGTATAATTTAAGATCACCCCTTGTTGCTCTAGCTTTTTAATTCTATTATGAATTGTTGACTGGGAGATTTCAGAGTTGAGTTTTTTTGTAAAGATTTCCTTTATCTCATACGTTGAGATTGGTTTAAGTCCTTGTCCATCTCTTAAAATTTTTAGAATTTTATAATCAATCTCATCAATTTTAAAACTGAGATCACCAGGAATCTGATCTAATTTTATTCCTAGGTTCTTAATCTTTTTAATCATTATTTTTATCAACTGATCTACGTCTGTCGTGTTCCTTATACTCGCTAAAATGATCTTACCAGATGAAAAAATTATAATCCTTGCTTTTACTGCTTTCATTTTCACGATGAGACCTGGAAATCGATCGGGATTATATTCAATATCTGAATTTTTTATAGCAATTTGATTTAAATTGATCTTTGATGGAAGATTTATTTCAATATCCTCAATTTTATCACTAAAATCAGCAGAACCGAGTTTTTCAGCTACGATCTCTTTGAGCCCATCTTCAAAGGACAAGTTTGATTTCCTCAGGCTGATGCCATTTGTTTTGAATATCTTTATTGTTTCAATAATTTGATATTTCTTGAAATAAGATTTTGCCATTAGATTATCAATAGAATTTAATGTAGTATAATATTCCTCGGGGGATTTAAAGATAAATAGGGCGAAAAGAGAAAAATCTCCAAAGATGCCGTCTAAAACTCTTAATTGAGGGATCTTTAGTAATTCATCTACTAATTCAGGTTCTTTAGGATTTGTTTTAATTTCGAGCATTATATATTTCAAATTATTTGGACGAATATCTGGATTGATGTTAATAGTAAAATTAGTAATTATTTTTTGATCCCTCAAACCATCGAGTTTGTTTTGATATGTCTGTCTAGATAACCCTAAAGCGCGTGAATTCTTCGATATACTAAATTTGGTCGTTCCGTTTATATTTTTTATGAAACGCTGGGCTTCTGCACGATCCTTACTCTTACTCATTATATAACACTTTTTCATTTTTTTTGATTATTATTAATTAAATGTTAAATTATATATATAAATATTTGCTTTTAACCAAAAAAAACTTTATCAATTAATTAAAACTATTATTCATACAAAATAATCAAAAAACATGCAAGTGAACAAAATGGTTAATTACAAGATCGCTGACGAAAGTCTAGCTGAAAAAGGAAAAGAATCCTTATATGTTGCAGAAAATAAAATGCCGGTGACGGCTAAGATCATCAGAGAACGGTTCGCTAAAGAAAAACCTTTAGTAGGAATCACTGTTGCTGGATGTCTTCATATAACCAAGGAAACAGCTAATCTTGCCCGAACTTTAAAGGCAGGAGGTGCTGATGTATGGTTATGTGGCAGTAATCCCTTATCAACTCAAGACGATGTCACCGCAGCATTGGTAAAGGAAGATATAAATGTGTTTGCGTGGCACGGAAATACAGATGAGGAATTTTATTGGTGTATTCGTGAGTGTTTGAAAGCCAAACCTAACATTTTAATTGACGATGGTGCGGATATGATTGTAACCGCTCATAAAGAATTCCCTGAATTAATTGAAAATGGCACGATAATCGCATGTCAAGAGGAGACTACAACAGGGGTTAAGAGATTTAAAGCGATGGATAAACAAGGAGTATTAAAAGTTCCTCTATTTCCTGTAAATGATGCAAGATGTAAAAATCAATTTGATAATGAATTAGGAACCGGTCAAGGTGTTATAGCCGCAATTTATGGAATGCACGTGTTATTTGCCGGTAAAGTTGTAGTGATTGCTGGTTATGGTCATTGTTCTTCTGGTATGGCTTTAAGAGCGCGGGGATTGGGCGCTGATGTAATAGTCACTGAAGTTGATCCAATCAAAGCGCTTCAAGCAAGATTTGCGGGTTTCCAAGTAATGCCAATTGAAAAAACTCTTCCTATTGCTGATATAATTTTGACGGCAACTGGGTGTAAGCACGTAATTCCACCTTCAAAAGAAATGTTTGATAAATTGAAGGAGGGCGTAATTCTTGGTAATCTGGGACACTTCGATATTGAAATTCCAACTAAGGAATTATATGAACATGCTATGGAGATTAAACCAATCCGGCAAGATGTTGAAGAATTAATATTTCCCGATGGTAAAAAGATATATCTTCTCGCTAAAGGAAGATTAGCTAATCTAGTATTGTCGGAAGGTCATCCCGCTGAGGTTATGGACATGTCATTCGGCTTACAATCTCTAATGTCCGAATATATCGCCAAGAATAAAGACAACCTAAAACCGGGCATGGTTGATGTTCCTGTTGAAATCGACGATAGAGTAGGTTTCTTAAAGCTTCAATCTATGGGCGTTGAGATTGATACTCTCACTGAGGAACAATATAACTACATTCATGGCTACGAAGAAGGGACTTAGACAAGTCCAAAACACTTTCTTTTTTTTTCTTTTATTTTTTAGGATTTATTATATCATCAACATTAACGTCTCCATAGACTTCGCGAGCAAGCCTTCTCAAGCCATCCAATCCGATTGGTTCGTCTTGAAGCTTATGGGATTCCCATATTTTTAAATAATCAAATTCTTGCTTTATCTCGCTCATGTATTTGTGTTGAAGATCGTGCATTTTCCCGCAATACTCGCACTTCTTTGCTGACTTTTCTGGAGTGAGCATGTTGATGTGAACGCCATCAAGGGTTATATATTTTTCAGATAAGTCCCTTGCTCGTTTTATTTCCTCGAAACTAGGTTTCTCGGCTATAGTGACCAATCGTAGTGATCCTTTTTTGTGAATCAATTCGCTTATTCTCGTACCTCTCTCCTCCATATCGTGTAGCATCTTGAATACTTCTTTTCCAATTTCTCTTCTTGTATCTTCACCACTAACGGGACTTAATAATTTAGCGATTGGTTTTATCATCGTTGATTGGAACTTTTTTACTGCTCCCCTTATAGAATTGAAGAAATTGAGCGAATATTTCAAGAGGACCCTGATTTGGTCCTCGGGAATTTCAAATAGAGTGATCATGTTTCCAGTTGGAGGAAAGTCAGCTACAACAATATCGAAATCGATGGCTTCCACGTGCTTGTCCCTATAGATACTGCTGTCGGCGTCGAGGATTTTTTGGAAAAACATGCTATTTTTGAGTGCTAGAGGGATAGAGTCAGCGGTCATAGTGGTGTCAATGAACTTCTTGATTTGTGGGATTTGTCCGACTATTGGCGTCCTTTTCATGAGAGCTCTCATTTTATCGTGGAATTCTTTCGTGTATTCTTCTGCGTACACATTAGGATCAGGTTCAATGCCCCAGAGATTATCTGTAAGCCTTGTTAATCTATCTCCAACCTCTCGAGTAAAGAGATCGCTAATGTTATGTGCAATATCAAAAGAAATTAGCAAAATTTTTTTATCTGGGAGCATGTCAGATAACGCGACGGCAGTAGCAGCGCTAATGGTGCTCTTGCCAACACCTCCCTTGCCTCCTAATACGATTATTCTTTCTATCATTTAGCATAAACACAATATATAGGTGAATTTTAAAATGTTTAAATCCATAAAAACCTAATCGTCTCCCTTATATTCATAAGTTTATGAAAAATTAATCTTGAGAAAGATAAAAAAGATAAAAAAAAACATTAAACAAGTTGATTTATCAACTGTTTTTATTATTAGCATCAATTTTTTTAAAAATATTCTTGATTAGGTAAAAAAATTTCTTTATAAATCTTGATCTTATTTTTAACTTGTATAAATGCGAGTTTTGCGAAGAATTAGCTAAATAATTCTGACTTACTAACGAAATTGAATTCAACTATAGTTAAATTGCATTTGTAGGTTAGCACGGATATGTTATTTACAATTACATCAAGGCTTCTAACAACCTAGGAACTACTTCTTTGTAATCTGATACTTCGTCAAGATCGCAGGTTACGAGAGCGTGACTCCTATGTTGGCCTTCAAATTCGTGTAAAAGGTTCTGAATTTCTGCATCAGCAGTACCAATCTCTACATACTCCTTACATTTAATACAAGCTCGAACTCTAATGTTTATCACTTCGTAAATATTTCTTTTTCAAAAACCATGTGAGAATGATAATATTAATTCTTAGCACTATATAACATTATTTAAAATGAGAATTGCTAAATCTTGTTAAAATCGTAAAATAGGAGCATTACTCTCGTTTAAGATAGCTTTTTAGGAAAAAAAACTAACTTTCCCGAAATTCTCGAGTCGTCCTCAGTGTCCTTCTTAAAATAAAAATAAAACCTGCCTATATCGGTTTTTACCTTGCATTTACAGCTTTTTTTTGATTTAGAACCTAAAATCTTGTTCAAGCAAATTTTGTTCCAATAACTCATGAGGATCTATGAGCGCTCTACTCTAATAAAGAAAGATCTCACGGGGATAATATCCTCGAGTTAAAAAAGTTGAAAATAACAAAAATTATATTACAAGATTAATATATTTTAATTAGTACCATTAAAAAAATGATGGTATGATAAAAAAAATTAAAAATTAACATATTCAAAACTAATCAATTTAATTCAAGATATTATTTACTTTCACAAAAAAGAATCAATTTATATTTAATAATTCAAATAAAGTAATCAAATCAGAATAGTTCTTAAAAAAGAAAAAAATCATATTACATAATAAATCAATCCAAATCATTTAGTTATTTTAAAAGTATATTTATCCAATAATTAAATTTATTCAAGATTTGTTTAGTTCAGTTCAAAGGAATCTATTTACAGCATGAATACGATCTTGGAGATGTAATTTTGATTAAATATTCTAGAAATATGCTTGAATATGTGATTTTTTTTGAATATTTAAAACACAAAAGAAGTGATAAAAATTACGAATCAAACGGATTTTACGACAAAATACATAATAGAGTCATCTTTTTCTATAAAAGGAGTTGTCGAAAAATCAGATATTGTTGGGGCCGTTTTTGGTCAAACTGAAGGACTTCTCTTGGATTTAGATTTAAGAGATTTACAAAAATCGGGGCGTATTGGAAGAATTGAAGTTGATAATGTCTCCAAAGAGGGAGTCTCCGAAGGGATAATTAAAGTTCCCTCCTCTTTAACGAGAAAAGAGACCGCACTTTTAGCAGCAACAATAGAAACCGTGTCTCGTGTTGGACCGTGCGAAGCAGAAATAAAACTATTAGAAATTCGTGACGTTCGTCAAACAAAACGGAAGAAAATTATAGAAAGAGCGGCTGAATTAATGAAACAATGGGACCAAAAATCATTGGAATCGAGTGAAATTGAAGAAAAAATGGATGCTGATATAAAACTCGGAGAAATTATATCCTGGGGTCCAGAAAAACTTCCCGCAGGTCCAGATGTGGATGATAATCCTGAACTAATAATCGTTGAAGGGCGAGCAGATGTCTTGAACTTGTTAAGAATAAACGTGAAAAACACTGTTGCCGTTCAAGGGACTCAAGTTCCTAAATCCATCATCGAATTAACCAAGAAAAAAGAGACCGTAACTGCCTTTTTAGATGGAGATCGTGGTGGTACGATTATTTTAAACGAGCTTTTACAGGTAGCCAAACTAGATTATGTTGCACGAGCGCCAGATGGTTTTGAAGTTGAAGAGTTAACCCGTAAACAAATGGTTAAATCACTACAAGGCAAAAAACCAGCAAAATCTACAAATGGTACCAGCGAAAAACCCGTCAAGGAATATAAAGGAAAAGAGGGAGGGCTTCATAGGATTTTAGATAAACTTAAAGTGAAAGAGACTTCGCCTATTCTTGAAGCAATTAAAAATATCACGCCTGGACAGAGCGTCGGTTTTAATAAAAAAGGTGAAAAAATATTTGAAATGTCTGTTGGGGAGCTTTTTGGGAGCATTACAGAACAAAAAAACACTCAATTTTTAATAATAGATGGGATTCTATCGTCAAGGTTGCTTTCCTTAGCACAAAAAATGAAAATTAAATTCATTGCGTGTAAAAACAAGGAAGAAGATTTAAGGATTCCTAGCAGTATTTCTATTTACTACATGTAATAGAAATACTTTATTTCTTTTTTTAACTAATTTAGCGAGATATTTACGTCAATTGGGATTCCTTGCGTTATTGAGTGTGATACGATGCAGTAATCCCGAAAGGTTTTTATGCATTGGTCTATTTTTTCGGACGGTTGCCCATCTTTTGCCGCAATTAATAATTCTGCCTTGATATTAACAAGCTTTAAACTCATTTTAGGGCCGGCGTGTTTTAATTGACCGTCTACCACAACCTCTAATGTATCTATTTCGACATTCTGCTTTTGTAAACAATAAGTAAATGTTGATCCTAAGCAACCCCCAATCCCTATTAAAAAGTATTCCACCGGACTCGGTCCTATATCTGTTCCATGAAAGGATTCGGGCTCGTCAAGGTGAATAACATCAAAATGTCTAGCGCTCGCTGTAAAATGCAAATTTTCGGAGTACTTTATAGAGACTTTCATGTTTCCCATATAAAAAAGTAAACATTGTTGAAATCTATTATATTAATTCCAATTTATAGCTTCTCCCACCACGGAAAAAATAAGCTGTAATACATAGCTAAGAGCACCTAAAATCACCAATCCAATAGCACAGATCTTAAATGTTAAAAAATACTCTTTTCGGTCTGGTTTATTGGCGATCTTCAATACGCGCGTCACGTCTTTGAAAAAACCCTTTATTCTTTCATTAATGCTTGGCTTCTGCGTTTGCTTATATTTATCGTATTTTTCATATTTAGGATAGGAAGAATTACTCATTTTTCTCACATAAAGCTATAGTAAGGTAATTTGTACTTTAATATAGAAATGACTTCTAATGAGTATTGTAAAGTTAACTCTTTAAAAAATTTATCTATGAGATTGGAAAGAATTGAATTTTTTCATCATTACTCTAACCCAAGAATACTTGAAACGAACTTATCCACGGAAAATTCTTCCAAGTCTTCGTATTTCTGACCAACGCCAATAAAAATTATTGGTTTCTTTGTTTCAAAAGAAATAGATAATGCTGCACCTCCATTTGCGTCAGCATCATGCTTGGTTAGTATATTTGCGTCAATTCCCACGTTTTTTTTAAATTCTTTTGCTTGAAATAGCGCGTCATTTCCTGCAAGTGAATCACCAATAAAAATCTTCAAATCTGGCTCTGCCACGCGAACGATCTTTTGCATTTCAACCATCAAGTTTTTATCCGTTACTTGACGTCCTGCCGTATCAACCAAGACAACATCGACATTTTTAGCTTTCGCGTGATTAATTGCGTCAAATGCAACGCTTGCCGGATCAGATTTATATTCATGCTTGATAACTCTTATTCCAACATTATTCATGTGTTTTGATAGTTGTTCAATCGCTCCTGCTCGGAACGTGTCGGCAGCAGCGGCAACAGAGGTAATTCCTTGAGATTTTAATAAATGCGCAATTTTAGCCATGGTGGTAGTTTTTCCAGTTCCATTTACTCCCAAGAAAACAATGACATAGGGGAGTTTCTCAAGCTTTTTTCTCTTTATTTCTTCCAATAAATTAATTTCTTCATCAGGAGTGAGAATTTCCTTGATGATATTCTCTAATGCATTAAATAATAAGCCTTTTGTAGATGTCAGTCGACCAACTTGCTCGTCTTTAAAAAGCTCAGTAATTTGATCACAGATTTCATCCGCAGTGTCAATTGCAACGTCATTACTTATAAGAAGTAGTTTCAACTCTGAAAGGGCGTCTAATTTTTTTTCTGAGATTGTTTTTTTTACGAAATTAGAAAAAATCTTTGTGAGTTTCTTTTTCATTTCATTGTTCACGCGGAGTTTAAAATAAATATGAATGCTTATAGCAAAAAAGATGACAATGTTATTGCTGTGGGGTGTATCCTTGTTGGATTAATTGTGACATTCCCTGTAATGTCAGGTCCAATTGGTACAATCGATCGTTCATCAATTTAATTTGTTCAGTGTGTTGATTGATTACTTTATCAACAAACACGATTGCACTGTCTAAATCCTTTTCAATCACTATATCTTGACTGACGTTTATAAGAACTGTTTTAGAGTCTCTAATTTTACTTTTCATGACAGCAACACTTCCTATAGGAACTAAAATATCATCGCCTTCATTTGTATTTTTTAAATTTTCAAGAGTAGCTTTCGTATTCGTATGATCTTGTAGAGAAGCATTGAATACTGCTAAATTTTGAACTAAGACATCTCTCTGTTCCCTTAAATATTGAAATTGATAAATTTGTTGTTCCATATTTTGGTTTTGAGCATTTTCCATTCTTCATCAATATTTTTTATTTGTTTAATTCACGAATAAGATAATCTTCGCATTCTTCTGGCTTAATTTCCTTAATCTCTTGGATTTTAATCTGTCGTCTATAAAGACCAATCGAAGTAATCATTGTATACGCTTTTTCAAGCGCATCGTCTTCTTTTAATGCCCGAATTTCTTTACTGAATTTATATTTTTTTTTATCCTTGTAATATGTTCCCACAATCTTGAAAATCTTAATCTCTGCTGACATGTAAATTCAATTCTATTGATTCTGTATTATTGTATATTTTAAATCTTTTAAAAAATATTAAATTTTGCTTTTTTTATCAAATTATTATCGCTTTGAAATCAAGATAATGCTTCTTAAAGGTTTAAAACATTACTTAACCTCATCATTTCTGGTCCAGTGCTATCTACTCCAAAGACTCCGCTTTTATCGTTGACAACCGCCCCCGAACTAAGGTATGGCATTCCTCGATTAATGGTAGAAACATCTGTTTCGTCAACTTTTAAAATGGAGGAAATAAACTCGATTTCATCGTCGTTAGCTAACGGTGTTACCACGCATCCGTGATTATTAGCTAATGAAATTGATCCCGGTAAGCGTGAATCCGCAAATTCGTAGACGACGGTTTCCACGTTCAAGGCGTCTTCAACTTCCTTTTTATTATTTTTTATAAACGTGCTTATTATAGCTCCTTTATCGTTACATAAGATTAGGTTTCCAAATGCATTATCTATGGATTTGAGCACACCGATGTTAATTTCCCCATCAACCGTGCTTTTTAAAAGGGATAATTCGTCGTCTCTAATGAGGTTTGGTACGATAACTCCGTTCTTGTTACTTACCATGTATACTCCCAATAAATTTGAATTATTTATTGTAAGAGGAGACAATGGTTCTTCGAATGTAGTTCTAAATTTTTTTAATGTGGTTTTTAATACAGTGGGCGGATGAAATATTCGCGAGTTATTTCCACTTAGATATACTCCGATTAAGCTCCGACCAAAAACTTGAGACTTTAGAATTGTCATTAATAATTCCTTGATTTTATAAAATGAGAATTAAGTGAATAAATCTATTAGTATTTTTAAGCTAAATAAACTACCACAAGACCATCGACGTTCTTTGTTGCTCGTACTTTGAGTTTTCTCGGGGGCTTTTGAATTCCTCGTTCCCAGATCTTCTCGTTTACCTCTTGAGATATCACCAAGGATTCAGGCTTGAAATGACGCGTCATGTATTCTCTAAGGTATCTTATTGCCTTTTTCGCGTATTTATTTCTCGGGCCGTGTCGTGCTTTCGCAAGAGGGACGACATATATCCGTTCATCGATAATTTCTTCTTCAGGTTCTTCGACTTCCTCGACTTCTTCTCTCCCTTCAATTCCTTCTTCAAAAATTTCGCTTATCTCTTCTTCCTCAGAAATATCGTCTAAACTAAACTCTTCTATTTCTTCTAGCTCTTCTTCCTCTTCTTCTTCTTCTTCGACTTCTTCTAATTCGTCAGCCAATTCCTCTTCTAAGTCGTCCAAACTGATTTCTTTTCCTTTTTTTGCCATGAATTTTCTCCTTTATCATTAATTATAAGTAGCTTAGTCGCGTTTTAACCTGCTATTACGCCATTCTCTTCTTGAGTAAGGGCTCCATCGAACCTTTCCCCCCGTTCTCATAATAATCCAGCTGGGAAGAGATTTGCTCTGCTTCATTTTCTTAGCTCTTCGTAATTTGGATGGTAAATCTTTATTCCTTGCCATTTTCCTGATGTCCTTTTATATTATAAATTTTTAATTTTAAACTCTTTTTTCTTACCTGTTTGAGATATTTGCTCTAAAAGTTTCTTAAAAGCTTCGTCTGCTAGTGGTGTTGCTCCACGTAATCTTCCTGATTGAAACAGCTGAATTAATTGCAGTTCAATTTGTTCTGCAAATTGAGGTTTCACCATTCGTATGTTTTCAAGCCTTTGTCGAGCTTCTTGAGTTAATATCTTACGCATTATGAGATATTTCTGCTTTTCAAAGGTTTCTTGTTGCTGCTGGGCGACTTCCTGTTGCATCGCCTGTTGCTGTATTTCAGCCAACCTTCTCCTTCTTAGCTCTTCTAGTTGCTCTTCATCACTCATGATAAAATTTCAACTCTAAACGATTTTATAATTATTTTCTCAAGATTGAATGTGCGGTTCTTTCTAAGAAACTCGTTCCTTCAGGGGATACGACTCTTCCTCTTTTTTCAGCCTTCATCACTAAATTCGAGTCTTCTAATTGTTGTAATGCCACTCGAATTATTTTTCCTGCTCCTTTCGCACTATGATTTAAACCTGGCCCTCCCCTATTCCGTCCTCCGTATAATTTCCTTAATTTATTCACTCCAATAGGGCCAAACTTTTTTACTTTTCTTAAAACAGACGCACATCGAATGTACCAGAAGTTCTCTGAGTCGATGGGCGCTAATTCCTTGAAGAAAGCTGTCTTCCAAAACTGAGATCCTTCTGGTGGTTTTATTTCTGGGAATTCATCCTTAAATTTTTGGGCAACTGCCTCTATTAGCGCTTCGGGTTCAACTACATATATACTCAAATTTTTAACACTTTAAGAGTTAATTATTAATTAATTGCTTTAGAATTGTAATATTTAAAAAATTAAAAATTTTTTGATTTTTAAGAAGAAAATGGACTATACCGAAGTTTTTAAAAAAGTACTCTTGGAAGAGCCACACTGCATTCTTGGAAAGAAAGGTATTACTGAAGAGTTCGTAACTCACGTGAATACTCTTCTCAAGAGATACAAGGTAATTAAAGTTAAAGCATTGAAATCTGTTGCAACCAAATCAAATATTAAAGAGATTGCAACCCAAGTATCAGAAAGAACTAACTCTTATTTGCTAGATCTACGTGGCAAGACCTTTATTATATCAAAAACACAGATTGAAAAATAATAAAATCCATGTCTTATAAAAGAATCGTAAAGGAAATTGCGAGATCCAGAATATCTTTCCTATTTCAAGAAGCTCACGATATCTTTAACGAAGATAAAGAACTTGCAAATAATTACGTGAATTTAGCGAGGCGATACGCTCAGAGAGCAAAAGTAAAGATTCCATTTGAATGGAGAAAACGGATTTGCCACAAATGTAAGAGATTTTTATATCCGGGAATCAATTGTAGAATAAGAATGCAATCGAGAAAAGGAAAAGGGTCTCACGTGTCAATTACGTGTCTTGAATGCACCAAAACAACCAGGTATTTCATTAAAACAAAAGAATGAGGTATAATCTACATATATTTATACTAGAAATCATCAATTACTATTAGCCATGACTCCTTTAACTATAATACTTGCAGATTGTGGTTTAGAACTCATTCCTAAACAGATTCGGAAACATTCTGCTGTCCAGAGAAATTTATCAAGCAAAAATTACTCCTCACAACTTTTAGACAACGCCTTGCATCATTCCGCCATGAAAGATTTGAAAGACTCTGAAAAAAGGGGACGTCCAGACATATTACATGTATGTTTACTCTACGCATTGGGGTCACCCTTGAATAAAAGCGGAAACCTAAATCTATTCGGGCACACCCTCAACGATAAAATCTTTAAATTCAATCCCGAACTAAGAATTGCTCGAAATTTCAACAGGTTCAAAGGTTTAATGGCTAAACTCCTCATAGATGGGGAAATAACCGCTAACGGGACCTCCTTAATTACTCAAATTGACACCAGTGTGAAGAACTTAATTGAACGACTTAATAAATCTGAAATTATCCTATTTTCAAGTAAAGGGAAATTAGTTAAAACCCCCAAAGAGGTGTTCCCCGATGCGAAATCTCAAAATTACATTGCAATAATCGGAGGGTTTCAGAAGGGGGGATTTTCTGAAGAAATTTTATCACTGTCAGATAATTTAATCTCTATTTCTAAACATCCATTAGATGCCTGGAATGTTGTTGGAAAAGTAATTACATATTTCGAGATTGAAGTCGACATTACATAATCAAAAAGTTCAAAAAAAATCATTTATTATATTCATCACTATTCTATTTTTTTTGCGCTCTTAGTATAGTGGTTAGAATCTCGGGTTTCCAACCCGAGGACCCGGGTTCAATTCCCGGAGGGCGCATTTATTTATAATTATCAAATTTAACTTAGAATTTTTTATAGTTTTTCGTGAAAGAGTTGTTTCAAGACCTTTTCGCAATACCTATCGAACATTCTGGTATATGCAGGAGTAACATGTTAAAAATGCGTTTTTATTGGTCGTTTATTAAAAATTAGCGATACAATTAAATGTGCGCATTATCATGTTATCCTATGAGGATAACGCCCTTAAAAAACGTGATGCATTTTTCAACCATTTTTTTAAACCTTATCAAATTAGCTAGTATGGGCTCTTATCCTTTCTCTTTTTTTTTTCGTCAATTTTTTATCCTTACTCTCACTAATTAGCATTAACATATTAAAAGAGATACAATAAGGTTATTAATCGTGAAAACCATTGAAGAACCTCCAAGATCAACTCCCGTGATGGTGGAGACGGACGTTTTAGTCGTGGGTGGCGGACCTGCTGGACTTTGTGCCGCGATCGCAGCAGCAAGAGAAGGAGCTGATACGATCGTTGTAGAACGATACGGTTGCTTTGGAGGGGTTATAACTCAAGCAATGATCGGAACAATTTCTTGGTATCGCTATGCAAAGACAGTGGACGCTGGTGGATTACTCGTAGAATTTGAACGCCGGGCGAAAGAAATGGATGCAAGCTCTAACATAATTGGGAATATCAAGAATCCTGAAATGGTTGCAGAACTCGAAGCAGAAGGATTGATGGTTAATGGAGAAGCTACATACGAAGTATTAGACACGGAAAAATTTAAATATTTAGCAGATGTAATGCTGGAAGAAGCAGGAGTCACACCTCTACTCCATTGCTCTGCCGTAGATGTAATAATGGATGGGAGAACAATAAAGGGAATCATTACTGAGAGTAAGTCCGGTCGACAGGCAATTTTAGCTAAACGTGTTATCGATGCCACTGGAGACGCTGATGTAGCTAATCACGCTGGTGTTCCATTTAGAAAAAGTCCGAAAAACGAATTAATGGAAGTAACGGTAAATTTTGGGTGTAGTGGAATCAAGATTGGCAAATTTCTCATGTATGTGTACCTAAATCGTTCAAAATTTGGAGATTGGGGCGAGGGAACAGGAAAAGAGGAAGAATTCTTTACCACTTATCTTACTGAACCGTTTAAAAAAGCCCAAGAAGCTGGGGAAATCCCAAAAGATATTACAATAGAAAGTTATTGGGGTAATTATACCGATGCGGGAGAAATCACGTCATTTAACGGGATTCACATGCATGGGTTCGATTGTACCAATGTCTGGGATCTCACGAAAGCAGAAATTGAAGGTAGGAAACGAGTAATCATGGCGATAAATGCGTTGAAAAAATACACTCCTGGTTTTAAAAAAGCAAGATTAAGAACGATTGGGTCATCATTGGGTACCAGGGAATCGAGAAAGATCATTGGCGCATACATCCTTACCGAGGACGATGTGAGGAACGAAGCACGTTTCGAGGATTCTATTGGAATCTGTCCGGAGTTTATAGATGGGTATGGTCTTGCGATCATGCCAACAACTGGACGATATTTTCACTTACCTTACGGTATCATGCTTCCACAGGAGGTAGACAACTTGTTGGTGGTTGGTCGATGTGTTGCAGGAGATAAAATTTCACACGCTGCTACTCGTCAAATGGCGAGTTGTACGGTTACAGGGCAGGGTGCTGGGGTAGCTGGTGCTATATCCATTAAGGACGATGTTACGTGCCGCCAAGTTGACATCTCGAAGGTTCAAGAGGCTCTTAAAAAGCAGGGCGTCAGAATCGAATAAATACATAATTACCTGAAAAAATTGCTATATATGAATGCTCGTGATAGATATCTCGCTGTGTTTGATGACAATGCACGAAAGAAGCTTGACCGAGTTCCTACTTTTGTTCAATACATTAGACATGAGTTCATACTCCAACACAAGGATGAGTTGTTTCCAAAAAACAAAGAACCATTACTTACTCAACAATATTTTGAAGCGCCTCATGTGTTAGGATTTGATGCCGTTTTTGCGGGTTTTCCTTCAAGCGTTTCATTTAAAGCTATAAGAGTGGAAGATAGTAAAGGAAATAAAATTAGAATTAATGAAAGTGGACAGGCAACGCGAAAGAAATCAGAGTATTATGCAGGAGGGTATATTCATTCGCTGGAGATTCTGGATGACCTTCGAGCAAACTTCAAGCGAGTAGATCGAAGTGCAGGTATTAAAAAGGTCATGAAAATATATGAAAAATTTGCTCCCAATATTTTCTGCGTCTTACAAGTGGAGGGTATATTTGATCGCCTTTGGCAAGCAATGGGAATGAACATCTTCAGTCGTCATTTTAGAAAGAAAACGAAACTGTATAGAGAATTAATAAAGTTCTATGCCGAAATTTTAAGAACAAACATTGAAGGTTTGATAGAGGCGACTGGTGGAAGAGGAAAATTGGTAAATATTCTGGATGATGTAGCGTTTAAAGGACAACCAATGATCTCACCCGAGCGATGGGAGCAAGATTTCTTGCCCGTTTACAAAGAAATAAATTCTATCATCTCCGATGCAGGGATGATCCCTCAAAATCATTCCGATGGCGACGTGACAAAATTAATACCTTCCCTTCAGAAAGCGGGATTTCTTGGATTACAAGGGTGGGAAGGAGGGGCTGATCCTGTATATATTAACGACAATTTTCCAGACTTTGTGGTAATTGGATTTGGAGACGTAAGTGATATCTTGCCCTTTGGTACTCTTGAACGAGTCGATGCTCATGTTAAGCAATTAATGGACGCTTTAAAAGAGAACAGGCATTTTGTATTAGCACCCTCAACGGTAATATTTAAAGAAATCCCCTTAGAAAATGTAAGAGCTTTTATGAATGCTGCAAGTAAATATGGAAATTATTAGAATTTGAATTTGTGATGAAATACATCGAAAAGGAATTTAAAACTGCAATAAATAAGCTAAAGTATCCCGATGGGTGGTTTTGGTGCCGCTATACTATTAATCCATATTCTGGATGTGAACACGCCTGCATATATTGCGACGCTCGAAGCACGCGCTATTATTTACAAGATGTACAAGATTTTGAAAGTGAAGTTTTGATTAAAACTACTGTAGCTAAGAAGTTAGATCAAAAAATCAAAAGAGCTAGAAGTATGTTGCCTGATGTAGTTGCAATGGGCGGCGTTAACGACGCATATCAACCAATTGAATTAAAAGCAGAAAACACGCGAAAGATCTTACAAGTGCTTGCAAAACATAGATACCCTGTTAACATTTCTACTAAGTCAAGTAATATTACAAGAGATATCGAACTTTTTCAAGATATTGCCAAGGATACTTGGTGTACTGTTGCATTCTCAATAACCTCAATGGACGAGGAATTAGCGAGATTTCTTGAACCTAATTCTTCTACGCCACAAGAACGTCTCGAAGCGTTAAAAAAAATCAAGCAAGAAGCACCAAACGTTCAAGTTGGGATTAATTTCATGCCAATTATACCCTATTTATGCGATGGCGATGATAATTTAGAAGCCGTGGTTCGTAATTCGAGTGAATCAGGAGCAGAATTCGTGCTTTTTGGTGGTTTAACACTACGAGATTCTCAAGAAGAGTTTTTTCTCAAGAAGTTAAGAAATAGTAAATACACAGACGTAGTTCAACCTTTATCAGACTTGTATCATGGAAGATCAAACTTCAAGGATTATCATCTCAAATTAAACTCAAAATTACTAGAGTTTTCCAGAAGATATAACATAAATTTAAGAGCAAGGCGTTGGATACCTAAAGATTATCGCAAATGGAATTATAAAATCTCAGAGCTATTATTAAATAAATATTATATTGATTCATTAAATGGCAAACCAAATAAAGCAATGTTATGGGCTGGTTTGAACTTGAACAATTTAGACAAATCTATTTTAGATGTCTATAAAAGGGGAAAATTATCAACTTTAGATAACTTTAACTCAAAAATAATAGAGTTTATAGAACCATACTTGAGCAAAAGTAAAGAGTTAAAGCAGAAAAAAGGATTGGATAAATTCTTATGATTCCTTGAATATTTCGTCGCAAATGTATTCAACTGGTTTAAACACTGAAGGATCACCATCCCAATCTGCTAAAACCGTTTTAAAAACCGATTCAATTCTTACAATAAATTTCTGTAATAGAACCCTGAGGATATTTAAATCCTTGGAACAGAACATCACTCCAGTAAGGTTTTTACTAGGATAAATAACAATAATTTTCCCCTTTTTTTGAAGGACCGATACACCACTGGTGTCTGTGAGATTATCAAGTAGAGCTTTTACGCCAGTAAGTGCCCCACCTACCAAATTCTTATCAATTACTTCGCCTTTATCCTGAAAAACCTTACTATATATGGCAATACCTGAGTTATTTAGAACTAAAATGCTTTCAATTGAATTTTGCCATTCAAACTCTGCGAAAGGAGGAAGTCCGATGAAGAATGAGAAGATAAAAATCAATCCAAGCAATTGAAGGATTGTACCATAAAAGCGGGCAGTATGTCCAAATATCGAAGTTATCATGCTAGTAGTACATAAAAATCCAAAAATTGAGAGAATAAATCCTGGTAAATATTTTAATAGTCCATATATTAGTTTTTGGCGATTTTGATTTACTTTCTTGGTAAAATCTACTAGATATAACATTAAAAATATGACATAAGTTCCCCAGAAAGCGTAAGTAACTGGTTGGGTGAAAGTCATGTCAATTAGAAATAGGACGACAAACGACCCTCCCCAAATTGAAAATATTACCGTAAAAAAATATTTTTTGAAGAAATACACTTTCGAACTTTCGATGCAAAATAGAAATGATATTCCTGCCATGAGCATGGTAAAATATCCACAATTTAAGAATATATATCTGGCATTTCCCGAATTCCATATGAAAAAGGGGGTGATAGGATCGTCTAGGGAATAAAAATCGCTAATAATATAGAAAAACGACATTAACGAAAATCCAAAAAAGAGAGAAGCATATCCAAATTCTTCTAAATTTCTTAATTCCTTTTCAGTTTTAAAGTATCTCTTAAAAAAAATGAGGCTAAATTCGGTACCACTGACTACATAAATGATTTCCATGATCAATAAAGGCAACCTCAAATCACCAGTTATAGGAAATTCTAATAATAGGATTCTTGTTTCACCTCTGATGCACAATATTTTCAATAATTATGTCAAAACTCAAGAAGAGCAAGTCTGGAGTTCCTTCAAGTTCGTTCAAATTCAATAAAATTTCCTTATAAAAGGATTCGAACTGATTCCTTAAAGTGTTTAAAAACATGCGAAAGGATCTTTGTTCTTGCCTTACAATTAAAACGTAATCTAATTGCGAGGTAAAACCTGATCCATGTTCTAACAAGATCAACGAATTTCCTTGCTTGATTTTGTTTATTTTTTCATCTTCAGTATTTGTAATTGTTGATATGATACTATCTATTCCAACAAGACCTCCAGAGAATATATCTTCTCTATTCTTCTCCTTAGGTATTAAAGGAGCATTGGGATCTACTAGAGTTTGACAGATAGGGCATTCAGTCCATTCCTCTCTCAATCCGTACCCACAATTAGCGCATTCCCTCATTTCTAAGTCGTGCTCCCACTCTTGAACATTTAACCATCCTCCTTGATCTTTACCCATGTACACTCTTGATTCCTTGAGTTTTTTATAGAAATCGTAATTATATATGCACTCTTTTTTGTTTGTATCGATAATGTATAATGCACTTAAAGCGTCAGTCCACTTAAACTCTAAAAATTCAGGATAATTGAAAATTGCAAAGAAGATAAACAATAATCCTATAAATAAAAACGAGGACGCAATAAAACTCATTATCTCTATCGTGCCTAAAAATAAGGCAATAAAAAAGAAAGATTCCCCTATATACGTGAAAACGAAATATATCTTGATCCTTCCAAAAGAAGAATTGATTAGTTTTATCTGGAAGAAGCTGATATAAATAGAACCAGGAACTAATAAGAAGAGCAAGAGTAAGAGTAAAAAATCTGTCATTTCTGGAGCAAAAATGACTAAAAGCAATAAAAATGAATGGAATATCCCTATTAATTTAGTGAAATTCTTGTTAACATTAAGAAATTGCTCCACATCACTGAAATATAGATAAAATAATGGAGCTACAATGAAAAATCCAAAAGTTGCTTTTATTAAATACTCTCTCTGGAAAGGTTCACTAACAAATAATTGTCTAAATACTAACAGCAACATGCCAGGAATGATTAATAAGATAAATGATGCGAAGGATAACAAGATCTTATTCGTTTGAAGGTTTATGTTTTTTATCTTATAATATCGATAAAGAATATAGCACGCTAACTGAACACCAAGAGTAAATGTTGTGATATAGAGAAGAAATTGAATTTCTTGAACTACTCCTAGTTGAAATAACATGTTATATTCTTAAATTATCTAGTTAAATACTTTATATAACACATAACTTTTTTCAATTTAAAGATTTAGTATTACTAAGATATTTTATGATTGAAAGCATCGTATTAGAGTTTAAAAATCAATTAAAAGAACACGATCCTCATCTCCCAATTGACAAAAAAAATCGCATGTATAAGATATTAAATTCTAGTAATCCAAAATTTGAAAGCTATGGTATTAAAATTTCTGAGATCGAAAAGATAGTAAGAGAAATACATAAGAAATATCCTTGTTCTTATGAAGACGCCCTTGAAGTATTCAAGGAGTTAATTCGGTCCAATAATCACGAAGAAAATTTTTCTGCTGTCTTTTTTTTGAATCGATTTAAAAAATACTTTAGCGAGGATACTATTAACATTTTTTCCGATCAATTTTTTAAGTATTGCGATTCATGGGCAATTTGCGATAGCACGATGATTAGAGTTATTGGACCATTTTTAGGAAAAAACGGAAATGAGGAATTAGCACTTAATATCATTGCGAAGTGGTCCAATTCCAAGGACATGTGGGTAAGGCGTGCGTCAATGGTCATTTTATTAAAACTCGTAATGCTTAGAAAAGATTTTGATGAAGATTATGTATTTTCCTTAGCAGAGAAAATGTCAAGCTTTTCCGAGGATTACATCCAGAAAGGGATCGGATGGCTCCTAAAAACATGCTCAAAATATAAACCCGAGGTAATATTTCAATATCTGATGAAGAATAAAACCTCCTTATCGAGGTTAGTTCTTAGGTATGCCAGCGAGAAACTTTCAAAGGAGAAGAGAACCGAAATTTTAAACAAGTAGGTTTATGAGGTAATTATTAAGCAATGAAAACAAGAGTTTATGTAATAAAGAAAGAACCAGAAGAAACGGATCAAGAAGTCGTATTGAGGACGCTAAATTTAATCCCCCTGAAAAATTTCGTGTCAAATTCGGAAAGTAAGATATTGGTCAATCCAAATTGGGTCACTAGCGATCACTCAGATTCTGGAAATGTCACCTCAACGGATACTCTTGAAGGTATTCTGATATATCTCTTAGAAGAAGCTAAAATTCCTCCAAATAAAATAGTTGTTGCAGACGGGGGAGATTCCAGTAGCACTCACATGACCATGAAACTAAACGACGTGTTTAGGCTAGAAGAATACGGTGTAGAAGTAATTGATTTAAATAAAGATGATCGCGTGAATAATATCAAAATTCCAAATCCTTTTGTCCTGAAAGAGGTGAACCTTGCGAAAACTGCCTGGGATGCGAGTTGCATCATATCTGTCCCATCATTGAAAACACATTCAATGGCCGAAACTACATTGAGCATGAAAAACATGATGGGTACAATTTTACCAAAAGGCATAATGCATTCGAATATTCACGAGAAAATAGCCGATCTCACCTCGCTGGTGAGACCTAAAATGAAATTTCAACTGATTGATGGAATAATTGGCTCCGAAGGTTCGGAAATAGGAGGTTCCCCTGTGAGGATGGATATCATCGTTGCTGGCGATGACCCCGTGGCAGTTGATTGTGTGGGAAGTGCAATAATCGGATATGGTCCAAAAAGAGCAAAATATTTACAATACTCGGAAAAAAAAGGATTAGGTACCGCTAACATGGATGAGATAGAGATTATCGGGGCCAGTATAGAGGATGTGTATCGAAAGTTCTAAAAATTTTAAAATTTCATAATTTGAATTGAAATCGAGCATTGAATTATAACAAGAAGATATTTATTCCATTACTTCTATTATGGTGATGTAAAAATCGTAAAATATAACTGATGAATCTTCTCAATGTAGTACGAATTCCTAATAAAACAAGGTGAAACATATCGAAGACATTGTTATTGACAACAAGATGTATCTGAAGCTCCTTCATCTATTAAGAGAGAAAACTGGATTAAATTTTGAATATTATAGACGCCCTTTTATAGAAAAAAGAATAAAATCACGAATGATTCGAGTAAATAGTAGGACTCTGAACGAATACTATGATTATTTAATATCAAAAGACGGAGAAGTGAAAAAATTTGTTGACGGATTTACCATAAATTACACCTTCTTTTTTCGAGATTATGACGTGTTTGAAACCTTTCAAGATTTTTTTATCGATGGCCTGAACATTAATAAAGGAGAGATTCAAAGTAATATCAAGCCAGATCATAATAAACTCGCCAAGTTCAGTTCAAAAGCGAATAGAGCAAGGGCCATGATAAAAGAAAACGGACCTTCAAGTAGACCTAGCTCGAGTTACGTTGATATTTTCATCTTTCTTAATCAGCTCTCCTTTTACAGAAAGATACTGAACGCTAAAAATAAAAAAAATAAAATCCACATTTGGTCGTGTCCTTGCGCTACTGGAGAAGAACCATATTCAATAGCCATGATTTTAGACAATCTCGAACAACAAGTTAAGGATTTCCCCCAGTATAAGATTGTTGCATCGGATATTGCCCAAGAAGCCATAAATAAAGCTAAAAGAGGCGTGTATTCTGACGATTCCATGAAGGAAATATCAGATTATTTTGAAAATAAATACTTCACAAGGAAATCAACTCATTTTGGACATGAAAACATCATTAACGAACGAATTAAAGATAAAATCGATTTTGTTGTTGAAGACGTGACGAAAGGACATGATAGACCGTATAGATATGATATCATTTTTTGTAGATATTTATTAATATATTTTAATCGCCAAAATCGCGACCGATTCCTGCGCATCATGGAAAATCAGCTTGAAGAAAATGGAATACTAATTTTGGGAAAGACAGAAACGTTATTTAACGAGTTTGGCTCTTTAAGGCAAGTCGACTCGCGTAACCATATTTATATAAAATCAAAAAATAGATTATATTAGATGGCATTGACAATAGAAGAAAAACTTATCATTAAGCAGGTTTCATTCGATAAATTAATCAAGTTATTGAAAGAAAAAACTGGATTGAATTTAGATTACTATAGACGTACCTTTATTTTGAGAAGGTTGAAAGCCCGAATGATACGAGTAGCCTGCACTGATCTTGATAAATACAACACGTTTTTGCTATCGGATAAAGAGGAACTCAGAAAATTTGTCGAAAGCTTTAACATTAATTATACTTATTTTTTTAGAGATTGGGAGGTTTATGCAACCTTCCAAAACCTATTCCTCAAAAGCCTGAATTATGACGACGAGATTTTTATCAACAGGTTAAGGCCGAATCAACCTCTTAACGACGAAAAAATGCCTAAAAGAAAGATTAACCTTGAACAACCGATTAAATATCATGAAACTCTTTTTTCTAACTTAGAAAAACTGTCGCTGTATAGAAAAATAAAAAGTAAGCGGAGTGTAAATCCTCCTATCTATGTCTGGTCTTGTGCGTGTGCATCTGGGGAAGAACCCTATTCTTTAGCAATATTATTGAACAATTTAAAGCATCACTTTCCAAAATTTCCAAAATGCGAAGTTATTGCTTCAGATATAGATACTTTTACCATTGAAGACGCCAAAAGAGCAATATATGGAGAAGAATCTATTAGAAATGTCTCAGAATATTATCTCAATAAACACTTCAGGTTAAATAATACACCTCAAGGCATGAAATATCATTTATCAAACGATATAAAAAAGAGCATCACGTTGGTGAACGAAGACATAACTAAAATTCGCACGCATCCATGGAAGTTTGACGTGATCTTCTGCCGTAATTTATTAATTTACTTCAATATTGAAAACAGAAACAAGTTTTTAAGAATTATCGAAAAGCAATTAAGCGAGGGCGGGCTTTTAATTTTAGGAAAAACTGAATCCTTGTTTAACACTCATGGACGGTTGAAAATAATCGATCCAACGAATCACATTTACATCAATACTAGTTCTAACGAAACTTTTACGTAGATAAGGTTGATAATTTGAAATTTAAATGACTTCATTTCAAAATAAGATTAAATAAAAAAATGAAAGATTAAATGAATTTACGATAACCTTATAGCTTTTTTTAAGATTTTATTTGCCCTATCCCTGATTTTCAGAATTTTTTCTGAAGAGATTGATTCTTCCATGTGGTTTAAAGTTATGCTCAGGGTACCTCCGTGAGTCACAACGCCTAAAACCAACTCGGTGTATGGCGAACAAGAAGGCATCAATATGAGATTCTTCAGGATTAAATCTCCGTACTTTTCTGGAAAGTTCGTTTTACCAAGGTTGGTCATAATTTGAGCCAATCCGAATCCTTTTGATAGCCGTTTCTTGACCATTTTGTTTGCTAAATTTTTTTCATCTGATATAAAGGCGTTGATTTTTTCGTAGCTCTTTGAAGTTGGTGGTATTAAATGACCAAAAGCCGCGAAAAATTGTGCTTCTATTAAGGTTGAGCTTAGATTAAGTGCGTTTAGAGTACCAATTAATACCTGTTTTTGTACCTTTTCTGGACCTGCTTTTTCATGAATTTTTTTTACGGCGTCCCAGAATGATTCCTTCGCAGAGTATTTAAATTTCAATTCCATCCCTCCCGCAAAAAAACCAAATTGTTCTCCTATTGGATTCTTGAGAAAATTACGTAAATTTACCGCAGATGCAAATTTTTCTAAATATTTCTGTGATTCTGGAGATAACTGGTTTTGAGCAATTGCAAAAGCGGTAATCAAGGCACTGTTCACCGTAAACCCATTTTTGCGACAAGCCAAAATCAATGCTTCTGTATCTTCTCTGGAGAGCTCGTATAAATGAGCCTTGTATGTATAATTATCCCAAAATACATCGTGTAGCGCGTAAAAATCGTTATAGTCAACGAGGATCTCGCATTTTTCCCATTTCTTGTTGATCGTATTACCGAGGGTTCGCATCGCTAAACTTGGCTTGATATCTGAGGGAATACTGTCTTTATTAACAATCGGAGCAGCTGGGAGCAGTTCAACCCTCTTAGAAGGGTCTCCTAAATGCGTCATGATGTCTCTTGCTAAATAGATCAATGACATGCCATCGCAGATCACGTGCTGGCAAAATATTATTAGGTCAGAGATTTCAGCAGAGTGTAATAGAATGAACCGAATCAAAGGACCTTGCTCCATATTGAACGGAATTTTGTGTTGATGGATGATTTCCTCCCTCCATTGGTCGTCAGAGGTGCGCTCCATCACTATTATGGGTATTTCAATACTATTATTTGCGACAACAAATGTTTTTTTTCCATCAAGCTCCACATGGGCGTTGAGTATTGGGTGTCTTTGTAGCATTTTTTTTATAGTTTGTTGTAATCCATCAATAGAGACATTCCCAAGGATGGTTGCTATGACGGAAATGTTCGAATTGGGTGCTTTTGCGTGCGTTCGTTCTCTCTGATTTAATTCTCGTCTTATTTCTTGAAAATGTTGCTTGATTAATACTTCTATTTTAATCACCTTTTTATAATTTTCAATTCTAATGAAATTTCATATAAAATGAATAACCTCACAATGATATTAGAAAATAACCTATTTAAATGTTCTCACTTTTAATGAAGTTTCACAAAAAGTGGAATAACATTTAAATATGAAGAAAACAATATAATTATTATAGGATGCAGGAACAAGAAGATTCAATATTTTATAAAGGAAGAATTAAGGAAATAGAGAAAGCTCTCATTCAATACGTGGTAGATGTGGGAAAGACTAAGAGATCTGAAATGGAATCTCACTTACTAGCATATCTTTTGTTCCATCCTAAGCTCACTCAAGCTCAAATGCGTGCGCTTTCGTTGGAGTATTACAAAAAAAAGTCAAAATCAGGAATTTCAACAGGAACGATCTCGTCATTCGTGAAAAAATACGAAAAATTTCGAGTACTTCATCGTGAAAAAGAAAAGTCTGGTAATAATTATACATATTTCTACTCTTTTCGCGGATCTCTTACAAATTTAACCATGACTGCACTCTACGAAGCAATTGCAATGATTTATGAGATGGTTGAATTTTTTAATAAAAAAATTGATTCTTTAACAAATTTAAACTCAAAACATAAGAACAATGATATCTTTCCCATTATTTTATTGAGAACTAAGGAGTTGATAGATTTTTGGAGCGAATATGAAGATCTAGTAGAACATTTAAAAAACTCTTTTCCAGATATGCCACAAATTCCTTCTAAAAGGGGATTTTTCAAAGACATCGAGGACTATTCTGCCGATTTACGCTTGGAAGATATAGAAGAAGAAATAATAAAAGTATTGTCTGAAACAACAGGATTCACGGTTAAAAACGATCAATATACAAGGATTCTATCCTATTTCATAATTAGAAAGCAACTAACTCAAGAAGATGCTAAAAAATTGACGGGATTTTCTACGGGATACATCTCTCAGGCGCTTAATTATCTAATTGAGAACGAATTAATTCAAAAAGTAAAAATAAAAGGTGTTAGAAAGCCGTTCTACGTCGTTGAGTCCATTAAATACAACTATTTCTTGAGGTTTTTTAATCGACTTAACTTAACATTCAATAAAAAACCAGTATTAGATGAATTACTTCGTGAATTAAGAGAAAAAGAAAATCAAATGAAGCATCTGAATGGATATGCTTTTATAAGAAGTAGATTGGAAGAACTTTTGGAATACTTCCCTTTAGTGGAAGATTTTATTGGGATTCTTCACACGGAATTAGAAAAACTTAATAAATATAGGAATGCTGAAAAAATTTAAATGACATTTTTAACTACTTTAGATATCTTACTTAGAAAAAAATATCTACTTTTATAACTTTTTAAACTTTAAGTAAGATACATGCATAGGTAGCCAAGGTGGCGTAGCCCGGGAACGCACCAGACTGAAGAATCATTTCAGATTTTAGATATCTGGGTATCGAGGGTTCAAATCCCTCTCTTGGCACCATTAAATAAAGAAATTTAAGATGATAATTCAAGAAATATTAGCAAAAAGCATCCTGACAAGAAGTAACATTCCAAGCGTGGATTTAGTTGTGAATCCATACGTGGGGTGCGAGCACGGGTGTATCTATTGCTACGCTGAATTCATGAAGAGGTTTACCAATCATCATGAACCTTGGGGCGCTTTTCTCGACGTAAAAATAAATTCACCAGACTTAGTAAAACCGCGAGGGCAATATCGTGGTAAGAACGTGTTATTAAGCTCCGTGACAGATCCATACCTCCCCCACGAGAGAAAGTACGAACTTACCCGCAAAATCCTTGAAAAATTAGTTCCACATCAGCCATCGCTAACCATATTGACAAAATCTGAACTGGTGACAAGGGATATCGATATATTGAAAAAATTTAAAGATATTGATGTGGCCATATCGATTTCCACGTTAAATGAAGAATACATGAAACAACTCGAACCTCGCGCTTCGATCCCTTCAAGACGATTTGCTGCGTTAAGAAAATGTAAAGAAGCTGGATTGAAAACGCACGTGTTTATATCACCAATCTTTCCTTACATGACTGACATCGAAGAAATAATGAGATACGCCATTGATTTTGTAGATTACTTCTCGTTCGAAAATTTAAATGTCAGACCGCATAACCGCAAGAGAGTATTTGATTTTATAGAAAAGAATCGACCGGACTTATTAGAAAAATATAAAACTATCTACAACACACCGCACGATAATTCGTATTGGGATTTATTATCGGACAAAATCGTTGAGCTTAGTAAAAAATATAAAATTGAGTGCGTGAATCATTTTCACCAAGGAGGATTTTCGAAATAAAA
>Ga0180438_10002808_pt1 | contig 27548 bp, 22 predicted proteins | sample SS_ome_12_FD_132455 | JGI IMG/M metagenome (GOLD analysis project Ga0180438, IMG submission 132455) | Hypersaline lake sediment archaeal communities from the Salton Sea, California, USA - SS_3_D_2 metaG | ecosystem: Environmental > Aquatic > Non-marine Saline and Alkaline > Hypersaline >...
AAATGTCACTATATCAGATTTTGAATATGGGATCTATCTAGACGGCACCTTGGGATCAGAAATTAAAGAGTGCTATCTAAAAAAATGTCTCATTCACAATTGTAACAAAGGTATTTCTGGTAATTACATAAAAAAATCTATTTTTCAAAACTGCAAAGCAAAAAACTGTTTTGAAACCGGCTTTGAACTGAGAAATAGCAATAACAATATATTTACTAAATGCCAAGCAGTTGATATAGAAAATAATGATGCCGACAAAGATGCCGTTGGTTTTTATGACTATGTTGGTAATACTAATGTTTTTGATGAATGCATTGCTTGTGGGATCAATAAAATAGTAAATGGATATCAAACTGCAGGTTTTCTGCTTACTGGAAATGATATAACTCAAACCTCTGGAGACAAAATAATTAACTGTCTTTCAAACCTAGCAACCTTTTCTGGAGACGGATTTTCATTTGGCATCTTGTTAGAAAAAGCTTTATTGGAATTCCAAGAGATTGCACATCAAGATCATCCATTCTACGTTTATTCTGTAAATTGGGATCCTACTGGCAAATATCTTGCTATTGGAGGATTTTTAGGCAAGGAAATAAGAGTTTTTGAATTCAAACCAACAGAGCCTATTCTTACCAATCGCTTAGTAGAAGTTGCAAATCAAGACCATCCATCTATAGTTTATTCTGTAAATTGGGATCCTACTGGCAAATATCTTGCTATTGGAGGAACATCAGGTAATGAGATTAGGGTGTTTGAGTTCAAACCAACAGAACCTATTCTTACCAATCGCTTAGTAGAAGTTGCAAATAAAACCCATCTATCTGCTGTTTATTCTGTAAATTGGGATCCTACTGGCAACTATCTTGCTATTGGAGCAAACTTTGATGGGAGCGATGAAGAAACAAAAGTATTTGAATTCAAACCAACAGAGCCTATTTTTAACAATCGCTTAGTAGAAGTTGCAAATCAAGACCATCCATCTCGAGTTGAATCTGTAAATTGGGATCCAACTGGCAAATATCTTGCTGTTGGAGCCATCTCCTTCAAGGAACTTAGAATCTTTGAATTCAAACCAACAGAGCCTGTTTTTGACAATCGCTTAGTAGAAGTTGCAAATCAAGACCTTCCATTGAGCGTTAATTCTGCAAATTGGGATCCTACTGGCAAATATCTTGCTATTGGAAGATCTGGAGGCAACAAGGAGATTGGCGTCCTTGAATTCAAACCAACAGAGCCTATTCTTAACAATCGCTTAGTAGAAGTTGTAACTAAAACTCATCCATCCTCCGTTTTTTCTGTAAATTGGGATCCGACTGGCAAATATCTTGCTATTGGAGGATTTTCAGGCGATGAAATAAGAGTCTTTGAATTCAAACCAACAGAGCCTATTCTTAACAATCGCTTAGTAGAAATTGCAAGTCAAGATCACCCACCTGCTGTTAATTCTGTAAATTGGGATCCAACTGGTCAATATCTTGCTATTGGGGGGCAAGATGGAAATGAAATCAGAGTCTTTTTATCATTTTCATTACCTGAAAACTGCATTATTCTAAATAATGAAGTTGGTAATGGATCGGGAATTGGCATAGAGGGTAATGGGATAAATGCAAACCTGATTGCAAAAAATATTGGCTATAATAATCCACGTAATTTTACTACGGGTATGTTTAACCTATTTTCCGGTGGACTCAACGGAGTTCCTGGACTTATGCAAAACATCTCGGTGCCACCTTATGCAATAATTGATTATTAAGTTTAGTTGAAAATTTGGCATACAGATTTTTTATAAGTATTATCTTATAAGTATTTAAGCTTAAAATCCTCGGGTGGGATAAATAATAAACAGAATCCGTAAATCCCGTTCGTGGTGAGTTTGCGGAGCGCAAGCGGAGCAAGTATCGAACCATGCAAACAAAGCTTTATAAAAAAGAAAAAGTGCTAGAATATACATCTACTAGAAGGCCCTTGAGAGCTGCCTTTGTGCAAACCTTTAGAAAACGTGCAGAAGCTTTAATTGTTAAAACTATTAGCCAAGAAAAAGTTTAAATACGTTGTTCGTATGGTTCGATATGCGGCTCGCTTTGCTCGCTCCGCACTCACCACGAACGGAGGCTTAATACCTTACTTAAGGTAAAAGTATACGTTTTTTTGAATCGAGTTTATGTAAATTATACCTAAAGGTCAGTATGCCAAAACCAACTACTATCTGGTTTGTAGCAGGTAAGTCGGGAGGACACATAATCCCAGCTCTTACAAAAGCAAACAATATTTGTAAAAAAAACAAATATACACGAATCGGTTTTTTTACAACAAATAGCGCGATAGATAAAAAAATATTGGATAACTATAAAAATTCTTATGACTGGGTAACGATTAATTTAGAAAATATTCCAGGCAAACGTATAACTGGTTATCCTCTCTTTTTTTTACATGTGGTACTATCATTTTTTAAAACTATCTTCCATTTAATTAAAACAAGACCAGAAAAAATAATCAGCTTTGGAGGATATGTCTCTATTCCTGTTTGTTTTGCTGCCTTTTTTCTGAGAATACCTGTAGAACTTTTTGAGTTAAATGTTGTCCCAGGAAAGGCTATAAAACTGCTTTCCAAAATAGCCACCAAAGTACAGATCTGTTTTGAACAAGCAGAACGTTATTTACCAAAGAAAAAATGCCATCTTGCAGAGTATCCAATTCGGTTTTCACATCAAGTAGATAAAGAAGCATATCCATTACAAAAATATAACTTTGATCCTGCCAAATGCACAATCCTTATTTTAGGAGGCTCCCAAGGTTCAATACAGATTAATAGTCTCGTAAAAGATTGGCTGATCAAATATAGCCAACTGTATACCAATATCCAAATTATTCACCAAACCGGGGCAAATGATACCACTGATTGGAACAGTTTTTATAAAACAATAACGACACCCACTATCGTATTTGATTTCACTGATAACATAGAACCCTATTATCAATCAGCCAATATTGTGATATGCCGCTCTGGTGCAGGAACCTTATTTGAAACGGTTTTTTTTCAGAAAAAATGCATAACCATTCCATTGGAAACAGCAACTACCTGCCACCAAGTAGATAATGCAAAGGAAATTTCAAAATTATACCCTCATCTTGTAACCGTCGTCCAACAAAAAGAGATTGATCAGAATAAGGATATATTTTTTAAAACCTTGGACTCATATATATCGAAATATCAAGAAACTCATTCATAAACTAATACACAAGTTTTAGATCTCTTAAACAGATCCGTTCTTAGAAAAATTTCGAAATCAAGTTTGGAATTTAGCAGGAACCTATGGTACCATTACCAATAGAGAATTAATTCGTTCAATATGGTAACCATAAGGATCACAAAAAATAGGCAAAATATACATAAGATTTTCTTTGAAGCATAAACATGAAAAAGTTAAAAATGTTAATACATTACACATATAGAGAAAAGATGAATACAAAAAAAACTATTTTATTTATTACTATACTTTCAACTTTTATAACTACATACCCAATGATGAATATGGGTGGATGCAAGCGTAATCTTAGTCTGAAAAAAAAAGCACCTATATTTAGAAATGGAAGCACCCCTCTCCATGATGCAGTATTTCAGGGAGATATTGCGGCAATTAAAAAGCACAAAAAATTGATATTTGAGAAAAACGATTTAGGGCAAACAGCCTTACATGCCGCTATGATTCTGAGGTGTAGACAGACACAGATTTTCCAAGTCTTAATGTATATAGTTAAAAAAAGATGCTCTTATATCGAAAGAATGAGATTTATTAATATCCCCGATAAAAAAGGGCTTACAGCACTCACTTTGGCAATATCACAAGGATATGTAGAGATTGCCGAAGAGCTTATAGATGAAGCCACAGACTTTGCTATTATAGATAAGGATAATCACACCGCATTGCATAAAATTTTGTTGACACCAAAAATAACAGCGGACAAAAAAAGAAAGCTTGTTCAAAAACTACTCGCTGATATAACAAATGCAAAGAAATATGAAGAAATATACGGCCCCGCATACAATGCAATCAGATACAGATTTTTAAATCAGCTGGGAAATCGAAAAAATAGCCGCATAAAAGACACCGCATTGCATATAGCAATTAGAAAGGGATATGCAGATATTGTAAAACAATTGCTTGAGGCGGGTGCTTTGTATAATATAAACGAGATAATGGAGTTTATTACGTATAACAAAAATTTTACCATCTCTCACTATTTTTTATCAAACCGCATAATAGCGTGGGAACATCTTATATCTCCGAATCTTTGGACAAAAAGAAAAACAGAGATTTGTTGCTTCTGTGAGGATCATGGGCATGCTATAGACAAATTGTTATCCTGTTTACATGCAACGCTCGATGTGATAGATATGTCAGGCCACAATCTACTTCATAAATCTGTTATAGGGGGCAACCATACACTACTACAACACATTATACAATTTGATACCGGCGAAAATAAGTTATTTGAAGCATTGGTGCAAAAAAATAAGCCCTATTATGATCTCAATGGCTATTTATGTAATAGACAAGAGTCTCCCTTAGATCTATTGTGTAATGATAGATTTGTGTATAAAAATAGGGCATTAATAAAGGTCTTGCTCGAAACAAAAAATATTAAAACCAAACAGACCGTTTTGGAACAGGCGGTGAAAGCAAAAAGAACTGATATTGTGACTAAAATCGAAAAAATTAAAGCGGTCTATTGTTCAAAAAACAAAAACGAGTGATGAAATTTTTTTTATACCTTTTTTATATAATAGTTATTGCTTGCACAGCATTGCTGGGAACAGTCTTTTTTATCATAAACAACAAGGTCATAGACTTTTCTGCTCTTGAACATTACAATCCAGGAAAACCAACTATCCTATTAGATGATCAAGGGAATGAGTGGGCCCGATTTCAACTGGATAAACGGGAACCGGTATCGCTTGATAAAATTCCAAAGCACCTTATTGATGCATTTATAGCAAAAGAGGATTGGAGGTTTTTTAAGCATTGTGGAATTTCTTTTAAGGGAATCATTAGATCGATTATAAAAAACATATATTACGGCAAAAGAATGCAGGGTGCAAGCACCATTACCCAACAGTTGGTCCGCTTGTTATTCTTTAACGCTAAAAAAACGTTCCGTAGAAAAATAAAAGAGCAGATTTTTTCTTTGCTCATTGAACAACAATTTACAAAAGAACAGATATTGGAAACCTATCTAAATCATGTTTGCTTTGGACGCGGTATTTATGGGGTACAAGCTGCATGCCAACGTTTTTGGGGAATCGATGTATGGGATATATCAATTGATCAGGCTGCCGTATTGGCCGGCATTATACAGTCACCTGAAAATTATTGTCCCCTGGTATATCCACTGTCAGCAGCAAAAAGAAAGAATGTTGTCTTGAGCCAAATGAAAAAACTACAATTTATAACAGATGACGAATATAGACAGGCTAAAGATCTACCCGTAATAGTAAATCAATCAAAATTTTGCAGCCTGGCACCTCACCTGAAAGAATATATTCGTATATTTTTAGAAAAACTGGTTGGTAAAAAAAAGTTATATACTGGTGGATTAGTCATACAAACAACAGTAAACAAAACCATTCAAGAAAAAGCATTAGACAGTTTTAACGAACAATATAAAAAATTAACTGATAAGCTCTCAAAAAAGGTAGATGGTGCACTTATTTCAATTGATGTATCAACGGGAGAAATTAAGGCCCTTATTGGAGGCTCAAACTTTAAAAAATCACAATTTAATCGTGTATTGCAGGCAAAGCGACAAATGGGTTCTATTTTTAAGCCAATTTTGTATGCGGCCGCAATACAATCAGGCAAGAGTTTTGCCGATACTCAGGTTGATGAGCCGATAGAACTTCTGCAAAATAACAAAATCTGGAAACCAAAAAACGCTTTTTTAAATTTTGAAGGCGAAATAACGTTGGCTTGGGCATTATCGATTTCTAATAACATTGTTGCTATAAAAACACTCCTTGATATCGGTGTAGAAAATGTTATAGCATTGGCCCAAAAATTTAGACTTAATTGTACCTTTCACCCCTACCCATCCCTGGCTCTCGGGTGCGTTGATGTCTCATTAAAAAATGCAGCCGGCATGTTTAATGTGTTTGCAAATAATGGTTTTTACATTGAACCTCATTGCATAAAGTGGGTTAAAGATGAATTAGGTACAAAAATTTGGAAAGCAAAACCCCATGTTGAGCAAATTCTTCACCCGCGCATTAGTGGACAAGTGGCTAAAGTATTACAATTAGGCCTCAAACGTATACGAAGATTAATTCCACAAAAATGGGTCGATGCCGAGGCTATAAGCAAAACGGGAACAACAAATGATTCAAGAATATGTTGGTTTATAGGATCAACCCCAACCTTGACTACCGGGGTATATATAGCCAGAGATGACAATAAATCAATGGGAAAGAATATTTATCCCCTCAGAACAGCTTTTCCTATTTGGATAGGCCTCAATCGAGAACTAGACTTTTCCATCAAAAAGTTCTCATTTGACCCATCATTAAGAGAGATTTGTGTTAATAGTAAAACGGGAGAACCTACGCTACGATCAACCGACCCAGATGCAATTGCCATCTTGATATAAAAAAAGAGGCAGGCCCTTGGACCTACCTCTTGTCATAGCAATTTTAATCTGTGGTAATTAATTATTTTAAAGATTGCATCGGCTTTTGCTGTTTTCTGAGCTGGTCTAACTCAAGTCTAAGCCGATCGTTCTCTTCTAATAACTGATCGACGCGATATTTCTCTTTTGCCTTAATTTCTGCATCTTTTAACTCAAGCTTAAATACCTCGTTTGCCCTTTTAAAATTCTTTTTATATTCGTCCTGTTCTCTTTCAAACAGTTCTTTATATTTGATTACGTCTTTCGTTAACGCAACCTTATCTTTCAATAATTTTTGCTTAAGCTGTTGATTCTCTTCTAACAACTGGTCTGCACGAGATGCTTCTTTGCCTCTTTCTACCAGATGATCAGTCAATCGAGCTCTGGCCTCATCAAGCTCCTGAACCAACGTACGAAAATCACTTTCTCGTTGCTCACTTGCTATTTCTAATTCGCCAACTCTATCACGCAGCTCCTGACTATTTGATCCAAACCAGCCTCTCACTCGACTAACCCTAAACAAACCAGTAACCCAGCCAAAAAGCCTTGAAATTCGTGATCTATTTTCAAGCTCTCCTTGCTCATTGGTCTCTTGAGATGCTACTTGTGGCTCATCTTCTTGGTCAACCTTGTTTTGATCGACTACGGTTTCTTGTTCCTCTTTTACTTCTTCCGATGCATTTTTTGCTTTCAATAAATAGTTGGCAAATCTATTGTTAGTGAAGAAATTGTATGTTACCGCAAACATGTTTTTGGTTCTACCCCACAGAGAACACTCTGTTGGCATACTACTACTTACCAATAGAGCACAGAGTATTGTCATAAAAACGTATTTTTTATTGTAAGAGATTCTTTCCATTTTTTTCCCTTTATGTTAAAAAAGTAATCTTACCAAGAGCTATAGGCTAACATATTCATTTCGTTTTTTCAAACGCCCCCAAAAATACAAGTTGAAATAAAAACAATGTAATCACGCCCCCATGAAGCTTTTGATTTTGTACACATTAAGGCTTTTTTGTTCGTTATCATATATAGAAAAAGCAACGTTTCATTCTGATCTAATAAACGAATAAAAGCTGCTTCATTAATTTAGAATTTTTCATTACATTATACAATATATATGTATCAAATATCTCTTTAAACCGAGCTAATTATTATTTTTTTAGTAGGAGCAAAAAAACATGAAATCTATATCATTAGTACAAGTTTGCAAATTAATCACTCTAGGTGTGACATTTTCTGTTCTATTTTTTTCTTCGGTCCATCCGATAGATTTCAACGCTCTTATAAACCTGGCAAAAACTACTGCCAATGTAATACAAGAAAAACGAGCTTATCATACAACTAATCTAAAAATGCAAGCTGCATCAACCGCAAGTAAAGTAAGAGAGTACGCAATCCGAAATCCGGTAATGGCCACAACCACAGCAAGCTCAGCAATACTGCTTCCTATATTGGCCATTCTTTTCTATAAATGGTGGTTTTCAGAGCAAGGAGGCGATGGCCCAGAAGATCTAGCCATAACATTTAAAAAAAAGGAACAGAAGAAAACAGTAAAAGAAAAATTTCAAAAATTTCAAAAATTTCAATGTTCGGAAGATCCCAAAAAAGAAGAAAAAGAAGAAGAGCATGATAAAATCAACAAAGAAGAAGAAAAAAAAGGAACAAGCGAGAACCAATCAACACAGCGTGAACAATATCTTACAGAGTTATTACAATATTTATTGGACAGCGAAGCAACAGAAAAAACAGACCCCAATGAGCATATTGAACCTTTAGAAGCTATGGATGCAAAGCCAAGTATAGTAGATGAAGCAGATGATCGACTTGAAGAAAAAGAGAAAAAACCTCATAAAAAAGAGGAACCACCAACTGATAAAGAATCGGAACAAGTTGGGCCAGAAACCAAAAAAAGAACTCAAGCAATCAAAGCAATCAAAGCGATCAAAAAAAAGAAAAAAAGAAAAAATCTGAAATCTGCAGAACTTTACTTTACGGGATTTGATAAGAACCTTCAACGATTAACAAACTTCGAAAAAAAGTTAAAGGCTATGGAACGACACATCAATTCATATCAGCACGATTTCTCACTGATCAAACAAGAAGTCAAAAAAATAGCCTCTCCGAAGGGGGAAAAAATGATTTTAGATCATAAAAAAAAATTAAAAAAGTTAAAAAGTGCCAAAACTCGGGAAGCAAAAGTAATTAATAAGATAAAACAGAAGATTATTAAGAAACATAATAAAAAATTTGATCAAAAAAGTAGCAAGAAGAAGAAAAAATAAGCCCTCACATGATTAAAAAACTTATTTTTAAGAACGTATATATATTTCCAATATCCTTATTATTATTCCTGCTGGATGTCAGTACATTTACCCTTCTTGGAACCCATACCTTTTGTTTACTGCTTTGCTTTTACACCACAATATTATTCATAGACAAGATATCTTATCAATTGATCTTGATAATGATACCCCTCTCATACCAATCATTCATTTTTTATGGCAATGGGGCCCTTTTTTTGGCATATATCTTGCCTGTATCAATAGTAGCTCTAAAAGCAAGAAAAGTGATCCATCGGCGATCAGTACTGCCCTACCTTACCATAACAACTATGCTTCTCATCCAACAATGCATCATAGAGCCGAAGATCTTTGACTCTCACATAGTTTGGGGCTGTACAATAAAACGAATTTGTGTTAGTCTATTAGTAGTAGCAATGTTTTTGAAATATTTACCTAAAGGCAAACAAGGCGATCGCTTGTAAATTTCTTTACAAGAGGAAAGTCCGGACTCCAAATGAAACGGGTACCTTAGAAGAGAAATCAACTAAGGGGGGCGTAAGTCCATGGAAAGTGCCACAGAAAATAACCGCCAGCATGATTTATCAGGCTGGTAAGGGTGAAAACGTGAGGTAAGAGCTCACGATATGGTACAGTAATGTGCTATAGGGGTAAACCCTGCCTGGAGCAAGACAAAGTAAGCATGTACGGTTGTTTCGTTCCGATTCAAACATGCGGGTATGTCGCATAGATAAATGGTTGCCACTTTAAATCTATTTTTAGATTTAAAGACAGAATCCGGCTTATTGTTGGCCTTTAGGACTATAAAATTTTGTTTGGTAATGAGCCTAAAAAATTATCTCTTTATACTTCCTTTTCTGTGCTTCATATCTGGATACCTTCTCATAGGAAATATAGTTCAAAAAAAGACGTTTATCACCCCTTCAATCGTAGGGAAACAGGTGCTAAAAGCCGCATCTATTCTTTCAGATGCCAATTTAAATATGCGAATACTACACAAAAAAGAAGAGCTCGATTTGCCAGACGGAACTATTTTGAGTCAAACACCAAAAAGTGGACATACAATCAAACAAAATCAATCTGTTTTTGTGGTTATGTCACAAAAACCGCCCCGAACTCCAGCCCCTCGATTTGTAGGAAAGAAGTTGAAAACAATCCTACAAGATGTATCAAAAAAAAATATCAGAAATAGAAGCTACTTTTTTAATAGCAAGCATCCTACCAATAGCTGTATTGCTCAATATCCTTCACCAGCAACACTCTTGAAACAGAATAATGTAATCACCTATATAGCCAAAGAGGATAAACGGTGTGTCCTATTGCCTGATTTCAAGGGAAAATCGTTACAACGGGTTACAGATTTTTTAAATAGATACAACATAACGATAGAAATAACTTATTCATCAAAATACGCATGGGACAGATCAGAAGAGACTGGCAATGAGATTATTATTGATCAAAGACCCCTGGCTGGCTCTATAGTAAGATTTGATAACCAGAATCCAATTACAATTCACTTAAAAGTGTGATTTTTTATGCCCAGGTTGTGTTGACTTTTCAAAATACTGAAAATTTGGCATGATAACAAAAAATGAAAAGTAAACGGAACCTAAATTCACACTAATATCTTAATGAGATCTTCAACTGTTTTATTACCAAAAATAATCTCATAGACAGATTCGAATAGAGGAAGATGATCAAACCTCTCTTTGTTTATTATCTCATATACAGACTTAACAGTATTTACTCCCTCTGGAATAATCCCGGTTTCTCTGATAACATCATCCAGTTTTTCACCTAATCCTAGACGTTTTCCCACCATTAAGTTTCTACTCAAGCCACCCATGCAGGTTAATACCACGTCTCCCAAGCCTGATAGGCCATATAACGTTTCTGGTTTGCCACCTAAATGTTCTGCAAATAAGACCATCTGATCGAGACCCGTTGTTAATAAAAGTGATTTAGTATTATCTGTAAATCCAGCCCCATCGAGCATACCAATGGCGAGGGCCATAATATTTTTCAAAGCTCCACCAACTTGCACACCAATCATATCCGATGTAACATGAGGAACAAAATAGTTGTTTTGTAATATTGTGGCTAATTCTTGCGCTACGACTTGATCATCTGATGCCAAAGCTACTCCCGTCACCTGTTTTGCACTTAAATCTTTAGCAAAACTTGGCCCCGAGATGACCGCTTTTTTAACCGATATATCAAATATATCAGCAAGCATCTGGCTCGGAAATAAAAGCGTTTTGTTTTCTATTCCCTTGCTCAAAATTATCCAGTTCTGATTCTTACGAACATATGGCTTTGCCTTTTCTAATACTGATCGTAAAAATTTTACCGGAGTTGCTTCAAAGACCCACGTAACTCCTTCCATGGCATGTTGTATATTGGTAAACGGCTTAATTTGTTTACTTAATTTCAGATTGGGTAAATAAAGTTTGTTACAATGATTTTTTGATACCTCATCGGCTACAGATTGGTCATGACACCACATATTAACCTCAAAGCCATTGCCTGCTAACAAACTAGAAAATGCGGTTCCAAATGCCCCTGAGCCAAGCATACAAACTGTTTTCATACTCCAAAATTCCTTTTTCTATTATTATACTCCAAAACTATGTCATTCAGATGAGTAGCAGTAATCTCAGGCCACATACAGTCTAAGAAAAAAAGTTCACTATAGGCCGACTGATAGATTAAAAAATTACTCAATCTCATTTGTCCACCAGTCCTGATAATTAAATCTGGCTCAGGAGTCCCAGCCATCCATAAATGTTGTTCAATAATTGACTCTGAAATCTCCTCTTCCAAAAGTTCTCCCGATTTCACTTTTTTTGCAATGGTTCGTATACTGCTCACAAGTTCTTGCTTACCACCATAACAAAATAAAAAATTAAGCTGTAAATTAGTAAATGATTTAGTTTCCTGTTCCAAGGTATTACAAGCAGCTAATACTTTTTTGGGAAAAAGTTCTCTATCACCAATAAAACGGGCACAGACTCCTTTTTCAATAAGTTCTGGAAGCACCTTTTGAGCCTCTTTGATCATTAAATCAAATAAAAAAGTTTTTTCATGCTCAGGTCTTTTGAAATTTTCTATAGAAAATGTATACAAAGAAAGATATGGAATTTTTTTATCTAAGCAAAAACCGACCGCCTTTTTTACGGTATTGGCACCTTCTTGATGCCCAAACATTTTTAAAAGTCCTCTTTTTTTTGCCCAGCGGCGATTACCATCCATCACAATCGCTATATGCTTTATCATCTATCGCCTTTAATATAACGTACGTTTTATGTATTGTATGATATTTTTCTTTTCGATACCAAATATCCCCTGCTTCTTCTTTTCAAGTAACATGAAATTTTGTATAGAATAACAATTGCAGATGAAATAGCAAGTCTCTCAATACAAACAATAGGAATAAGGGCATACCAAGCATAGACACTCATTGGAACCGTATATATCCATATAACAGAGCCGACGGCATGGGCAATAAATGTACTTGCCAATGCGTTTAAAAATATCTGTTTTGATCGACTAAAGTAGATAACAATAGGTATCAACCAGAAAAACGAATAGACAAAAGCTTGCCCTCCCATTGGATGGGAAATAAATAATATCATGCAAAGTATGGGCACTATGAGACGTACAAGTCTATTTCCGCAGGAAAAGTAAAGCGCCGAAAATAATCCCGGCAGATAAAATGCCAATATATGCAAAGAAGAAACCCCAAACAGAGCATACCGACTCATTAGCAACAGCATAAAAATGATCAGGCTTACGATACCACCACCAAAAAGACCTACTAGAGGAACTGTTGCCGTAGCCCCAGAAAACATTGCTCGCGAAGCCCCATATATAAAGCTAAACTTCCAAAAAGAAGCTATTTTTATTGCAAAAAGGCCAAAAAACAACGAAACTACAAATCGGGATAAAACTTTTAACACTTTCCTGGTACACTTCATAAAAAACCTCATTATTTATGTATTGAAATACTCATATGTAAGATTACTATGAAAAGGCAAAAAAATGAAATATGCAGCTATTATTTTTGACCTTGACGGAACCATTATTGATACCGAGGCCATTTGGAAAAAAGCACTTGTCCAGTTACTTGAAACAAGGGGTATAACGCTAGAAAGAACTGACTTTGACCAATTACATGAAAAAATCATCGGTGTGGGGGAAAGAGAGGCCTGCTCTATTATAAAAAAAGAGACTGGAATCAAGGATTCAGCAGCTACACTTATTTCTGAACAATCATCCACGGCTTGCAAATTATATAAACAAGAAGTCAAATTTATAAAGGGCTTTACCAGTTTTCATCAAAAAGTTAAGAAGCTTAAGCTCAAACATGGCATTGCTACTAATGCAACGCCACAAACATTAGAACTAGCTACCCAAAAGCTCAGTTTAGATAGTTATTTTGGGACGCATATGTATTGTCTAGCTGATGTTAATTATGTGGGGAAACCTAACCCTGCAATATATCTTCATGCTGCAAAAAAACTGGATATGAAGCCTCAAAGTTGTATTGCAATTGAGGATTCATATTGTGGTATTAAAGCAGCTAAAAATGCGGGTATGTTTTGTATAGGAATCAATACTGGTAAAAATAGGGCACTATTACAAGAAGCCGATCTCATTGTCGAAAGCTACAACGAGATCGAACTTGATCTATTTTTTTAATATCCTAGGCTGAATATAGATTCAGGGCTGATTTAGCAATATTTTTGTGGAGGGAAAAAATAGTTTTTAATACTGGTTGGTACTACCCAAGAAAGAGGTGGATTTAACATGACTTTTTGCATGACACCTTTAGCGTTTATTTTTACCCTGGATATAAAATCTATCCCTTCTAAAGTTATAAATCTAAATTTTTCGTGATCCTTTATATGTAAAAATAATTCTTCTGGCTCCAAGCAATTATTAATTCCCCGGACAAATCTCCTATCAACATCATAATAAACTTCAGCATTTCCAAACTCTATAAAATGTTCATCATCCTTGTTATTCGTTACAAATACAGATTCTTTGGTTGCAATTGTAGAACCACACGCTTCTACTAGAGCATCTGCATAGGCTCGTTTTTCTATAGGAGTTACTTCTAGGGTTTTTTTATCTGTATCATATTTAAATTCAAACCAGATGTCTTTACTCAGGAAATTATAAGAGGCACATTTTAAAACACCTCCGCCGGTAAGGTAAAGAATTTTCTTTGTTTCTTCTTTTTCTTCTTTTTTTTCATATCTTTTTAGAAAAAAGAGATTTTTAATATACAGATTTCGGCTCCAAGAAAGAGCGCTAAACTCATTGCAGGTTCTGCAAGAAAGATCCCCTATAAAAAACATACTCGGAGAAACAATCTTCAATTCTCCCAATACACCCTTTATTAAAGAATTAAACGGCACGTTGGCCCTCATTGTTTTTATAAAATGATGCGCAACACCTGGTATCATCGACACAAAAGTTGGTATTATACGCTGGCAAGTGAGGTTTATAGGTGCAAGACAAACATTTTTATAAAACAAAATCGCCTTTTTATTTCTTATCTGGACAGAGGCTACTTCAGCAAGTCCAACCTCTCTAACAGTATTTTTTACATCAACAGCCCTAAAATACCGATTACCTAGAAAATAAACCAAGGGTAAGTTTTTCAAACTGGAACCGGTAATGCTACTTAGAGCTGTTTTTAACTTCTTACTCTTAGGCCAAAGGGTAAAAGTTATTTTGTCATCAAATAGGCCTTTAAGATTTTTATAGTAAGCTTTAAAATCAATGTCTAGATAGCCATTAGCACAACAATCTGAAACTGCACTCACGGCTATAGGAAAATTAGCATTTCTCGGGTGCATTTTCAAAGCATTCCATCCGCCAGCATAACAAGTAGAAGTTAACAAAAATGAACATTTTATTTTGTTTAAATGCTCTAGAAAATCTGCATAATCGGTAGATTTTACTCCCATGTATGTACCAGCTTCTAGCAGTTTCTCATTTTTAATATCGCTTAAATTCTTGGCAGCTGACCCATGCCCAGTAATGTATATCAGTTTTTCAGGTAGATTTTTTTTCTCTTGCTCATCAGTAGGGTTATACAATATTTTTTTTAGATACCAAACATCACTTTTTGGATTCTCCGGTTCCACCTTAACCGCCAACTTATTAGAAGTCTCATCTTTTTGTATAAGCTCTAAATAATCGGGGTTTAGTCCCAATTTTTTTAAATCTACCGTTTCATCATTTGCTTTTGAAATGAGAACTGCAAACCTTTCTTTTTGTCCCGGAGTAGCTTCCTTGGTTGCATATATATTCAATAAGCCATGTGTGAGCTTACTTTTCAAAATTGGAGCAAATTTTTTGAAAAATGTCGACTTTGTAAAGCCATCTTTTGTAATCTCACTTCTTTCAACTTCAGATTTATAACAAAAATCAATCATGCCATTAACAAGAGGGCCCGAAATGATGATAACACGAACATCTTGATTAATGGCCTTCATTGCCTCATAAAGAATAATCTCTTTATCTTTTTCTGTTACTTCTACTTTAGAAAGATGTAAAAATATCGCTACGTCAACAAAAGAATTCTCCTCTTGATTCAACTCTTTTTTTTCTTCTTTTTTACACAATCTATCCAATTCTATAGTAGCTACTTCCAGTACTCGTTTAACAAAATCACATATTTCAATTTTTTTACGGCTCAGAAACGCATTATATTCATATGTCTGGATCTCATCCTCTTTTAGCATTTCTAAGTCCAAGAATAAATGGTAGTCTAGGGTTTGGTCAGATCCATCCTCGCAAATAATAAAATCTTTTGCGTTTGTAAGTTTTAAGCCTTCAGCGATGCTTTCTTTATTAAATCTGCAATTAGGATTTTGGATTTCAACATCATCATGAATCCCATTATCAACCTCATCTTTTAGTTTAACACGCTCTTGTTCATGTTTTTCTAATAGCTCTTTACTTCTCAGCCTTGTTCTATTGATACAATTTCTTCCTTGCCTTATTTCTTGTTTAACTTTCTCTTCCAATTCTGCAATTGTTATAGCATTATTGTTGATCAAATCGGTAAAACGCTTTTTATCAATTCTTGTTATTTCACTATCAACACTTTTAACTGCTTTATTTGTTCTGTCAAGTATACCCAGTATTTTGATTTTCTTCTCCTTTAGAGACATACTGCTAATATTGCTAAAGCTACAAAAGATTAAAAAAGCCGATATAGCCAATAGAGTTGATTTTGGGATTATTTTTTTCATTAAGATATCCTTGTAAAATTATTTGTTTTTTTGAAGATATTCCATTTTATTAAAAATCCTACCAATAAAACCCCTATTAGTCAAGCGCTGATCAGGCAAAAATTTATTTATTTCAATCCAGCATTTTTGCCGTTAGGGGCAAACTTTTATTAATGCTATGATTAAAAGCAACCATTCGAGCTAATAGCCTTGAGTTTGATGATTATTAGCAAACATTTATAAAAAATGTCGCTGATACATAGAACAGGTTAGGCATTTGAAAAAAACACTAATAGCACAGCACTATTCAAATTTCCACCATTTGTTAATACAAAAAATATATTTTATAGTTAATAAACCTGATATAAAGAAATAAATTCATAATGTAAGGAAAAACTCATGTTAAAGAAAAATGTTCTAAATATCTTACTAATGGCTATTTTATCTATCTCCATTGTACCAACAAGCCTATTTTCAATGGAAAAAACACAAAAAAGTAACCCTACAGATCAGATTAACGAAATACTTCACAATTTAGACCAGGAACAAGATGAATTTATACGCTCTGTATTGAGCACCTATAGGGTTATTGGCTTTAATGAGACCTTTGAAGATAGGAGTGAAGCCAAGAGCCGAAGCTATCTACTTTATAAAAACAAAGAAAAAGAAAATAGCTTAGAAGAAGCTAGCCAATATTTAAATGATACAATACAAGAAGGTGAAAACAATATAAATAATATTTTGGGTAATAGCCCCTTAGATGACAATGAAAAAGCAGAATTGGTTAGAAAAATGGCAGGCGTAAAAGAGCGACAAATAGGTATCAATGAAAGACTAACTCGTATAAAAAATAGTAAAAATAATGGAAGAAGTGTCCTTAACGCTATGTATGGTCTAGAAATGTGTATCAATAATAGGCTAGATAGAACAAGTAAAAATTTTAAAATAAATGAGTGTGGGCATTATTACAATAATGACAAAGATAGCTTAGGACTGCTAAGGCCAAAAATGACTGATATGAGCAGATGCCCACTATGCGAATGGGATAGAGAAAAATTTCCAGACAACAGCCCTATTAGAGAGCCAAAAGTTACTGAACCCTCAGAAAGTAATAATCCTCCTAATAGATTCAATAATTGGCTACGGTCATATATTTGGCCCACAACAAAAATAACCCTGTATACCTCATGCCTTGTATTGGCTGTAGTTTTGGCTTCACGATTATTTAATTTGAGGTAGGGAAAGTCATGTTAAAGAAAAATTTTCTAAATATCTTACTAATGGCTATTTTATCTATCTCCATTGTACCAACAAGTTTATTTTCAATGAAAAAACCACAAGAAAATAGATCTAAAGATCAAGTTAACGAAATACTACATAATTTAGACCAAGAACAAGATGAATTTATACGCTATGTATTGAGTACCTATAGGATTATTGCTTTTAGGAAGACCTTTGAAGATGGAGGCATAGCTAAAACACCCGACTACGATCTTTTTAAAAATGAAGAAAAAGAAAACAACCTAGAAAAAGCCAGCCAATATTTAAATGATAAAATACAAGAAGGTGAAAATAATATAAATAATATTTTGGGCAGTAGCTCCTTAGATGACAATGAAAAGGCAGAGTTGGTTAGAAAAATGACAGAAGCAAAAGAGCGACAAATCGATATAAATGAAAATTTAGAACTCATAATAAAGAATAAAGATGATGTAAGACGAGTTCGTAGTGGAATGGTTGGCATGATAGCATGGACCGATGATAGGACGGATAGAGTAAGTAAGAACTTTAAAATAAATCGTTGTGGCCATGATTATCGTAATGGAGACTACGAGAACTTAACAATAACAGATATGAGTAGATGCCCAATATGCGAATGGTATAAAAATAATCAAGGTGAGGACCCTTACAAAAAACCCAAAGTTACTGAACCTGCAGAAAATAATAATCCAGCCAACAGACCAGATAATAATTGGCTACGATCCTACTTATGGCCTACAACAAAAATAACCCTGTATACCTCATGCCTTATATTAGCTGTAGTTTTGGCTTCACGATTATTTAATTTGAGGTAGGAAAAGTCATGTTAAAGAAAAATGTTCTAAATATCTTACTAATGGCTATTTTATCTATCTCCATTGTACCAACAAGCCTATTTTCAATGGAAAAAACAGAAAAAAGTAACCCTACAGATCAGATTAACGAAATACTTCACAATTTAGACCAGGAACAAGATGAATTTATACGCTCTGTATTGAGCACCTATAGGATAGTAAGCTTTACAAAAGCATCTGAGGAGTATGTATGTAAAACCACCAATTACAAGCTTTTTAAAGATGAAGAACAAGAAAATAACCTAGAAGAAGCCTGCCAATATTTAAATGATACAATACAAGAAAGAGAAAACAACTTAGCTGATATTTTAATTCATGCTAATTTAAATAACAATACACAAGAAGAATTGAGAAAAAAAATAGAAAATATCAAAAAAAGACAAGCTTTTATAGAGGAAAAATTAGAGTTTATCAAAAACAATAAAAGCGATGCTGAACAGGTTCTTAATGGGCTTTATAACATAGGAGGAATAACTAACAAAGGGGGAAAAAAAATTGGTAAAAAATTTAAAATAAATAAGTGCCATCATTATTATGGCTTTGAGGACTCTTTCAATATAACTATAACAGATGTAAGTAGATGCCCCATATGCGAATGGGACAAAAACCATCAGGGTGAGGCCCCTTATAAAAGACCAAAAGTTACTGAGCAACCAGAAGGCAACAATCCTCCTAATAGATTCAATAATTGGCTACGGTCATATATTTGGCCCACAACAAAAATAACCCTGTATACCTCATGCCTTATATTAGCTGTAGTTTTGGCTTCACGATTATTTAATTTGAGGTAGAGAGAAGATCTGATATAATTATCATTACTATGGATTATGTTTTTTTGTAAGAAAGAGGAAATGGGTATTCTTCTTTTTTTGGTAATAATTTATTTTTACAGTATTATTATGCTACATTTCTAATATTTTTAAACCTCCCCAAAATCTGGCTGGAGAAGAAGAAATGAAAATAGACTGCAAAATTCTTGCCATTATCACCGTCCTTTTATTATTTAAAATCCAAACCAGTCTCTCGATGGATATATGTAATGCCATACAAAATGGCAATAAAAATCGAGTCAAAAGAGTTGTAGAAGAACATAAAAATTTGATACATACAATAATTAATAAAGCATATCTTAACAACTGGACCCCCCTGCATGTTGCAGCTAGAAAAGGCAACTTAGAAATCGTTACATATCTTATTAAAAATGACGCTGATCCAAATGTAAAAACTAAAAAGGGGTGGACTCCCCTTCATATTGCCGCTGATAAAGGACATGTAAAAACAGTTACATATCTTATTAAAAATGATGCTGATCCAAATGCAAAAACTAAAACGGGGTGGACTCCCCTTCATGTTGCAGCTAAAAAAGGCCATGTAGAAATCGTTACATATCTTATTAAAAATGATGCTAATCCAAATATAAAAAATAAAACGGGATTAACCCCTCTTCATATTGCAGCTAAAGAAGGCCATGTAAAAACAGTTGCGTATCTTATTAAAAATGGTGCCGATCCAAATGCCAAAACTAAAATAGGGTGGACTCCCCTTCACTTTGCAGCTAAAGAAGGACAGTTAGAAGTCGTTGCACATCTTATTAAAAATAATGGCATCAATCCAAATGCCAAAACTAAAACGGGATGGACTCCACTTCATAGTGCAGCGGATAAAGGACGGTTAGAAATCGTTGCGTATCTTATTAAAGATAATGGTATCGATCCAAATGTAAAAACTAAAAGGGGATGGACTCCTCTTCACTTTGCCGCTGATAAAGGACATGTAAAAACTGTTGCATATCTTATTGAACATGGTGCCGATATACATGCCAAAACTAAAACGGGATGGACTTCTCTTCACAGCGCTGCTGATAAAGGACAGTTAGAAATCGTTGCATATCTTATTAACAATAATGGTATCAATCCAAATATAAAAACTAAAAGGGGAAGAACTCCTCTTCACTTTGCCGCTGATAAAGGACACGTAGAAACCGTTGCATATCTTATTGAAAATGGTGCCGATATACATGCCAAAGATAACTGGCACAGCACAGCACTTTTTGAAGCTAGTTGGAGAGACCATTGGCATGTGGTAAAGTATTTTATTGAAAATAATCTCGTTGATATAGAGATAAAAAACAGTGTTGGCAATACGCTTTGTTACCTGGCCTCAAGGAGCAAAAAGGTTGATGTTGTTAAATGGCTCCTTGAAAGGGGTGCCTCTGTCGCAAAATGTGGTTGGTTTGATTTTACCCCTCTTCACGTCGCAGTTTGCCCTTCTTTCATCTCTAGTAAGAACAGCACTAGCGATTACAATAAGCTGCAATTAGAAATCGCCAAGATATTAATAGAACATAATGCAGCCATAAATGCTAAAGACAAATACGGTCGAACACCTCTGCATAATGCAGTAGAATGCAACTTAGATATAGTCAAATACTGCATTGAAAAAGGCGCTAACGTAAATATCGCAGATGAAAATGGCAATACTCCACTTTATTTTGCAATAAAAACCCATCGCCACACCCCGGGTAGTAAATTAGAGATAGTCAAGTATCTTGTGAGACAAGGGATCTATTTTAATAAAAAAGATATTAATCAGGCGATAGAATTTAAAGCATATAAGATAGCAGATTACTTGCGAAAAAAGCTTCCATATGTAATAAACCGAGACATATCTTTACTTAAAATTTTAAAAAATATAAAAAACAACAACTTAGATACAGCTAGAACACTAATAAACAAGTCAGATATCAATCGAGCAGGTCTTCTTAATTTTCTTTTATTTAGGTCAATTAACAATGCACCTCCTAGTACGATAAAGTTTCTTTTATCCGAAGGAGCAAATCCAAATGCTACCAACATAAAAAACCAAACTCCTATCATAAAGCTCATCCAAGAGTCTTCCCTTAAAGGCAAAAACTTTGAAGCGTATAAACATCTACTGAAACACGGAGCAAAAAAATCTATAAATCACTCCGATTATGAAAATAGAGATGCGCTTTATTATGCTTTGTTAAAAAGGTGCAAACAAAAGGTTATCACCACCCTTGTCAAAAATGGTGCACAAGTGACTAAAGCACATAAAACATATATAAAAATGTTGAGGGTAAAAAATGATTATGATATTCTCCTTCCATACAACAATAGGTTTGACATTAGCTATTGTTCAATTTGCCTAAATGATTTTCACGAAACCCAAGAAATCAGCGTAACACCCTGTAATCACCCTTATGACACACAATGCATAGAGGGATGGTTGTTAGAAGTGGGTAAAAAGAATTGTCCAATATGTAGAAAGCATGTAGGGTTCCGGCATAAAAAATTTTTTTTAAAATAATGCTATAACAGTAGGGAGCAGATCTGATATAATTATCATTGCTATGGATTATGATTTTTTATAAGAAAGCGGGAATGAGTATTCTTCTTTTTATACTATTTGCTGCAATAATATTAATTTTGGCCAACAGTATACACAAGTATATAGTGAGCAGAAGATATGCTACTGTCACACTGCAGCACCCTCCAACACCAGAAAATACTATCATTACATTTGATCTTCATGACGTACTAGTACAGTATGATTATGGCCAAATAGTAAACCATTTTTGGCAAGAGAAGCAGAAACTACGATTATTCTTAGCATTCTTACATCCAGTCTTGTTATATGATACGATAAAACTTTTTTTAAACGATGCAGTTGCAGAACAGTATATTATTAGCCTTCCCCAAAAACACAAAATATTACAGCCATATATTCCACTTGGTATAAAAATAGCAAATAGCCAAACTATTGTTCCTCAAATGTTCGAGCTTGTAAAAGAGCTCAAAAAATTAGGCTATACCCTTGATATATTTTCAAATATAGGGGCTGAGATTTTTAAAGATTTAGAAAAAAAATATCCCGTTTTTTTTTCCTATTTCAATAGTGTTACACTTCCATCTCAAGCAAATGGGTATATACGAAAACCGTCACATAATTCATTTAAAAATTATTTAGCCAATCATCATATCTTGGATAAACAGATTATCTTTATAGATGATAAAATGAGAAATATCAAACCTGCATATAAGCATAAAATAGTAGGAATTTTGTATAAAAACCCGGATCAACTCAAAGAACAGCTACTGTTACTAGGGATTTTAAAGAGAAAAAAATGAAGCAGTATCTTTTTTTGCCACTTTTCCTTGGCTTTGGATTTTTAAATCTGATTATAGGATTATTTGGAGCAAGGAACGTTAAAAATAAGGATGATTATTTTCTGGCAGGAAGAAGCCTAGGTCTATTACCAGTGACATTAACTCTTTTAGCAACACAAATTGGCGGCGGAATGCTTTTAGGGACCGCACAAGAGGCATACAAAATTGGTTTTTATGGGCTTATGTATGCGTTTGGGATGGTACTCGGATTTATTATTTTGAGTTTGGGGTTAGCAGCAAAATTACGGGAACTACGTATATCTACTACATCTGAAGTGTTTGAACTCAAATATAATTCGCCGATGTTAAATAAAGTTGCATCTTTTTTTTCAGCAGCAACTCTGTTTGGCATTGTGGTTGGCCAAGTGATTGCTTCTCGATTACTACTCTATAGCCTGGGTATAGAAAATGAATTGATACTGATTATTTTTTGGCTGTTTATAATCATTTATGCAACAGTCGGAGGATTAAAAGCGGTTATTTTTACTGATAGTTTTCAGGTTATTTTTGTTACCTTAGTCTTTATTGGGATCTTTTTATATGTATTGTATTCAGAAGCTGGATCATTTTTTTCCCTTCCGTCAATTATTGAACAACAAAAACTTTTTGCACCCATGCAGATAAATCCCTATAACACGCTTATTATTATTTTGATGCCCGCCTTATTTTCACTTATCGGCCAAGATATTGCTCAACGATTTTTTGCAGCAAAAAATAAATATATAGCCACATTTGCGGCAATCTTTGCAACTCTATTTTTAATAATATTTTCGATCATTCCCATATATTTTGGCATCAAAGCAAAAGCTTTAGGATTGGTGGGAAATCCTATTTTACAACTTGTGGGACAATTTACCAATGAGATTGTTCTGATCTTTGCTTCTTTTGGTATCATAGCGGCAATCACTTCGACTGGAGACTCTATTTTAGTAGCCATAAGCTCTAATTTAGCACAGCCATTTAACGTAAAAAACAAACTAAAATTAGCACGTGTAATAACGATAGCTACTGGAATAGCGGCATTTGGGTTTTCATATGTTTTACCCCAAGATACGTTACATCTTATTTTAGAAAGCTTTGAGATTTCAGTTAGTTGTCTTTTGGTGCCACTTTTGTTTGGCTATTTCAAAGATAATTTAAATAAAAATGCTGCTCTATTTTCTATAGCATTTGGACTCTCAGGGTTTATTTTATTTCGAATATATCCCATTACATTTCCAAAAGAAATAGCATCAATCGCGCTCTCTTTGGCAGGCTACTTCATAGGAGATAAAATCAAAACGTAGATACCCAATGCACTATTTTGTTACTCGATTCCTAATGCTGAATCGAGCAATCCTCCTATAAATAAGCCTACTGCTCCACCGCCGCCAATTCCAGCACAAACTCCTAATATCCCTCCTGTCACCACTCCTGGAGCGGATAAGGGACTTCCAGCAGAAGCTCCAACGGTAGCCCCGCCAACGGCTCCTACTGTACCTAATATCCCAGCAAATATCCAAGTAAACAATTTATCGGCTGGCATTTCAAACACTTGCATAACTTCACGAGGAGTAGCAGCATTCAGTCTTACCCCGACAACACCTACTTTTTTTGAAAACTCATGATCAACTTCAGTACCTCTTTGTGACAAAATAGAACTTATATGAGGGCGCATGATGGTTCCCTGCGTAACATATCCAAGGATGGTTTTATTCTTACCATTTGGACCCGCGGTCGCAAGTATAGAATCACAATCTTGATCATAAAGAACTTTGAGATATCCATACAATCCTAAGCCGGTGTTATCAAGTTGCGTCTTATGTACCCCTAATATATCTTTTAAGAAACTTTTAGAAGAGATGATCCCTGGTAATACAAATGGGGGGTCTGGAACTTCAGTATAGGGATAATTGAAATCGGTAGTTTCGACTACTGGATTAATCAAGTTATTTGGATTTCCAAAAGCATTTATTAACGCAATATTGCCACCCCCTAATATAGTTGATTTTATTGTATCAAATGAAAAAGTAAATATAGTATCTGTGGTATCGCTCATAGCAAAAAGAGAAGCTCTATCATCACTACCCGAATAAATCTGATTATGCACAAAAGCTCCATTTGGAATAGCAATAGTAATATCTTTGGTATTGTAAAGATTGCCCACAAGCCAATTATTAGGATGCTTTGTGGTATTATCAGCAACGCCTACTCCTAAGCCAAAGAAAGCATGACGACTCATAGCAAAGGTAGCCCCTGGGCCATCGATTAAAAGCGTAAAAGAAACAGAATCGCCCTCTTTATCTATTGTGTTTCCAATTTGTAACGATCCACCTGCACCCTCATATCCTCCGACACCCATCAAAGCAGTATCAAAAATGGAAAACGTAAGATCAGTTTTATGTATACAATCATCCGTTTCAATTCCAACGTATGCCCAATCGGCAATTACCATTGCACTTGCTGCATATAGTTCAACGGCACCCGTGCCAACAAATTTTACGCGTAGATCATCGGTTGATGTTATATTTGAGGGATCAGAAAGAAGACCAAGCTTATTGATAGAAGAACAGATAATAGCTGCACCATCAACAGCTCTGAGCGTTCCACCATTCATTACTACTTTTGCACCCGGTTCAAGAACCAGTACAACTTTACCTCCTAATTCAACAATCTGATTTGGTGTATCGAATGAGCATAGGTTCAATATACCACCATTTTTTACCACAATCTTTTTTGGTGTTTCTGAATAAATTCTTAGCGTAAAGTCTCTTTCTTCTGTACCAAATTTTGGTCCTGTTAAGAGGTGACACATATTGTTAATCTCAATATCTTCGTTGAGATTAATTCGACCATCATTATCAACATCTCCTTCTCCAGCTTCAGCAATGATGGTAATACCATTGATACCCAACACAACCGATGCAGCAAGTGAATCTTTATTGACATGCGCAGAACCAAGACCAACTTCAGCATCATTTTTTAGAATAATTATCGCAGATGAAGCCTCTCCACTTTTACAACCCTCTAAAAACAATAATTCTTTCACACGTCCGCCATCAACTTTGATATGTGCTGGACTGGCAAACCGAGACCCTTGAATTTGCAGCTGGCCCACTTCTCCTTTAATGGTTGGGATCTGTTCTAAATTGGCAGTAGTTACGATCGGACAGCAATATTGACACGCGCTTGGATATACGCTTGAAACAGTTAATATAGTCCCTAAAACTAATCGTTTCAATACATTAATCATCTGTAAGCTCTTTATTTAAGAAGTAACTTATAACTGTCCTAATAGCAACAATGGAACCAAGTATAATGAGATCCTGCTTACTTGGACGTAATACCGTATGGATAATATCACCGGCAACCATAAATTCGAGGCCGAGAAGAATATATAAACTCAAATTTCGCCTCAAAAAGTTAAGGTCCTTTTTTTGATCCTGGTCTTTTTTGAATAAAACATATTCTGTATATAAAAACTGTACACCAACAACCAGAACACCCCAAGATATAATAATTATTCCAATAATACTTATCCAAAAAGATATTTGACTTAGAATATTAACAAGTACATCCATTATGTTCTTCCCCTTACTTTTTAAATCGCTTACAAGATTCATACACAAAGGTAAAAGCCTCATCAACATCGTCTGTTATGAAAAATAAGTTCATAAGCTCTTTATCTAACAACCCCCTCTTTAACGATAATCTGAGCAATTGCAGCAGTGGCTCCCAATAATCTTTATCTATTAATACAACCGGAAATGATGGAATTCTGTGATGTTTTAAAAGGTTCAATAGATCAAATAATTCATCCAGCGTTCCAATACCTCCCGGAAAAACAATAAAGCCAACCGAGTACCGAATGAGCAACCATTTTCTCATAAAAAAATAACTTACTCTTACCGTAGGATAATAACAAGAACTAACAAACCATGTATCAATCCCCGTTACGGCTATTCCGATGGTATCAGGTCTCTTTTTTCCTTTATCATTTTTATGCACACTTGCCGCACCACAATTTGCTGCCTCCATGATACCAGGACCACCACCGGTCAAAACAGAAATATCCTGAGCAACAAACCGCCGAGCCAACTCGTACGCTTTTTTTGCAGACCCATCTTTTTTCGGATCCTTGGCTCCACCAAATATGGTAATAACGGGCATATGCATACGGGATAATTTAATAAACCCAAACATCAACTCCCATCCAACCCGTATGGAGTGGAGAAATATATTAAAACATTCACGATAATATTTAAACTTCATACTAAGCTCTATTTTATTTCTTTTGGATTTTTGTCATTAACTTATCGCATTCCTCTTTAACAATATGAAACGCCTCATCAAGATCATCGGTTAAAGTAAATAGTTTCAAATGCTCTTTCGGAATTAAGCCTTCATCAACAGCACTACAGTGAACCCATTCCATAAAATGCTTCCAATATTGTTTTCCTATCATGATAATAGGCACTTTTGGCAACTTCTTAGTTTGGACAAGGGTCAATACTTCAGCCAACTCATCTAATGTTCCAAACCCTCCAGGGAAAACGACAAAAGCTATCGAATATTGCGTCAATAACCACTTTCTTGCAAAAAAATATTCTAGTTCAAAATATTCTTGTACACACGGATTTTTTCCTTCTCCAAGCTCCTTCACTCCTATTCCGACACTCTTTACATTTCCTTTTCCTCTAGATACGGCGCCACAATTTGCAGCATGCATAACCCCCGAACCTCCACCGGTAAGAACCGATATATCCTTTTTAACAAATTTTTGCGACAATTCAAACGCTTTCTGCGCATACTCAGTTTTCTCTCCAACTCGAGCACCACCAAAAATAGTTACTCGAGGTTGTGGCAATGCAGCCAATCGCCAAGCACCCGACAATACCTGAAAAAAAACTTTCATAAATCCCATCGATTCTATACAACAGGTACGCAATTTGCTAAAAAACATCTATTTCTCCTTCTTTAATCTAAGGATATTGCTTTAAGCCGCAGCGCATTTAAAACAACTGAAAGACTCGAAAATGACATTGCAGCGCC
>Ga0180438_10002809_pt1 | contig 27528 bp, 55 predicted proteins | sample SS_ome_12_FD_132455 | JGI IMG/M metagenome (GOLD analysis project Ga0180438, IMG submission 132455) | Hypersaline lake sediment archaeal communities from the Salton Sea, California, USA - SS_3_D_2 metaG | ecosystem: Environmental > Aquatic > Non-marine Saline and Alkaline > Hypersaline >...
GATGTTTGCCACAGCATAGCGGTCGCTGTTGGTCTTGTCCTTGTCGTTCAACTCGCGGGCAGCAGCCAGGGCCTGCTTGACCCTGAGGCTTCCACTGACCACCCTGCTGCCGTCGATGATGACCGCTACGTCGAATGGTCCCACCTTGCCCTTGCCGCGTGCGAGGACCAGGCTGGGGAGCGTGAAGGGTTGCGTCCAGGTCTTGCTCATTTGGGTTCCTCTCGTTGTTCCAGGTATACGCCCAACTGGATCGGGCATGCGTCAATGTCGTACATTCTCTTGTGATGTTCGGCCGCGTGTATACAAGCCTCGAAGGTGTTGTACACAAGCATTCCTTCATCGTCGCTGCCAGGGTTGCAATCGAACGGCAAGACTGCAACAGGTGGCCCCACTTGGTTCAGGCACAAGACGTGCAGGCTGTTCCCTTTGGTCCACGCTGGGTCTTTGATGTTCACCACTACACTCGTCCTCCACAAACTGGTCCAACGCCAGCGACGATGGACTCGGGGTTGGTTAGTACGCGGCCACACTTCAGGCATCGCCCGGCCTGCAGCCAACACTCGACGTGCTCTTGGGCCTTCCCCATGAGCAGCAGCCGATGCTTTTTGTACGCCTCGCTGCCTTGGAATCGCTTCCACATGCGGATGCGGGCGTCTTCGTCGATGAAGCCCCACGCCTTGAAGCTGTGCTCGTTGTCAGGGCCGATCATCAACTCAACAATCCGCTTGCCGTCCAACGCCCCACGCCTGACGCTGCTGAGACGGTACGTGAAGTGCTTGCCATTGGTCAGCTTGGCAGTCACAACACCATCCAGCAGCAGGTTTGGGGCGTCGACCGGGTGTGAGTTGTCGGCTATCATCATCTTCTCCGACGTCGGGGGTAGAGATCCACGCCAAAGTAGTATGCCAGTTGGTGAATGTCGTCCCGAGCGATGTAGCTCGTCAGGATCTCGCCGGCCACCTTGCGTGACTTCAGTTGGATGGCACATTCCATCAGTGCCTTGCGTAGCCCGCGATAGGTGATGGGGCTGTCCATCGTGGCGTCGTGCCCACGCTTGAGATTGAGCAGGTCAATGACCTCGCGGGTGGTCATCGCACCAGGCTTGTTCGTCGATTGCCTAAACATGGCAGTCTCCAGGGTTGAGAAAAAGAAAGGACGTCCCGAGGCACTCGAACCTTCCCCCTCCACCGCGTCCGGGCTCGTAAGGTTCGGGTAGTGGCCACTCGTCTCTTGCCGTCAGCTTTGTGGACGGTTCGATGTGTCGAGTGCCTCGGGGCATCCTTGCCCTATCTAAAGTATGAACTACAAAACGCGTTTGTCAAACGATTCTGGGTTTTTTTTCGGAATCAGGGTCGTCGTCTGGCCCGAGGAAATTCTCCAATTCCTTCAACTCCAACTCCCAATCGTCATCTTCCCAGTCCTCGAGAGCTTCGTCGCTGATCTCCCAGTCGTCAGGTGATATGCTCAATTGTCACCTCCGTACTTCGTCTGGTATGTGTCACTCAGTTCAACGATGTTCTCGACTTCCGCGTCCGACAGGCAGACGATGCGAACATGGCCGAGCAGGTCGTTGACCACTTTCTCAGCCCTGTCCTTGATCGCCTGGTCGTCGCACTTCATTGCTCTGATTATCAGCTTGCTGATCTGCATCCCAGTACTCCTTGTTGTCGCGGTATTGAAACGTCAGCCCCACCTGATCCTCATGGGCGTCCGCCTTGGTTTCATATGGGCCGTGATCAGGCCAGCCCACAAAGTCGAACCCAGTGATCCACCAGCCATCGTCACGCTTCTCGATGGATCCTCTGAGCTTCCCTGGTCGTCGTCGTGCCATCAGTCCTCTCCCAGGCTTGCGAATGCCATGGCCAGGACCAGCCACGGCGTCAGTTCCGGCCACACTACCCATGTTATGGCAAGTATCGCTATCTTCATTGGCCCCAGCCCTGACGCCTGTAGGTCTTGCCACGAACGAATCCATCGTCCTTGTGCCTCATGTCGCCCGGCAGGAAGTCGCCGCCGACCTGGTTCTCTTTCCGCATCAGGACCTTGTCACAAAAATCACACTTCTCGTCCGCCCGCTTGTCGCCGATGCGGACAGCCTCGCACTTGTCGCCGAACGCTGCCTCACTCTCGGCCAGCCGTTGATAGATCGGCTTTGCTGTGCATGCGTCGCATGCAAGGAACCCGCTCGGCGTTTCGATCCCCAATCGTTTTCTCTCGCTCATCAAACCCTCCCTATACGTTCGATAAAGGTAGCCATGGCGTCTCGCAGGTCAGTGTGCTGGTTGGCAGCCTTGCCGTTGCCGGGGAAGTACCGGCCCCAGTACGCGTGCCCTGCCTGGTCGACATTCCAGACGGCGTACTCGTGGCCAGTGAACGCAAGCACATGGCTGCTGTCGTACGCAATGACAGTCGATCCGTTCCTCAGTTGGTCACCCAGTTTGAACATCAGTCCCCCTCTCAGTTGGAAGCCTCGGTAGTTGTCCACAACTACCTAGAGTTAGTAACCAAAGGGATGCACGGTACCATCCTTCCCGGTACCGTGCACCATTTTGGTGACTATCGCAGGCCGTTCATGGTCCGGTTCTGTGCACCGTAGCCGCCCTTCTGCTTCGCCCTACGCTCCATCTCGCGGCCCTCGATCATCTGCTTGTGGTGCTTCGCGTCGGTCTCAGCCGCCCAGTGAGCGTACTTGAACGAACCAAACTCTTCATCGTCATCGCGGTCGCTGCCAGGTGCGTAGGGGTGGTCCATCCCCTTCCATCCTATCTCGCTGTTCTCTGCCCAGATCCAGCCGAGCAGTTGTCCGCCGCCCACCACAATGCGGTAGGGGTACAGTTCATCGCGTTCGGGTTTGTCCATCGTTGCCTTTCAGATCAGGTGCGAAAATAGAGTTGGTCAGGCCCGTGATTCGGCTTACCAGGTCAGCCTCATCGCGGGTAAACGGTCCAATCAGATGGCGTTTCGATCCGCCATCCGGCAAGCCGGGGTGACGAGCACCCCAAGACTTGACGGGGATCTCTTCGATCAGATACCAGGTCGGTCTAGGCTTCAGCATCGCGGCCCCTCAATAGGCTGGTCAGCAGCTTAGCCTCGTCCTTGATACTATCCTGCACGGTCGTGTAAAGCAGGTCCAGGACGCCCAACTGCCATGTTGGGTTGTTCCCGGCCGTTATCAATGCCTCGACGATAGGGGACAGCCTAGGGTCCTCACTCGCCACTTGTCGCAGTCTGTACGTGTTGGTGCTCACGGTTCAACCTCCAGCGTCCGTTGTTCTCGCTGCTCGTGTCCCGCACAATGTGGCCTTCGTCCTTGGCCCACTGTTGTGCCCATCGAAAGCGGTAGCCGACCTTGCTGGTCATCACACCCGCTACGTCAACCTGCTCGTCCAGGCTTACCTCGAGGTAGTCTGCCAGAGCAGCCATGGCGTCCTCGTTGTCGATCCACTCGCCGGGGTACTCCCGGTCAAACGCACGGTAGACGGCAAGCGTCATGGTGCGGTAGATCTTCTGCTGTGCCTTGTCCTTGTACGCTCTCATTATTCCTCCCCTAGGTCAGCGGGTGTGGGTAGCTCATTCAGCACCAGCATGCGGGCTATGTCCTTGGGCGACATCGCCTTGACACAGCACAGCAGCAGGAACGATGGGTCGTGCCCTTCCTCTTCCAGTCTCAACACATGGTCGGCCCAGTCAATCATTTCACCTCCCACAGAAAGTCGAAATCGTTGAACCAACGAGCACAGAACCCGTTCCACACCAGCCAACGGTGGTTGTACTGGCCTTCCGATCCCCTCGCCACCCCCACGACCACACCCGTAAAGTCGGGCTGGTTGTGGTTACGCATCACAACAGTCTTCTCCAGAATCATCGGCACATTCCTCCCCATAGGTCACAACACTGACTGAACCGCTCGCGGCTCACCACCACAGCCCCACCGATGCCCTTGCCCTGGGGGTGCACGCAATGGATGACGCCAGACGGCCCCACGCCCACGTAGCGGCTCTTTCGCTGCCGGTCGCCACATATCACCCATTGACCGCGTTGCAGCCGCAGAGAGCCATTTACGAGGGCTGTCTGGATGCTCGGGTTCCATAGATCGACGGCGGGCAGAAACGAGCCGCTGTTCGCTTTACGCTTAATCATGGTAATCCTCACAGTTGGTAGGAACATCCCAAGGGGGCCACAGTGTAGCCGCCTTGGGGCGTCCCTGCCCACAGCCCTAGGATTGCAGCCGAACCAACGCCTTGATACCCAACAACGGGTCGCTGCCGGTGTAGGCGACGCTATAGGCTCCCACGCCCCATTGTCCGGGGTGGACATGGACAGCCAACTCGTTCTGGCCAGCAAACTCGCCGAGCTTGGCGTGTGCTTCAGCCAACGATAGGCCCTTGATCTTGGTAAGCCCGCTGTCGTACTTAATAACGAATTCAAATCGGGGTTCTTTAGTTCTCGCCATTTTCACTCCTCGTTGCCTTGCTCGTCCACGTTGATAACCTCGCCCGTCGCCACATCGTAGATAGCCAACTCCCCACGCTGGGCAGCCAGCCGCAATGCTTCATCCTTGTTCGGCACTCGAACGCTAACGTCGAGGTACAGCCGCCCGTGCACCCACCCGCCGAGCAAACATCCCTCCTCGCGGAACAACCGCTCGTGGAGATCAGCGTAGATACCGATGATCTCTGGCCAGTCAAGGAACTCCCCTACCTGCATCTCATAGCCCTTGACGCCCACCATGTAGCCGTCCACCGGCCGATTGCCGGACATGGGGAACACGCTGAAGCCGCCGGTCTCGCGTGCCTCTTGGGCTAACTGGTGGACAGCCAACGCTTCAAACTCTTCACTGTGACTCATAACACATCTCATTGGTTAACGCTCCAAACTCCGACCCTACTTAGATTATGGACTACAAACGGCCGTTGTCAAATGGAATTCCCAAAATAGGGCAGCCGTGCCCCTCCAACGCTACACGGTGAACACCAACGGCGGGACAACGACGGCTGCAATGGCGTCCGCCTTGGCTTTCGCGTCAGCCGCCATCACCTCGCGGGTGTGCTTATCCCACAACGCGTCCGCCTCTGCCGCCTGATGTGCTTGGGCAAACGTGCCTTCCCCCACAGCCCCGTAGAAGTAGTGGTGGCTTTCGTAGCCTATCTCGCTGTTCTCTGCCCAGATCTCGCCTACCTTGCTGTCACATCGAATGACGATGCGATAGGGGAAGATATCGCCGACGCTGTGGGGCTGGACGTTTCCGCGTTTTACGCTTTCACACATGGTATCTCTCCTGTTTGGCTGTCACGTTACGCCCCATCACATGGAGCACAATGGGGCAGCCGCCCCCCTCCTAGCTTATCTCGCCTAAATTTGTCACATCGGCAAGCCATTGGGCGTATTGGCTTGGATCGAAGTTTCTACCGGCTGGGTCGGTCTCCCAGTAGTTGGCGATGTGCTCGGTAGCCGCATAGCCCGCCGCCCTTACCCACGTAGCCCGCTGTGCGTCAGCGTCCAGATCTGCGAATCCTTCCACGTTGAGGATAGCGTCGCTTATGTCGTTGTCGCACCCGCTGTCGAGCAACATGTCTTTGACACTGGCCAATATCTCTTGTCGTCGTTGGTAGCTTACTCGCATCTCATCACCTCTGCTTGGCTGTCACGTTACACTCACTCCCAACGAGTGAGCACAATGGGGCAGCCATGCCCCTCCGCCCTACTTTTTCGCACATGCTTTGCGGTATCGCTGCTGATCGACAGCCGCCATTTGCCGTTGCCGTTCCGCCCTGATATCGTCCATGGCATTCAATGCGGCAGCCGCCCCCGCATGGTCTCGCTCTTCAACAGCCAGATTGTACATGTCATTAAGCATATCCATGGCGTTGTCGGTATCCTGCTCGCGTGTCTCTTCCCCATGGTAGCTTTCGCATACCGCTCGAGTACAGGAATAGCAATTGCCGTTACATGGTCGCTGGAAGTAGTCTACCCGTGCCTCAACCATGATCTCTTGCCGTTCGATTTTCGTTGCCATGTCTTGTTCCTTGCGTTGTCGTGTTGTGAAACTTCCGGCCACATCTCAAGTATGGGCTACAATCGGCCGTTGTCAAACAATTTTCAGAAACTTGCGTCAAAAAGGACCACATCCTTGCAAAACTCGTCAAAGTCAAGCATCCCGCTATCGTCCCGGTATTCGGCCGCAAATTCTGTTGAGTACCGATACTCAACACCCCTCACACTGATGACGGTATCCATGGTCCCATCATCGACAAGCGTACAATCGTCGAGCGTAGGGAAGCATTGCTCTTCCTTCTGTTCCCTCTGTTCCCTCAGTATCGCCACTATGCCAGCCAAGCTACCGTGCTTCACATCGCCGTTGCCGTCGCCGTTGTTTGTCGCCATGTCAATCCCCTCGTTGTTAGTGGTAGTGGTAAGAACAGCCTAGGATACTGCAGCAGCCTACTGCAGCAGCCTAGGGCGTCCTTGCCCCAACTCTCAACCCCTCATGACGTCTTTGATCCAAGCATCCACGAATCCACGCCACCTGTCTTGCTCATGGCATACTTCAAGGACGGTAGCGGTTATCGCCGCTCGCATGTTCTCTTCGCTGACGAACATGTGCCACACCCCTCCAGGGTTACTTATGACGTCCAGGTAGGGATACTCGCCGCCCTGTACTCTGTACTCGCTGTTCCAAGAGCCTATGCATACGTCTAGATCTCTGTAGATATCCCCCAGGATATCCTCAAGCCTACCCTCCTGCTCCAGCCTAGCTAACCCCTCATCATTGCTTAGCTCGAACTGGTCGTGATGTTCACCGACAGCGAACGAGTACAACTCACACCCGTTGCCGTAATAAGCGGCATATTCGTTGCTGTCGTACTTCGCTTCGATGGCGTACTGGTCGACGTTATCGCACAGCCGATCGATGAACCGATCGGAAAGCATGCCGGAAAACTCGCCTTGCTCGTCCATCCATTCTCGCATCAACTCCGGCCAGCGATAGCTATCCTCTGCACCCAGGTAGCAGTATTCGTCACCGAAGTCCTGACTGCTAGTGTAGTCCGCTGCCCATTCTCCAGCTTTGTCGAGCACATCCTTGACATACTCGCATTCTGCCTCATGCCTCTGTTCCTCATCAGAGTACGCCACACCGTCATGGCCATAGCTCACATACTGATGGGGGACCACAGTGCCATCGGTGCACTGTACGGGGTCGTTGGGCAGATAGCATGTGTCAACGAGGGGTGAAAGACCACAGCCTTGCAGTGTGCGTTGCTGTTCTCGTTGGCGTGTTGTCGTTGTCGTTGTCATCGCTGCGTTCTCCGTTGTCGTTGTCGTAAGTTTGTAACCGGCCGCTACTTCAACCATCGCTCACAAGGCGGCAGCCGTCCAATACAAAATCCAAAAGTTTCAGGATATTCGGGTAATTCACATTATACGGGAGCCGAGTACGGGTAGGCGATGCGTTGTAGTGCACGGGAAATGGGAGAGGAAGCGTACGATGTGGGGAGGGATGATGACGGCAAGGGATGGGAGGGGGGACACAAGATGTGGGGGTGGGAGGGGAGGAGACCACAACATGTAGGGCTGCATGCCGGTGCTCACCCCTCATGTGTATCATTATGATACACATGTCACACCCATCCACCCACCCACCCACATCCACCCACCCGCCCAGTGCTCGGTGTGTGGGCATGGTACATGCACGCTATGGTGCAATAGCGTGCACGGAGAGCGTAGCTCATGGGGTGTAAGGGGAGGGGAGAGCAGGGGTTACGCGCGATGGGGAAGGGTAGGGGACGCGCGCGTGGGGTGCGGGATTTTTTGACCAGGCGAGGCCGCATCGCCTGACGCAGTGGTACCTAGGTCCGTCCAATTCGCTAGAAAAAATCTAGAAAAAAAATAAAATCCACCCCTCCACCCCCCTACAACCCCATCTCCCCATAACCCCCGAAGTGAACAGGAGATACCACCCCAATCCCGCGATCGGATTAACCCCATTCCGGCCCCCAGAGCACTTGCGAGCCGTGACCACCCCGGCCCCGCGGCCCGAGCGCTTGACTTTCGGCCAAAGTGTGCTATGATTATGGTTAGTCGCTGATCCCTCCGTAATGGATATCGGGCGGCTTGCGGGGTGGTGTTCAACGCACACCGCTGCCCGAGGTAAGTGCCTAACGCAGGGAACCGTGGCTGAAGCCTTGCGGCCCGCGGATATGGGGCGGCTGTCGAGGGATAAACAGCGTGAGGAGGGGACAATCCCCGCCCGCATTTTTCTGCGCTGAGAAAGGAGCGACGATGAGTGATGACAGATGGCAAGAGTGGCGCGACCACTACGCTGACATTGACCGCGAGGAACTGGTAAAGAAGCTGCGCCGCGCGCACGAGAGGACGAGGTTCATCCCGCCGGCCGATCCCGGGGCTACGAGGAGAGTGGTGCCCGAATGACTAAGTACGTCTACATGGACAACAGTGACCCGCGCGAGCGGAAGGAACTGGCCGAGATCGAGGCCGACACGATCACCGAGGCCGACAAGATCTTCCTCGAGCAGACCGAAATGAACCCCCGGACCCCGTGGATTGGAGTGCAAGTTTTCAAATGAGCGAATACGAAGAACCGGTCGACGTCCCCCACTTCGGCTGCGTGGTCCTGATGATCGTCATTGGCGTGTTGATGCTGGGCTTCAGCGTTGGTCTGGGGGTGGCGGCGATATGGTAGCGAAAGTGAACGACGTGATCATGGTTCCGATCCACCAGAATGACAACCGGATGTCGCTCCAGGGCATGGAGATGTTCATAAAGTCTCAAAACGATATGGGCTGGCATGTCGTTAGCACATCCGCGATCAACAACCAACTCTTTATCTTCTTCGAGCGGGAGAGGATGGGAATGCTGGGAGATGACGCATGAACAACGAGCAACAACGAGTCGAATGTATCCTGGTCAGCGGGATCACCCTCAGCGCCGGCGACATGTGCAAGCATCTCCAGCGGGTCGTTGATGGTTGGAACGAGGCCGGCTGGAAGGTCCAGAGCATGACATGGGGCTCAGCGGGCCGGGTGTTTTTTGTGTTGAACAAGATACCGGAAGACGTTAACCCGGAAGGATGGGATTGGTAATGTACAAAAACATCAAGAAGATCATCATGACCGGGTTCTGCCAGACCGGGCAGATCAGCCCCGCTGTCGCGATCCACAGCTACGGCTACAACTGCCACGGCTTTGACAGGGCCGCGATGCGCGACGCGATCGATGGTGACTATGACAAGATGTTCTACCTGGTCGACAAGTTTGACTGCTTGCGCGACTGGCCGTTCAACATCTTCGCGCCCGAGATCGCCGCGGAGTTTCCCGAGGCTATGTTCCTGCACACCTACCGCATCACGCCGGACAAGTGGTTCGACGCCATGATGCCGTACACCAACCACGAATCGAGCGAAGGGTTTGGCTTCATCTTCGAGTACTGGTTTGGCAAGCGGCACCTGTGCGAGGACGACCGCGCGGACGCGATTGCAGTGTATGAAAGCCACAACAATATGATCCAGGATGATGACGAGATCCCATCCAAGCGGCTCCGCTATTACTGCATCGATTTGTCGAACCACTGGGAGCCACTTGCTTCCGCGATCGGTCAAAAAACCTGGCCAGACTTTCCGTTCCCTGCCCCGGAGAACCGGCCGGCATGGGTTTACTACACGCAAGCCAAGTCTGTGATTGGCGGCTGGACGACAATGCAAGAAGATCCCGCCCTGCCATGGTGGGGCAACAACTCGTTTGGAGGTGACTGATGGCGAAACTAGGACCCGAAGACATCCAGGCCATGGTTGACAGTATCATGGAAGAGACCCGCGCCGCGAACGAGAACGAGAGGCTCATTGCGAAGCGACTGGAGAAGATGGAGAAGGAGCGCGAGGCGCGCGCGAAGAACGAAGAGCCCTGGAAGCCGAGCGGTGGCAGCCTCAGCCACCACAAGGACATGTGGGAGCTTAACGAAGAGCGCGAGAAGCAGGCGCAGGTTGAAGGCAACAAGGCGCAGGCCAAGATCCTCGCGAAGGCGTTCTACGAGAACCTCGAGAAGAATGTGGACTGCGCACAGGTCTGGAAGCCACGCGACCGCGCGCCGGGTGCCGAGCCCTGCGTCGAACACGTCAAGCTCGAGGACTGGTGCCCACCGAGCGACTACGACGTCTGCGAAATCACGGCGGACGAATACGTGCCTGTGCCACCTGTCAAGGGCATCAACTACTGGCTGGGCCTGGCATCCAACGGCTGCAAGAAGACGCGCGACCTCAACAAGGAACTGGGTGGCTACGCCCCTCAGCGGGCCGCGGAAAAGAAGATAACAGAGCTTGTTGTCGAGGCTGCCAAATTGTACGCTGGGGCCATGGCCGAACTGAACTTGAAAGGCGTACTCAGTTGGGGATGGGAGTCCGACTGCGTGGGGATGGAGAATGTCAAGCCTGACTGGGACACCTGGCTCTTTGGCATGATGCTTGTCCACAGAGATCGATGGAACCTCCCTGAGGCCGCAGATTGCGACCTCGAACGGTTTGCGACCTTCGCCGCCGAACTTGATTTGCCGGACAGGTGTGAGTACGCTGGTGCAACGTGTGTAAAATGTCCGCTATGGAAAAAGAACAAATACGGGTGTGCTTACTGTCCGTTGTACATCACAAAGAAATAGAGGAGAGCGTGGCGCGTCGGCCTTAAACGCGTCAGACCGAAGGTTTGGGTGGGGCTCTATACTCCGCCAAGACCGCTGTTTCCGCGAGACGGTAGTTCAGACATACGCGCGCCGCTAGTCTGGCAACCCCGTGCGGGAAAGGTCGGGGGCGTGCATGCTCGAGCATGGCAGGGTGCTCCAACCGGGCTGGGTAACTGGTGCCGGGATCCCTGCTGCGGATGAATCCCGCCACGTCCTTTTTTATTTTCACTAGTAACAGGAGATCGACCATGACGCTCGGCAGTTGGATGCTTGGCAAGATGATGCTTGGCAAGATTATATGGGAGCGCTACATGTTCCTGTACTACGAGACCGTTATCATAGACCGCATTCGCCACAGAGAATTCTGGGCCGAGTGGGAAGGAAAACACCATGCTGAAGAACGAGATTGACAACGCTATCCAATACATGCAAGTTGCCCTCGACCTTGCGCGCATTCGGAACGAGATTCCCGAAGAAGCCAATGACGACGCCGACACACTTCTCACCGTGCTCGAGCAGGCGCTAGAAGATGGGACGGTGGTACCATGAGCACACCGCCGATGTATCAATACGGCGTCCCGAAGGGTGGGTTTCTGGTCCATATCAGACGTGGGTGGGGTGCACTCTGCGGCTACACACCATCAGCCCCGGATCATTTCCTGATGAAGGATCGTTCGGGCTGGCACTACTGCGGACCAGAAGGCCGCGGGCCGTACTCGCGCAAGTGTGAGAAGTGCCATCACAAGGCAGAAGAGATGGGGATAGACACAGATGACATTCATGGACATCGATAAGATGAAAGAAAGACAAAGGAGATTCCAATTGAGTGAAGCCATGAAGAGACGCGAGACAATCCTGAATATCGCCGCGGTCAGCCCTCAAGGCCTACCACGTCAGGGTTGTACCCCCAGCACCAGGAGCGATGCCGTAATGACTGAAGACAAGAATCTCACGACTGACCAGGACCCGGATACCGACACGGATAGGATCGAGTGGAACCGATACTACGTCCACAACCAAGCGGCCAAGTGGTCGAAGGAACAGATCAAGGATCTGCAAAATCAAGCCACTGCTATGTTGGCTGTTTATCAAGCAGACAACCGGGTCCACAAGTTGGCGCTCAAGGCCCTGGCATTGTGCCGCTACCTCTCCAACATTCGGTACCGGCTAGCGCGCGGGCTCGACATCCAATTGGAGCACGGGCGGCCCAGGGAAGATGCTGGGGAAGGTGGATTCGTTTATACGCGGCACGAAGCCGCTGGACAGGTGGCAGGATAATGAAGAAGAAACGCATGACGGCAGACGATTTTGCAAACTGGGAAAGCCTCACACACGCGGTCGTACGACGGCGCTTTTGGTGGGCGTTCAGGAGTGCCAAGCGCGGTAACAGCGCCGGCACATTCGGCCCGGTGTTCGAGTATGACGACCTGGTCAGTGAGGGCAACCTCGCCCTGATAGACGCCTGGGACTTGTACGATGAAGACCACCAGGCAGCGTTCCAGACGTATGCCTACCAGGCAATCTATCGCCGTGTGCGTCGCTTCATCGACAACAACGCGTCACTGATCAGCGGCCGTGGGGACGAGGTCCCATACTGCAAAGAGATCGACGACTACGAAGAGTATGACTCACCGTCCATCGAGGTTCGCGACCACGCGGAAGAGGTTTGCGATACCGAGTGGGTAGAGCATTGCATGAAGAAGTTGAGGGACAAGATGGGCATTCGCAACACCCAGCAACTTCTTCGGCTGATAGATGGCACACCTCACCAGGACGTAGCCAAGACGCTTGGCGTGACTGGGTGGTGGGTATCCAACCTGTTCGACAAATGGCTGGTCGAGGCGTTTGCTGTCCTCGCCCACATGGAGAAAGAGTATGACCTTTGAATTTCTGTTCCTGATCATGTGTTCACTATTCCTGGTACTGTGTCACCTGGCGCGCAAGATTCGGCTCGAGCGCCCGCAGGACGACGGCATCAACGTGCTCGGCGGCAAGTCCTCGTACGAGCTTCGCACGATGGTCGATATGTCTGAGGAAGACCTTGATAGGCTCGTCAACGCGAAGGATGGTGAGTTTGTCGCGATTGACGATCCCGAGGTTGTCATCGAGCACAAAGTCTTCGATCCGGCGCTGCCGCCTGTCGAAGGAATCAAAGTGTCCAAGGTCGACAATCCTGACGACTTCAATTACCTACCAGTGTTTCAAGGTGACATGCCCGACCAGTGGGCCGAAAGAGGAGAAGAATGAGATTCTACGCCATCGACAAAAAGCTGATCAACGTCGACAACGTCGACTACATCGAGCGCTACCAAGACAAGGCCAAGGTCACGCGCATCATGTTCAGTTCCGGCTTTGAATTGGTCGCCAACGTGGCGTTCGATGAGATCAAACAAAACGTGTCCACCACCGAGCTAAAGGCCCTTCGGACACCAACCCCACAGAAGGAAGAGGTGAAGAATGATGTCGATACTTGATCTGCTACTAGCCTTTGGTGTTGGCATAATCATCGTGCTTGGTGGTGTGGCAGTTGGTTCGAGAGTGCACGACCTGCGCCCCTACTCTATCATCAGGGGCAAGAGCGCCGTCTGGTATCACGCCAAGTGGTGCAAGCCTTGTCAGCGGATGAAGCCGACCATCATGAAGATGAAGAAGGAAGGCTACGACATCTTGACCAGGGATGTTGATAATGGCAATGACAATGTTGGCCGCGTCCCGACCTTGATCATTTATCCCAGGCCAAGATACAGCGGCGAAGCGATGCACACGCTCGTCGGGTACAAGACGCGCACGGAGATCGAGAAACACCTCATGAAACCATACGGAGACAAGGATGAGTAAAGAACAACCAACCATCGGCGAAGTGGCACCACTGATGTCAGGGATCTCCGAGGGTCGCCTCGGCTTCCCGCGCGAGGCCACGCCACCGATCGACAAGGACACCGGGCGCGGGCTCTGGCAGCGCGCGGCCGACCACATCGGCATCAGGCTCGACGAGTACATCCAGGTCACGATGGACTTCGCAGCCCTGCAGGCGCTTGGACACCACAAGGAGATCCAACGCCGGCTGGCGGACATGGCCGGCATCGAGATCGCGGAATTCATGGCAATGGACACGGACGATATGCTAACCGAATTGGAAGGTGACGAAGATGGGATTCGCTAGATTCGAGAATTACGACGACGATGATCACGCCAACTGGTGGCAGAAGGGCAGACCGTCTGACGAAGAGATCAGCCCTCCTTGGGCGCACGACAGCGACAACACCGGCTTCGTTGACAAGGATCACATCGAGCACATCACCGACCTGATCGAGGATGACTTCATCAAGGCGTACAACATGATCGCCCTGAAGACGCTGTGGGACTTTGTGTTCTCGGCCGTGGCCATGGAGAAAGTCGAGATGGATCGCCTGCTCGAGGGCATCACCACGTCAGCATCCGAACAGGTGGTTGAGCGGTATATGCAAACCTTCGGCAGCAAGATGGACAACACCACCAGGTCGATGATCGCGCTCGCCGAGAAGCGCGCCACGGCCAATTTTCGCAACTTGTACAAGGACCCTATCGTCCAGCCGAGCCTCCTTGGGTGGCTTCGCAGGAAGTTCAAGAAGGGCCTGAAAACCTAAATCTAGTTGCGTGATGCAGTTGCGATGGTTATCATAACCAGTGTAGAAACGAGCGACCAGGGTGCTTGACCCGTCAGCCCTGGTTAAGATGCTCGTGCCTGTAACGGGTCCGAAAGTACGCGTAAGACCTCAGAAGCTGCGTGACTCCAAGCCGGGAGGAGAAAGAGCAACCGGCAGCAGGCAATGCGCGAATGGTGTAACGGCAACACAACCGCGTGCGGCGCAGGTCATGCACGCTTAAGCCAGGGTCTTGTGAGTCCAAAGGATCGTGACACGGCCGATCACACGAGACAGATGGAGAGGGGGTTGGAAGCGACCCTGGGAGATGCGGGTTCAAATCCCGCGAGCGCTCTTATTTATAGGGAGGTTCTGGCGAGCTAAAGCAGTAAATTGCTGCGATAACGGCCTAGGGCAAGCGGGGTTCGATTCCTCGCCTCCCACAAATCAACGGTGAAGAACGAGCCCCAGACCATGAGGGCGGCGATGCAGCCAACATATCGTGGTGCGGGGCGATCGTCTAATTGGTTAGGACACTGGCTCTTCAAGCCAGCGATCGTGGGTTCAAGTCCCCGTCGCCCTACTAGGAGAAACGATGACACGAAGATGCAGACAGATACTGTTCCATGTCGACACCCAGGTTGATGACTTGGCTGATATCATCGAGGCCGCGTGTGTCCTGGTGGATGACATGTACAGCGACCGAAGCACCCTTGACAGTTTGTTCAAATTGAGGAAAGCGCTCGAGGGAATCTTCGGGCATGACCTCCCAACCAAGAACGAGAGAGACTGAGATGCCCAGCAAACCAGCCAAACCCGCGCGCACGCGCGATGCCGTCAACCCCTTCGCACACATCGACGCGCGCAAGAAAGCCGCGGCTGCCGCCAAGAAGAAGGCCGAGGATGCCAAGAAAGCTGCTCGCAAGCAGAAGGTCACCGCGGCCAAGAAAGAGACCAAGCAGAAGAGTTGGTACGACTATCCCTTTGACGCCATGAAGCGCGTCGGAGACTACATGAGAGGGAAGTAAGATGTGTTGGGATGGATTCTCTGGCTCGCGCCTACTTGGTCCGATGCGCAAACCAAAGCACCTTCTGACCTCGCTGACATTCAGGGGCCAGAAGGTGTATTTGGAAAGCACGGGCGATGAGTACAAAGACAAGGCACTCCTCGACAGATGGAACCGACTGATGAAAGAGGTCATTGAAGACCGCAACGGAAAATTCTCATGAACCTACCAGACCACGGCCGACACCTGTTCGACGACATCATTCGCCCCGAGATGATCGAGGTAGCGGTCTGTGACTGCCAGAGAGCTATGTCCAAGCTGCTTCTGGATGATGCGGATATCCACGTTGGATGCGGCCAGTTTGCAAGCTCCCGTGTGCCGAAAGCCATGCACGTGGACACGTCTGTTTATGCCCCCGAGTACCGCATGACGTGCGGCGAGTTTTCGCACGTAGCTTGTATGAAGGGGCATGCCTTGGTGGCTCGCGAAGAGGAGACCATTGTCATTGTCGGGCCTGGCGGCTATCCAGCGATCAATCTCCCGAGCGGTCTCTGCGTCAATTCCAGCGACCCGGCGCTTTCCACCCTTTCCTTTGAGTACAGTGATGGAACAGTTTTTCGTATTGACGTCACACACTCGCAGCGCGAGGATCTCAAAGCACCGTAGCTGAGCCCGGAGGGCCAGCAGGAAAATACATCGGTTGCGCCGGCCAGTGAGGCTGTCGCTGAACGTTGAGAAGAACTGATCAAGCTCGGCCTCGCTATAAACTTCAGCGGGCATCTTCTTTCCTTTGTTCGCCATGTGGAGTCTCCAATTTTTGAAAAACAAAAGCGTGCATCTAAAGCATAGCACATTTTTCGGGAAAGTCAAGGATGAAAGTCAAAAATCGCGATGAAATGTTTCAGGAGTGGCTCACCAAGATCGTCAAGGAGTCAGGTTCCTGGAACGCCTTCGAGAAGTGCCGGCAGAAGCACCAGAAGGAAGAACGAGAGAAATCAGGCAAGCCACACGCCGTCTGCCGCGTCAGATCCTGGCGCAGAGCCGCGAGCGATTTCAGTCATCTGTGGGACCAGGACAACTTCGACAACTACCGCAAGGCAGCCCTGGATGAAGCCAGGCAGGCCCGCGCCGCCCGCGCTGTCAAGAAAGCCGACCCACAAGAATCCGCCCCACCCGTAGTCGTCATTGAGGACGGTATCGAGGGAGACATCCTGGGCGACGTCAGATGGGTCTACGACAACCTCGCGCGCCTGATCAGGAAGCGGCGCACCGGCGAGCGATACCTCGACACCAAGGCACTGAAGGACGCACCGTCGAACGGAGCAGTTGGCATCGCTCAGTACGCTTTCAACGACCAGAAAGCATTCTTCGAGAAGTTCGTCACCAAGATCCTGCCCAAGGACGATGGCTCGAAAGACGCCAAAACCCAGGGCGAACTTGAGGAAGAGTTGGATCCTACGTTCTCTGATCTGAAAAAGTACATCAAAAGAATGGATTAGCATTTGACAAATGCCAATTTGTAGGTTATACTTTAGGGTCAGGCACGACGTGCGGGCTGAGGTAGGCTCGCCGCTAATCACCACTTTTTGCGAAAGGTACCTTATGAAGTTCTCCTCTTTGATCGCCGCGACCTTGTTGGTCGCTTCATTGGTCTGCACGGCCAATGCGCAGGTCCCCGAACGCCTCCAGCGAAATTGCATCACGGTTCGCGCGCAGAACAGCAGCGGCTCCGGTACGTTTGTCAAGCGTGGTGATGACCTCTTCATCTGGACCGCGCACCACGTCATCGACGGGTTGCGCTACGTAGAGTCGAATCCCAACGGTGGGACCAAGAAGAAGATCGGATACCGCGACGCTGAGTTGGTTACGGAGATCCAGTTTGAAGGCCGTACGGTAGGCGACACGCGCCTCAAGTGTAAGGTGCTGATCTGCAGCCCCAAGCTAGACATCGCTGTCCTCCAGGTGCGCGGGCCGGCCTCGCTGCTACCAGACGTCGATGGGATTGAGTTTGACCTGAGCGGCGAGCTTGTTCCGATCGCCACCGAACTGTACCACTGCGGCTCGCCCTCTGGCCAAGAGATGGGGCACAACTCCATCACAGATGGCATCGTGTCGGCCAACGGCCGTATGTTTGATTACACCTCAATTGATCTACCCTACATGCAGACCTCGTGCTCAGCCCTCCCCGGATCGTCCGGCGGCATCGTCGCCACCAAGGCTGAAGGTAAGTACGTCGGAATGCTAACGCTCGGTATTCGCGGCACCGACACGTTCAACTACTGTGTCGAAGCGCGCCGGATCGTCGAGTGGTGTGATGACAACGAGATTCGATTCCTTGTCGACCCGGACGCACCTGTGCTGTCCGACGAAGACCTGCTCGAGCTTCCGATTGAAGACGAGTTGCGAAAGGAAGACAATTCCAAAGCAGCGGCCGACGCAGAAGATGAAGGGCTCTACTTTCCCCTCTTCCACTTCGGCCAAACAGAAGCATCGTGCTTGATCAAGTGATCTTGATCGAAGAGGACCATCCCGCCCTGGACAACTAGGGCGGGATTTTTTCATATGTTAATACACGATTGGGAAACACCGGACGGCAATCACGTCGTCAGAGAATGGGCGTGCTGTGGTATGATATGGCAGATGGTGATCACCCCAGTATGGGAAGGGTCATACGCCAACTTCAGATGCCCTGAATGCAGGAGCGAGGAGGCGGTAACAGCCCCGCCGATTCGCAAGGATTTTGCTTGGTAGGAGGATGGTCATGACGACCAAAGAGCAAGAGTTTGATATCCAGGTACCCAGGAAGTTCCGGCAAAACATCCAGTACCGGAAAGAGATCCGCGCCTGGGCAATGAAGTCCCAGGCCAACCGCGATTGGCTCATGGAGAAGTGCCGCAAGGACTTCGTCTTCTTCATCGAGACCTTCTGTTGGCTCATCGAGCCCCGCCCCGACGAGAGCGGCAAGCCCCAGGTGATCCCGTTCATCCCGTGGACCCACCAGCGGCCGACGATCGACGCTATCGTCAAGAACCTGGGTTTCCGCGACATCGGGATCGAGAAGGCCCGTGGTGAGGGCGCAAGCTGGATCTGCCTGATGATCATCCTTTGGCGCTGGCTCTTCTACGACATGCAGTCGTTCGGCCTGGTATCGATGAAAGCCGAGGCCGCGGACAACCCTGAGGATCCCAACTCACTTGGCTGGAAGCTCGACTGGCAACTCAACCAACTGCCGCTATGGATGGTGGGCAAGAAGGGTATCGCCGGCAAGCCTGACGTGGGCTACACGCGTAACATCTCCAAGCACACCTGGGTGAACTGTCGCAACGGGGCGACCATCACGGCCTATGCCGCCACAGGTGATCTCGCATCAGGTGGTCGTAAAACTGCCTTCTTCATGGACGAGTTGTCCAAGTTCCCACGTGGCCCGGATGAAGAGGCCATGTCCGCTACCGAGCCCGTGACCAACTGTAGGTTGCTCGTGTCCACGCCCAATGGTGCCGAAGGTGCGTACTGGCGTTGCATGATCGAACCGTCGTCCATGGTCAAGCTCACGCTCGCATGGGAGAAGAACCCCACGCGCAACGAGAACATGTTCACAGTGGACTTCGAGAACCGTACCCTCATATCTGTCGACACCAAGCTGCCGATGGGCACAGCGCTCGTCAGGGACTTCTACGAGGAGTGGCTACCGGTCCTGGTCAAGCGTGGCTTCGACGTCACCAGCAAGACCAAGGTCTGGTCCCCGTGGTACGTGTCGCGCTGCCTGCGCCCGCGCATGACACCGAAGAAGATCGCCCAGGAATACGACCGCGATTACGGCGGCTCGGCCTCGCGCTTCTTCCCCAGCGCCACGATCGAGATGTTGATCGAGCGCTCGGTGCGACCACAGCTTCAGGGCGAGATCCTGATCGACCAGGAGAAGCACGAAGTCCGCGGCCTCACCAAGATGAAAGAAGGCCTCACCAAGTTCTGGTGCAGGATCGATCACAACTGCATGCCACCTGTTGGCCTGTACACCGTGGGCGTCGATGTGTGCACGGGTCAGGGCGGCACGATGAGTAGCTGCTCGTCGATCTCTGTCATCGACCGTAACAGCGGGAAGAAGGTGATGGAGTACGCCGACCCCAACATCAAACCCGAACAGTTGGCCTGCCTAGCCGTGGCCGTCTGTAAGTGGTTTCGCAACCACAGCGGTGGGTCAGCCTACCTGATCTGGGAAGGCAACGGACCCGGCGGCGCGTTCCGCAATTTCATCATCGAGGAGACAACATTCCGAAACTTTTACTACCGCGTTCCTCACCGCGCGCCCAATGGCAAGGAGACGAAGGAACCGGGGTGGTGGAGTGGCAAGGAACAGAAACGGGATATGCTGAGTCGGTATCGCCACGCGCTCGTTGAAGGGCACGTAGAGAACCTCAGCGAATATGCCCTCCGCGAGTGTCTTTGCTACATCGAGGACACGGGCGGGAGGATCGTATTTATAAGTGGTCACAACGACGATGACGACCCGGCCAACGATGGCGAGAACCACGGTGACCGCGTAATTGCTGACGGACTGGCATCTTACGCGATGCATTACCTGAACGGATCTCTGGATCCGGCGAAGAGCAAGAAATCTAAGGCGACCGTGGGTCCGCCCGAGGGGAGTTTTGGCTACAGGCGCAAGCTATGGATGGACCATCTGAGCCGAAAGAAGCGTGATGAATGGTGATTTAGGTTGTAATTGTGCCACTCCTTCGGTATCATATCCTTCTGAAGATGGTAGACTTTTCCGAATCGAACAAACTCTGGAGTAGTAACATGGAACGCGACAACGCACAGCAAATGATCAACAAAGAAGTCAGCGCCTGCAAAGCCAGCACCACGCTGCAAGAAGGCAACCAGTCCCCGAAGTACTCGGGTCACGAATCCGCCGCCAGTGGTGGACCCGACAAATCCGCAGCCGGGCCGAAAGGCGTTGGCGCGACCAAGTGAGTGAAGCTCTCTACCATCAAAAATCGCAGCCGGTGGGCAAGGCAATCACGCGCGAGACGAGGCGTGGATAAGCCAACAGGTCCTAACTAACTCTGCGAGCTAAGATGCGTCCGCTTACCGGGGCGGACGTTTTTTAACCCGTGGAGATGCTTCAATGTACGACCCCGACGATGCCTTGGCCCTACCTTCCAAGAACCAACTGCCCAATCCCGACACCAGTGCCGACAACGCACGCGACATGGTCCAGGGTATCTGCAGAGACGCTGCCCGCTCCCAGGGTGGCACAGAACACGAATCGTTCGACCCCTCTGACAAGGGCAACGATAATGGGTTCGATCTCGACAAGGACGAGCGGGTGAACAGTGATCCTCAACTGTTCCAATGGAATGAACAACCCCGACGAGACGACAACTATACTGAGCGCGATACATTTGGCTTTTGATAAAGGATTGCCAATATGCCAATGCATCCCGATGAGAAGATCCATCCAGGCGTACGCCGAGAGAGGCGTCACCGCAGGTCTGATGATATCAACCCCAACAGTGCGGTAGATATGACCAGGCTGCGTGATGCCATGCGGTGGTCCGAAGGAAAGCTCAATCCGTTCCAAGCGAAGCACGTAGCCGCTGTCAATGCATTTGCCGGCAGCCGCTATGGTAGCAACGTTGGTGGCCTGGACAAGTCTGCCGTCAATCTCCTGCACCTCGCAGTTGAGATCTGGCTACGGCAGTTAGCCGCTCAGACCCCGCGCTCCCTGATCCTCACGCGCGTGCCCGACCTGAAGGTATCTGCGTTCGAGCTTGAAGTCGCGACCGACTACCTGCTCCAGCAGATCCTGTTCGGCGAGAACCTGGCGGAGGCCGTGCGCTCGGCCATCTTCTCGATGGGCGTGATGAAGGTCGGTATCACCGATCCGTACCTCGGCCCCGATGCTGGATTCGATACCGCAGTTGGCCACCCGTATGCAGATCCAGTGCTGTTCGAGAACTGGATCCACGACATGAAGGCCACGCGCCTTGGTGAGTGGGACTGGTGTGGCAACAAGTACAAGCTGCCCTACGAAGTGGTCATGGAACACCCTGACTTCAATGACAGTGTCAAAGCAATGCTGCAGCCCAAGGGCCAAGGTGACGCCAGCGAAGACATGATGGGTGAGCGACACAAGACCAGTGATCTCTCCGCACAGGAAGAGGTCCAGATCGAAGAGTACCGCGAGCACATCGAGGTGTGGGACATATGGATCCCGAGCCAGCGGCTCATGGTAACGATGCCCGTGCAGTCTGGCTTGCAGCCGCTGCTCGTCAGGGATTGGGATGGACCGCACCGCGGCCCCTACCACATCCTCGGATTCTCGACCGTTCCCGGCAACGTGGTCCCGGCCGCGCCCGCGCAGAACGTATTCGAGCTTCAGGACATCATCACCAAGATCTTCAACCAACTGGGTCGCCAAGCCCTCCGCTCCAAGACGCTCACGATCGCTGACGGGCGCGCGGTGGAAGACGGCACAGCAGAACGTATCATGGACGGCGAAGACGGCCAGGTAATCAGGACCGGCCACATCGACGGCGTCAAGGAGATGAAGTACGGCGGCGCAGACCCGGCCAACCAGGCATTCATGGTGTGGGCGCGCGAGCTATTCTCCTACGTCGGCGGCAACATCGATTCGCTCGGTGGTCTCGCCCAGCAGGCCGGCACGCTCGGCCAAGAGCAGTTGCTCGCCAGTTCCAGTAGCGAGATGATCCAGGACATGCAGTCCAAGGTCGTTACGTACACCAGGAACATTATGAAGGACCTGGCGTGGTACATGTATACAGATCCACAGTTGGAACTGGAACTAACGAAGAAGATCGACGACTTCGGCGACATCCCGTTCAAGTACGGGCCAAAGCAGCGCAAGCACAAGTTCTTCGACTTCAACTTTGACGTTCGGCCGTACACGCTCCAGGGCAAGGGTCCCGAGGCGCGGCTGGGAACCATCATGCAGATCGCCACGCAGATCCTGCTACCGCTCGCGCCGCAGATGGCTGAGTGGGGCATGCAGTTCAACCTGCAGAAGTTCGTGGAACTGATCAGCAAGTACGGTGACCTGCCTGAACTGAACGACCTGGTGACCAGCGCTACTCCGACGATGGAGGAAGAGCTATTCGCTAAGAAGCAGGGTGGCGGCGACGGGCGCAACGACAGGCCCGGCAAGCCACCTGTGACGCAACGTAACTATACTCGTGAGAATGTCTCGACAGGCGGGACACAGGCCAGCCGTTCGGCCGACATGATTGGAAGCCTTATGTCCGCAGCAGGCGGAGGGAGCGCTTGAGCATGAAGAGTGAGAAGGAAATCACACAAGATCTGATGAGGGAACACCAGCGGCAGATGCTGACCGCGTCGCCGGAACCGAGCAACAAACCTCGCAAATGCCTAAACGGCCCCGGGCTGTGGGTGAAACCGTTCCACAGCGAGGCGCTCGGCGTCAACCCAGATCAGATCCCCGAGGCGACCGAAGCGCTCCGCCGCGCGGGATGCATGGCAGATTTCGATGCAGATGGACGATGCATCGTCACGAGTAACACACAATACCAACAGGTGGCAAAGGCATGCGGCCTGAAGACCGGACGAGACGGATTCGGCGGCGGCATGGACAGTGATGGCAATCGCATCAGGACCGGCCGCGAAGACGAACAAGGCAAGCAAGCATTCCGCGACGCCGTAGCGCGTGGCGAATACGATCACTTAGGATGAATCATGCAATTCAGACCAGACTCAGACGCCCGCGGAACATGGACATTGCACGAGCCCGCTGCTAACACAGCGGCCGTGGTTACATTGGCAGCGGTTGAAGATGAGCACCACGTGATCGATGAGATTCTATTCAGTTTCAATGCTACGCCTGTTAGCAGCATTACGATCGCCGAGGATGGCACTGACGTCATCGTGCTCGATCTGGTTCTCGAAGGCGCTGGCCACATCCCACTGCGGCGTCCGTACATCTCCGCGAAGAACGTTGCGGTTGTCATCACTATAGCAGCGCCTGGTGCTGATTCCACAGCCAAGCTCGCTGTGCATTCTCGATGAGGAAGGATTCCTATGGACATCGGCTATGGATTGAGTGTAATGCTGCAGCGCGTAGCCGGTGTGGTCGCCGGGCCAACGTACATCCTTCGTGATGAGTTCACGACAGAGGAATCTTCCAACCTGTCATCTCCTCGCACGTGCGAGCCTGGACCAGGCGCGCTCACTCTTGTGACAGCCAATAGCTCAACCTTCGAGATTAATGCCGATGGCAAGCTCGAGGCGTTTGTTCCGACTGCGGCTGATGCATTTGCCGAGGTTCAGATCTACGCAACCGATGCGCTCACACGAGCGGCGAATAGAGCATTCGTCATCGACTTTGATCTCGCAGCCGGCGTTGGATTTGATCCAGAGATGTTCCACATCCAATTAACCACTGAAACCCCGCCGGCAACAGACGCTAGCATACAGACCGACGCCACATATGGCATCTCAATCTTCGCGGGCAACAACTTCAGGTGGCAATTGTACGGTGTGTACACCACGCGCAATATCCAGGTTTTGACGGACAACACGCAATACGAAGTAGCGTTTATCACCAGATCTGCAGGAGTGTTCATACTCTTGGATGGGATCATGGCCTATGCAACTACAAAGGGCACTGATGCCACATACACACCAATTGTTGCACATAACGTCACTGGAGCGAAGCACGACTACTTCCGTGTCGTTGATATCAATACCGACGCTACTCCGATTCTTTCGGAGGTATCCGACAGCTTCGTTCGCGCGGACTCGACAAATATCGGCAGCACAGACGGCTTAGGCAGTGAAGAGGACGCTGTAGAGAACTTGGTATGGAATGAAGTGATAGGCGGCGTGCAGATTGTGTCGAACGCGCTTGTGACCGACAATCTTGTCTCGCGTCCGAACCTTGTTGTTGTCGCACCAACCTCCGAGCCGGCAACCCAATGTATCGAATCTGTCTGGAACGCGGACTCGAGTGGTTCGCGGATCTTTACAAATGTCATGGACTACAAGGACTCGAGTAATTACAGAGAGGTCGGAGTTAGCGGGACAAATCTGTATTGGAGAGAGACAGTCGGTGGAACGACGTTCAACCGCAGAGCAACGGCCCACGGTGGAATCTCGGACAACTCGACCTTGTACATCTGTTCTTCACAGATATTTGAAAATGACTACCACCTGTTCATGTACAGCACGACTGACGCGAAGCAGAAATCAGATGCCCAGGCAATGACAGGATATGAGGGCGGGACCGGGGTCGGACTCGGTCTGTTCAGCGACAACTCAACCAAGACGATCGGTAACGCGTACGTGCAATCGTGGGCAGCGTTCGACTCAGACAAGACAGCAATCGACCTAGGAACGGACACAGATTCATGATCAAAGCACAGGTACTCACTGGATGGGTTGATGCCGGCGAAGATGTCGAAGTACCTGGAATGACCCCGGAGGTGGCACTCGACTACGCCCTGGAGGTGTACGGCGATATGACATTGCAGAAGTACGTCTCGGACCCGAACCTCTTCGTGGTAGAGATCATCTGTGACGAGGCGGTATACGACGCCATCGACGTAGATCCGAAGTACATAGTACTGGCAAGCGAGGTGGATGATGGGTAGGCTCAAAGCATGGGCGAGGAAGAATACACCGACGTTAGGCAAGATCTTCGGTATCCGCCCACTAAAGGACAAGAACCGCAAACCAACTTTAGCAGTTAGAAACCAATGGCGCGTCAAGTTGATGGGCCTTGGGTTCACAGCCCAGCAAGCGAAACACATGATCGGCGACGTTGACGATCAGGTTACCTACGGCGAAATCGTGCAGCGCGCTATCGCCACAATGAAGAACCTCCCTAGCGCCTGAAAGGCAATACCATGACAACGACACACAGGGGCCGTCAATATATCCCGTTCACTCACGCCGCTGGATCAGCAAAAGCAGTCATTGCAGCGAAGTCTGGCTATCGTGTTCTCTTGCATGGTCTTCATCTGCAGGCCGCTGGTGCCGTGACGATCACAATTGAAGACTCGGATGGAACAAATCTGTCTGAGGCAATGAGCATGGTCGCAAATGGCGATCTGTCTCTTAGCCTTCCTCCTGGCACTGGCCCGTGGGCCGTTACTGCTGATAACAAGGGTTTGCAGATCCTTCTCGGCGACGCTGTTGCAGTGCAGGGGATTGCAATCATTGAGCAGGAATCGGTCGACAACTGAGAAAGCGGTTGCTTTTTAGCGATTCTCTTGTTATAACTATTCCACGGAATCAATCGCCACAACACTTTACGGAGACACAGATGGCAGCCAAGGACGACGCACAGCAGAAGATTGAGGACGCAATTGACAATCAGACGCCGGCAGTTGAGGATTCAGAATGGGCCGATGAGCCCCAACTGTCTCCCGAAGACGAGCAGGCTCTGAACGAGGCAGTCAAGAAATTGGATGTCACGGCCGAATACGACGATACGAATGGTGCCGATGATGACGAAGCGGGCGACGTTGTAAACCGCCACGCCGCCGACGAAGCACCTGTTGAAGATACACCGGCTGATGAAGAAATTCCAGCCGAACAGTTGGTTAGCGATGAAGAACAAGTCGCCGACCAGGAACCTGAATACGATCCCGCACTACTGTCAGCCGCTGGCCTGGCCGACGCACGTGAAGCCGAGATCATGTTTGGGACTCCGAAGGCACTCGAGAACGCAGTGCGGATGATGGATCAACGAGCGGTCGAGCGCGCGCAAGCGAGCACGCCACAAGTGATAGATCAGCCCAAAGCAGAAGATCTCCAGCGGATGGACACTCCCGCCGAAGAAGCTGGCGCTACGTTTGAAATGCCCGCGCCTCCCGAAGGTGAACAGTGGGATGACGCAACAGTAGCACTTGTCAAAGGGTTGCAGGATCAATTCTCCAAGCAACTCGAACAGCAAAGTGCGATCATCAAGGAGCAGCAAGAGCACACCCAAAAGATTGCAAGGGAACGTGAAGAGTACGAAGTCAATCAGTACATCGAACGTTTCGACGGGTTTGTGAATCAGCTTCCTGATGAGTGGAACGACACCCTTGGCAAAGGATCTGGATGGGACTTGAATCCCGATAGCATCGAGATGAAAGCCCGCCAGCGGTTGGATCAGACAGCCAAACTACTGGCAAGCGATCGAGCCGCCCAAGGGCAAGAACCGCTACAGATGGATGAGTTGCTTTCCCGCTCGTTGCGGGTAGCTTTCCCTCACAAGCAAGAACAAGCCGTACGCAAACAAGTTGAACAAGAAGTGTCCAAACGTCAAGGCCTCAAGACCGCGCGCCCTATAGGACGCACCGGCCAGGTGAAGACAGGTGAATCCGCTGCCGCAACACGCGCGGAGCAGTGGTATGCCAAGCGAGGCATGGCCCCGCTACCTCTGGATGAATTCGAGTATGACGATATTTGACCGGCGCTGAACTTTAGGATAAAACCATGGCAGCCCTTACCGCCCTTGACATTGCTGATCTCGTTGCCGGTACCCTGTACGACCTCGGCCCGCTGCGTTTCCAGCAAATCGCTCAGTCCCTCCAGTACTACGAAGTGTTCTCGAAGTGGTTCCGCAAGGACAAAGTCGTTTTCGATTCCGGTATTGGGATCCAGAAGACCCTCATGTCCAAATTGGATTCCTCGAGCGCCTCGCACGTAGGACTGGCCGACACCGACCAGGTCAACATCCCCGACGTCATCGACCAGATGAATGTGCCGTGGCGACACGCTCAGACGTCGTGGGGCCTCATCTACCAAACTGACATCTTGATGAACCGTGGCAAAAGCCTGGTCTTCAACGTTGTCAAGCCGCGTCGCGCCGCGTCGCTGTTGGGTTTGGTCGAAGAGTTGGAAGAACGTGCATGGGGCGCTGCTCCTAGCACGACCGACAAACTGTTGCCTTACTCGATCCAGTACTGGATCGTTGAAAATGCAACGACCGGTTTCAATGGTGGCTACCCCGGTTCGCACACGACCATCGCGGGCGTGAATTTGACCGACAGCCCCAACTTCAAGAATTATACGGCTCAGTATACGGCGGTCACGAAGGCCGACCTTATCAAGAAGCTGCGTACCGCGCACCGTAAGGTCCGGTTCGTGAGCCCCGTTACGATCGATGACTACCGCGGCGGAGCCGGCGACCGTTACCGATTGTACACCGACGAGTCGGTCATTTCTTCGATGGAAGATTTGGGCGA
>Ga0180438_10002810_pt1 | contig 27526 bp, 14 predicted proteins | sample SS_ome_12_FD_132455 | JGI IMG/M metagenome (GOLD analysis project Ga0180438, IMG submission 132455) | Hypersaline lake sediment archaeal communities from the Salton Sea, California, USA - SS_3_D_2 metaG | ecosystem: Environmental > Aquatic > Non-marine Saline and Alkaline > Hypersaline >...
CGGCCGGAGCAACTTGTCGGCAACCTCGATGAAGTCGGGCTCGGTCCGGCTCGGTTGACCGAACCAGTTTTCCGGACCGACGCCCGGGCCTTCGAAAAGGAGGCTCTCTCCGGCGCCGTGCATGCTGCCGCCGTCGACCACCTGGTTGCGATAGATCAGGTTCTGCTCGACCGGCCCGTGCCAGGGGCCGCAGGTGAAGCCGCGGTTCGACTCCTCGCACGTGTTGTATTCGACGATACAGTGCTTGCCGAGCAGCCAGCCCATGCCGCTGGTGCCGTAGCGGCTCGTGGTCGGCTTGTAGCGGTTGCGAATGGTCCGGCACCGCAGCGTCGGGCCGCCGATCGCGCTGATGCCGCCGACGCCTTCCATTTGGCAGCGGCTGACCTCGCACTCTTCGGTGGGGCCCAGGAACCCGATGCAGCCGCCGCGGGGCTGCCAACCGGTCTTGGGGCTCATCCACGTCAAGTGCGGCTGGTGCAGCACGCAGCGGGTGATCGCCACGTGGCGGTTCGCGCCCTCGGGGTTGCCCACCAGAACGTTCCAGTCGATGCCCTGCTTGCTCTCGATGGTCATGTCCGACACGGTGCTGTCGGCCATTAGCTGAATCATCGGCGTTGAGCGGTGTTGCCGGAAGAAGGGCTCCCAGTCTTTGGCTTTGCCGGAGAGCTCACCCTCGAACGTGAACTCCCGCCGGAAGTCGCGGGCCGGATCCGCGCGAAGCGTCGTGTGCGCGGCGCCGCGGCCTGCCAGGCTCACTCCGGGGGGGACGACAATCGGCCGGCTGATCCGGTACTCGCCGCGGTCGAAACATATCGTCGCCGGCACACGCTTCATCGCGGCGGCGACCGCCCGGAGGATGGCATCGGTGTCGTCCGTCCGATTCGGGTCGCCCGCTACGAAATCCGCGATGTTGATTTCCTCGACCTTTACCCACTCGGGCTCGGCCACGGTCAACTCCAGCGGCCCGGCAACGCCCAGCGGACCGCCCTGACCCACGTACACGTAGGCTCGGTACTTGCCGGCGGCAAAGTCGCCGGGGATGCGGACTCGGAGGATATAGTCGATCTCGTAGTTCATGTGCTGCTGGCTGTCGCCTTCCGCGTAACCCACGTCCGCCTCGACGGCCTTTCCCCCGCCCGCCGGCACCAGCCACACGCTTGTGGCCGGTTTCCAATAGTCGGCCAGCAGGTTGCGGCCCACGATCCGCACGATTTGCCCGGGACGGACCGTGGTCTGCTCGATGAAGAAGACCTTGGGGCGGTTCGTGACGTACGGCTTGGAAACTCCCCGGTCGCTCTTGGCCCAGAGCACCTTGATCCAGCCGTCGCGGTACACACACGCCATCGCCTGCGGACTGACGACCTTGACCCGATCGCTGAGGGGCTTGGCTCCTGGAGGAGGCACCGCAGGCGCTTGGGGTGGATGCTCGATCGCCTCGGCCACGATCTCTTCCGGCGGTCGGGCGTCCTCGGGGTCCCACGCCAACAGCTCGAGATTCGCACCGTCGAATCCTTCGCCAAAGACGTAGCCGGCTTCCCAATGCCGGATCCCTTCGCTCACGTAGCCGATCTCCGGCACACCGCCGGCCGGCGCCGAACCGCAGGACAACAGGATGGCCAGGAGCGCCGCCGCGCGAATCGTCGATTGGATGGCCGTCATCGCTCCCCTCCGCTCGATTTGCGGTCAATCCAGGCGAAGCGGCGCGCTGCGGCCGCTTTCTTTGTACTTCTCCAGTTGCGACTTCAGTTCCTCGACGATCTCCGGATGCTTGAAATAGAGGTTGTCCGTTTCACCGGGGTCGGTGTCGAGGTTGTACAGTTGGCCGGGGGCTTCCGGCGCTTTCTCGGGCAGCGCGAAGGGTCTCAGGGCTTCATGGCCGTAATTGTTGCCGCCCGAGCCGCGGTGGTCGAGGTACTTCCACGGTCCGCGGCGAATGGCCAGCGCGAGCGAGATCGTTTGATGAAGCGTATAGCGGCGCACGGGCTCGCTCCCTTGCTCCCCGAGCAGCACGGGAAGGAAGCTGTAGCTGTCCTCGGCCGCTCCGTTCGGTAGCCGCGAACCGACGATCGCCGCGCACGTGGCCATCACGTCGGTCAGGCATACGGTCTGGTCGGTGACCGAGCCGGCCGCGACGTGCCCGCGCCAGCGGACGATCAGCGGAACGCGATGGCCCCCTTCCCACTGGTCCCGCTTCATGCCCCGCCACGGCCGTGCGCCGTCGTGGTGATGGTCCCTCCGCATGGCGATCACCGTGGGCACCTCCGGGCCGTTGTCGCTGGAGAACATCACCAGCGTCCGGTCGGCCAGTCCCAGTTCATCGAGCGTCTTCATCAGTTCGCCCACGATCCAGTCCAGCTCGAAGATGAAATCTCCGTGCGGGCCGGCTCCGCTCTTCCCCTTGAATCGATCGGCCGCGAACGACGGGAGGTGGACGGCCTGGCACGAATGGAAGAGGAAGAACGGCCGGTCGGGATGTTCCTTTGCGTGCTGCCGGAGGAACTGTCGGCTCTTCTCAAGAAAGACCAGGTCGACCTCCTCCACGTCGAATCCCGGAGCGATCACGCCCGGGCGACAGTCGTGCGAGTACGGATGCTCCGGCAGGGCCGTCCGGTCGAGCTGGCCCTGGGGAGGAACGGGTATCCGGTCGCCGTCGATGGTGGCGTAGAGCCAATCGGTCGTCGGGCAGCAGGCGGTGCCGAAGAACCGATCGAATCCGCGATGGATCGGGGCGTCCGGAATAGGCCGCGAATAGTCGACGCGAAGGACGGCCTCGCGCCCGTTTTGGCAGATTGGGCGGCCCTCCTTGTCGAAGAACGTCAGGCCGACGTGCCATTTGCCGAAGCAGGCCGTTGCATAGCCTCGGTCGCGGAGCATTTGCGGCAACGTCAGCCGGCCTTCCTCAATCATGCACGGGCCGCCGACTCCCGTGAACACGCCCCGCATTCCCGTGCGAAACGCCATCCGCCCCGTCAGCAGGCTGTAACGCGTCGGCGTGCAGACGGTCGCAGGGCTGTGCGCGTCGGTGAAGTGCATCCCTTCGGCGGCGAGCCGGTCCAGGTGGACGGTCGGCACCTTCGATTCCGGATTGTAGCAACCCACGTCGCCGTAACCGAGATCATCCGCCAGGATGAAGAGGACGTTCGGCCGCTCGGCTCGCGGTTCCGCGGCCGGTTGGAGTATCTCGGCCCGAGGGGCCGGCGGCTCGGGCTGGGCTGCGGGGGCGGCGCGGGCTACAACAAGCGCCGCCGTGGACGCCAGGCAAAGGGCGCAAAGTCGCATCATCAGTTCTCCGGCACGTAGCGGAAGGCGTACCACATGATCCGATATTTTGGAGCGATTCCGACAAAGTAACACAGGTCCGTCGCCGGATCGTATTGTAGGCCTTGGGACACTCCCGCGTCGATGACGTCGACTCCCTCGGCGACGGCCAGTCTGACCTGGCTCCAGATGTTGCTCTTGGGGTCGAAGGCGACGATTTCGATCGGGCCGTCCCGGCCGGTCCGGCCTTTGCCCGCAATCATCAGGAACACGTCGTGCTTCGAGACGTAGACGACCTCGCGCGACGAGAGCGGGAGGCGTTGGTCCTCGGCCGCCTTGACGTGGAGGTCAACCCACCGGGGTGCCTCGGCGGTCAGATCCAGGGCGAAAAGCCGGTGCTCGCCTTTGGCCGGCTCGCCGGGCACGCCGTAGTACATGACCCGTTCTCGTTTCGGGTCGAAGAAGAAACAGAAGTAGTGATCGTCGTGGGCCCGCGGGAGGACCCCGAGATCGCCCCAGTGTTTCACACCGCCGTCGGCGTCCAGACGCCACGCCTCGCCGCTGCGCTGGTTGTAGCGCGTGAAGTTGTTCACGCCGATCAGGCCGTCGGGCACACCGGGAACAACCACGGGAGACCCCAGGCCGCTGCCGACCGCCGCCGGCAAGCGCCGCAGGGCCCGCGACCACGACCCCGTATCCGGGTCGTACTCGAGCACGCTTTCGGGGCCCTCGCCTTCGAGCCGCCCCGATTGCCCGATGACGCGATGCAATCGTTTCCGCAGCGGGTTGTAGTAGAGGCAGTATTTGTAGGTGTGAACTGCCCACGGCGCGCCGCTGAAGGACCGCCCCCAGGCGAAATAGGTGCCCATCGGCCAGGGCGGCTCGTACCGGCGGTCGGAGCGGAACCATCGGCCGGTGGGGATGTCGTAATGGTCGGTGACCGCGCCGTGGTAGCTGCCGTGGCCCCCGTCGCGGTAGTAGAGCTGCCGGCGGTCCGGATCGTAGACCATGGAACTCCACGAGCGGCCCCAGTTGGGACGACCGGTGCCGTTAGTGGGAACACAGACCGACGTGTTGGCCGGCACGCTTCCCGCCCAGGCGTCCTGCTCGGCGTTCCACTTCTTCAGTTCCGCCACCGTGGGCGCATCGCGGAGTACGAACGGACCATCGGTTGGTAGATACGAAACCTCCGGGGTCGCGTCAGCTCGCCTCACGGGGGCCGTGGATTCGTCGAGACGCAGGACCCACGCCTTGTTCAGGTCGAGATTCAGCCCCACGAAGCAACCGGCGGCGGCATCGTACTCGAGCCAGAAGACGTCTTGATCCGCGGCAATGTTCAGCGGTTTCCATTGGTCCGCCGCCGTGTCGTAGCCCCACGTCTGCCAGCCCACGTGATGCCCGTGTTTTTCGAGTGCCTCCAGGCAGACCGTCAGCCCGCTGTTGGGGTCGAAGGCGACGGCCCTGGCGCTGCCCGGCGGGGGGTGAATCACGGGGTGCCGCCGCTCCCACCAGCGGCCCTCGCAGTGGTACACCCACGTGTCGCCCCATGCTCGATCCTGCCCGTCGCCGCCGAAGCAGACGATCAGCTTGTTGTGCGAGTCGTAGACAAGCGGGGCGCTCATCCGCGGCTCGGGTGTGGTTGCAAGTTCCGAGACCGCCTCCTCCGCGGTTGCTAGCGCCGGGAGCACGTTGGCCCGGTAGATTCGCTCCAGCTCTTCCGGGCTTGCCGCTTGGAGCTTCGCTTCGAGCCCGGCCAGCTTCAGGGCAGCTTCGCCGAGAAGCCCGGCGGCGGCCGCGAGACAGCTCTTGTGATACGGCCGCCGGGCCTTGGCCGAGTTCTCTCCGGCCAGCTCCGCGAGGCCCTTGAACACCGCGGCCAACTCGGCCGCTTCTTTCGCCAGCGCCTCGCCGGTGGAACGTTTGTCGAGGAGTTTCTCGCGGCCCGTGGCCCGGAACTCGAGGTTCTTCCACGTCAGCCAGCGGAGCGCCGCGAGCCGGTCCCGCGCCTTCTCCAGCGGTAGTCGGACCTCGTCGACCTTCTCGGGCCCTGCGAGCTTCCGCCACTTTCGGTTCGCCCCGTCGTAAAGCCAGGTCCCGTCGGTTCCGCCAACGGGCGAGAACCCGCCGCCGGCCAGCACGATCTCCTTGTTGATCGGGTCGTAGCAGAGCGACGCTGCGGTCACGACCGGCGGCGAGGGCTCGGGCTTCAGCCCAATTGCCTTTTTCGCCGCCAGGTCGAACTCGATCGTCCGGCCGCGGCCGCCGAGATCCGTGGAAGTAATGCCCACTAGGACCTTGCGGTCCGGGTCGTAGCAGAGCTGCATGCCGTGCAGGTTCTCCTTACTCTTGCCGTCCACGACATCCACGGGGGCGACTTCAATGGGAGCCCGCGCCTGCTCCGTCCAGACGCCGGTGGCCGCGTACAGCTTCCTGACAACCGCCCGCCCGGCCTCTCTCATGTCGAGGGCCACGATCCCCAGCTCGCCCGCACTCGCGAAGCCGTAACACAGGACCCGGCCGTAATAATCCTTGCCCTTCCATCCGCTGACGGGCCTTTCGACCCACGCGTTTGCGGGCATCGCCTGCTGTTTGAGGCCGAGCGCCGCGGCGGGTAACCCCGCCACGAGCAGGCCTCCAACGACCGTGAGCAACATGACCTGTCTCATCAATTGTCTCCTTTGACGCCCGGCGCGCCAGGTCGTCGCTGAACTTCTGCAAGTCACGCCTCGTCACGACGAGGGCTCGAAACGAACCTCGCTCACGTCCGGCCGGCGATCCACGCCGGCCGTGCCGCCGATGCCCGGCGATCACCAATTCGAGTCGCGGGACCTTTCGCAACCGCCGGTCTTTCGCGAGGCGGAAGCGTGGTAGACTATTTCAAGCCCACCACCAGGATCGTGTCGATCTCATTCCGGATATCTTCGCGGATCGGGATTACGAGCTGCCCGGCCTCGATCTTGGCCTCCTCGATCGCCTTGCCGTCGAGGGTCGTGACGCCCCGGATCCCGTCGGGCGGGGCGCCGAGCTTGAGTACGCCGCCCTCGGGCACCTTCAACACGTGCAGGTAAACGGTCGTCTCGTCCTTGCTCATGGTCGAGACACCCCAGTCGTCCGGGGCGTAAGGGCCGCGTCGCGTGGCGTAGATCGACCGGCCGTTGTGGTTGAGCCACTCGCCCATCTCGGCAAGCCGCTTGACCGCCTCGGGCTGGATCGTGCCATCGGGCCGAGGGCCGACGTTCAACAGCAGGTTGGCCCCGCGCCCGGCCGAGCCGACTAGGTAGTGGATACACTGCTTGGCCGACTTCCACTTGTGGTCCTTCGCGTTGTATCCCCAGGAGCGGTTCATCGTCAGACAGGTTTCCAGCGGGATGGCCGAAACTTCGGCCTTGTTGAAGCCCGCCTTGTTCTCGCCGGGCAGGTCCTGCTCGAACATCTGGAAGTCCTCGCCGGGGAAGGGCTTGTGGTGGTGGTTATTGCCCACCAGGGCCTGCGGCTGTGCCGTGTGGATGCGGTCGTAGCACTCGGCCAGCCCCCAGTCGGCGTCGGGCCGGTCCCACCAGCCGTCGAACCAGATCCCCCCGATCTTCCCGTACCGCCCGCTGCACAGCTCGTCGACCTGGGCCATGTAGTATCGCTTGTAGTTGGCCCAGTCGCCGTGGTCCGGGCGCCCGGAGTGTTGGCCGGTGCGGCCGCGGGGATAGTAGTCGGGGTGCCACCAGTCGAGGTGCGAGTAGTAGAAGAACAGCTTGATCCCCTGGCGGTCGCACTCCTCGGCCAGCATCTTCAACACGTCCTTGCCGAAAGGCGTCTTCTTGACGATGTTGTAGTCGGACGTCTTCGAATCGAACATCGAAAAGCCGTCGTGATGGCGCGAGGTGATGGTGATGTACCGCTGGCCGGCGTTCTTGACCATCGTGACCCACTCCTTGGGGTCGAACTTCACCGGGTTGAACTCCGGCGGGAGCTTCTCGTACTCGTCGACGGTCATCTTGGTCTTGTGCATGACCCACTCGCCGTTGCCCAGCACGCTGTACACGCCCCAGTGGACGAACAGCCCGAACTTGGCGTCCTGAAACCACTCGACCGCCTCGGGCTCGGCCTGCTTGGCGGCCCGGGCGCAGACGGGGACGGCGACGACCGTTGCCACCATGACCGTGACTAGGATGGATCGCATCGGAGGGACTCCTGGCTTGGGGGGACTGATTGTCAATTGAAGTGGGGCGAGTCGACGTGAGCGGCCCGCATGATGTCTTTCACGCGCTCGACGACCTGCGGGTTGTCGGCCGCGGCGTTGTTCGACTCGCCCGGATCGACTTCAAGGTCGAAGAGCTGGAGGCGGTTTCCGCCGAGTTGCCCGACGGCCTTCCATTTGCCCATGCGCACCGCCCTGGTGCCGCCGTATTCCCAGTAGAGGTACTCGTGCTTCCCCTGCCGGGTTGCGTCGCCGGTGAGCGTCGGGAGGTAGCTGATCCCGTCGACGTTCTCCGGCGGCGCGATACCGGCCAGCTCGCAGGCGGTGGGCAGAAAATCCCAAAAGGCCGAGATGTGACCGGTCTGGGTGCCTGCGGGAATGTTGCCCGGCCAGCGGACGATCATGGGCACGCGGATGCCGCCTTCGTACAGGTCGCGTTTGATGCCGCGCAGCGGGCCGTTGCTGTCGTTGAAGTTGGGATCGGCGCCGCCCTCGCGGTGCGGGCCGTTGTCGCTGGTGAAAAAGACGATCGTCTTCTCGTCGAGTCCCAGCTCGCCGAGCCTGGCCAACAGCCGGCCCACGTCGGCGTCGAGGCGCGAGATCATGGCCGCGTGGCCCTTCTGCGGCTCCGGCCAATCCAGCTCGGCATAGTCGCCCAGCGACGGCACTTCCATTCCCTTGCGGCCGGCTTCGTTGTTGGCGTGAGGGATGGTCGGCGAGAAATAGAGGAAGAAGGGGCCGCCCTTGTGCCGTTCGATGAATTGCAGCGCCTCGTCGGCACACAGGTCATACGCATATTGACCTCGCTCGACCGCCATGCCGGCCCCGTCTTCGCGCGGGTTCTCTACCCTGTTTCCCTTGAGCGGAACACGGTCCCTGTTGCGGAAGAGGAACTCGGGATAGTAGTTGTGGGCGTGGCGCTGGCAGAGGTAGCCGAAGAAGTAGTCGAAGCCCTGCCGGTTGGGGATACCGGTCGAGCCGGGCCCGCCCAGCCCCCACTTGCCGACCAGCCCGGTGGTATACCCGGCCTGTTTCAACAGTTCGGCGACCGTGACGGTCTCCGGCGTCAGGGGCATCTGACCCATGGGCCTTACCTCGCGGTTGTTGCGAACCAGGGAGTGGCCCGTGTGCAGCCCGGTCATCAGCACGCACCGCGACGGCGCGCAGACCGTGCTGCCGGCGTAGTGATCAGTGAACCGGATTCCCTCGGCCGCCATCTTGTCGATCGAGGGCGTCTTGATCCGCTTCTGGCCGTAGCAGCCCAAGTCGCCGTAGCCCAGGTCATCGGCCATGATGTAGACGACGTTGGGCGGCGGCTCGGCCGATCGCGCTCCGGGAGTCGCCCAGCAAAGGGCCGCGGCAGCCACCGCAAGGCAGACCATCGGGCTCGGGTAGTATCTCATAGCGGAGTCTCCGATCTCGGGGCAACGAAGAAGGGACCAGGTATGTTCTATGCCAATCACCGTGGACCAGAGAAGCGATTCCTCCCGCAATTACGGAAGCCTGTTGCGCAGCGGCACACAACCAGTTTGGCCGCCTCGGGCGCGCTTTGCAAGGGTCGGGACGAATCCCGTTCGGCAGGGCCCCTCGGGGAGCCGCTACCCGGCATTGCAGGACGATTCGCGGTCGGATTCAGGGCTCGAACCCAACGCCGCGGTCGAGTATAATCCCGAAGGAAAGGCCGGGACGGCCCCGGCCCGGCGCCGTGCCGGAGGCTCCCGATCGTTATCCCCACCACCCCCGAACCAGGCCGAGGAGGATCGTCGATGGACGACGGGCAGATGGAACAGACGCTCGTGCTCATCAAGCCGGACGCGCTCAGACTTTCGTTGACCGGATACTTGTTTTCCCAGCTTTCCGAGTTTCACACGGGGCTTCGATTCGCGGGGCTCAAGGTCGTGCGCGTGAGCAGGATGCTCGCCGAAGAGCACTACGCCGAACACAAGGGCAAACCGTTCTACGAGCCCTTGCTGGAGTACATCACCGGCCGCGCCCACTATGCCGACGCCCCCCAGCACCGGCGCGTGATCGCCGTGGTCTACTCCGGCGAGGACGCGGTGAGCAAGATCCGCCGGATCGCAGGCCCGACGAATCCTCACGCGGCGCGGGCGGAGGCGCCCGGCACCATTCGGGCCCTGGGGACGCTGGTGCCGGTGACCGACGCGGAGGGCACCGTCACGGGCTACCGCATGGACAACCTGATCCACGCCTCCGCGTCGCTCGAGGAGGCCGAGCGCGAGATCAAGCTTTGGTTCCTGCCCACCGACATCGTGCCGTCCATGCGGGGATGGCCCACCGAGTACTGCGAGGAGCATTATTATCTGAACGACGGGAAGCTCTCCACGTCCTACCAGCCGGGCGGCACGTGTCTACTCGGTCCCGGGATGCTGGCCTGGAAATCCGATCTCGACGCCTTGCGCGCCGCAGCACAAGGTGCCGCGCCCGAGAGCGGAGCCAACGCCGTCGCGATCAAGTATCTCGTCAACACGGAGCGCGAAACATAGAACGGTTCTCGCCTTCTTTTTTGGAGTGCGGCGACTTGTCGCCGCTTTCAGACTTTTCCAGAACGCTGTCCCCATTGTGACGCGGTCTCCTGACCATGCCACACTTCACAGCGTTACAGCGGAATCGCGAAAGCGGCGATAAATCGCCGCACTCCAAAGCGCGGCTACTGCGGCGGCACGACCACTTCGAAGGCCGCGCCCCGGATGCGGCGCAGCTCGGCGTGCAGGTTGGGGATGCGCGGGTCGGGCGCCACCGAGATGGCCCATTCGATGCCGTTGTCGGCCACGAACATGCCGTACTTCTTCAGCCCCTTGAGGATGGCCTGCACTTCCGGCGAGAAGCCCGAGACGTCGAAGTCGGCCTTCAGACGCAGGCGCTCGCCCATGCGCGGGTATTCGGGGTTCTCGTGCCGGCTGGCGTAGTGGGTGGCCGGGGCCACGAACTCGCGCCGCGTGTTGCGGATGGTGACCCGCAGGGCGTGCTCGACCATACCCCGCTTCAGCTCGTCGTAACGGACCACGGCCGGGAAGATGGGCAGCCCGGCCGCGTCGGCCGAGGTCCAGCCCAAGGGGCGCAGCTCGTTCGTCTTCAGGTCGAAGATCGACGCCTGGGCCGCTTCCCAGCCCTGGTCGGTCTTGCGCATCACGAAGAACTCGTACAACATGCGGCCCACCGGATCGATCACGATTCCGTGGCGGTCGCCCGGCGCCGTGCTTCGCTGCACCTCGTCGAGCGTCGGCGTCTTCTCCGCGAATTGGCCGTAGTAGCCGGGCCACCCTTCGATCGGCAGGTTGTCGGGCACGGGATAGGGCCCCGGGTCCGACTCGGCCGGGTAGCCGACCAGCTTTACCTCGACCCGCTTCTGGTCCGGCGGCACCAGGATGAAGCCCATGTCCGGGTTGTAGCGAAACGGCTTGTCCTTGCCGATCGACGCGATGATGGCGTCCGAGTTGGGGTGCAGCGGCCAGTCCTCGACGACCTGGTTCCAGGGGTTGTCGGGCGGGAAGACCTCCAGGGCCGAGCAGATCGCGTCGGCCTGAGGCGTGTTGAACATCACGGGTTCGGTGATCTCGGGCATCTTGGCGGCGCGGATGCGGGCCAGGCGCGCCGGGTCGGTCTTGATCGAGCCCGCCGGGGCGCCGCCCGCCGGGGACGTCGCCACTGGTTCGCCGGGGGCCGGCTTCGTCGCACCTGCGTCCAAAAGCCAGAAGTCGCCGAAGAAAAGCGTCACGGTGGCCCCCGATTCGGGATTGACGTACCAGTGGTTCACCGAGGAGAAATCGGGGGCCGAGCCGTTGACGTTGGTCACCTCGTCCAGCCCGATCTTGATCGCATTCTTGCCCGGCTTGACGAGAAACGGCACGTCGGCCCGCGTCTGGAAGCTGGTGGTGCGTTTGTGCTTGATCGTCAACACCATGCTGACGTTCTGCCGGCCCGGGTTGAGGACCTCGAACTCGAGCGTGAGGTAACCGCGCCAGTCCTTCACGGCCGGCGGATTGCCGCCGCAGCTATCGCCGTCGACGAACTCGACGCGCAGGCACTTCCCGCCCAGCTCGGCCTTCTCGTCCGCGGCGAAGCGGGTCTTCTCGCCGCCGGTGTCGTTGGGAAGCTGCCCGCGGCTGACGTGCAACAGCGGCGTGGCCCGCGGCTTGGCCGGCCCCGATCCGACCTGCGGCGCCGCGGCGCCCGGCACGAGCACGCCGCCCGACGGGGTCGCCGTCAGGTCCACCGGCATGTCGCCGATCTTGCCGGTGATCCGGTACGCCGCGGCTTGCCCGGGCGCCACGGCCGTGCCGCCGGCGGCCGGGTCGGGGCGGGCGTCGTCGCCCACCAGATAGATGTCGCCGAAGTAGAGCGTGGGCGTCTTGTCCGGATCGCAGGCAATGTACCAGCGGCCCACCTGGGTCAAGTCGGGCGTCGAGCCGTTGACGTTAAGCATCTCGTCGACGCCGATGCGGATCGCACTCTTGCCCGGCTTGAGCACAATCGGCACGTCGACCCGCGTCTGGTAGCCGGTCGTGCGTGCGTGCTTCAAGGTGAGCGTCACGCGCACGTCTTCGTCGGCGGGGTTGAAGGCGGCGAACTCCAGCGTGACGAACTCCTTGAAGTTCGCCACGCGGGCCTGCCGGTCGCCGAAACTGTCGCCCGCGTGGTAGACGACCTTCATCGCCTTGCCGCCCAATTCGGGCCGCTCCTCGATCGAGAGCTTCGTGAGCCCGTCGCTCGCTGTGTCGTTCGGAAGCTGGCCCTTGCTGACCTCCAGCAACGCGGCCTTTCGGGCCTGCGCCACGCCGGCCGGCAGCAGGCCGATCGACACCAGACACAACACAGTGGACCATCTCATCGCGTTCATGTTTGGCCACCTCCTTTGATTGGAGCCGTGACGACCGCGGGTCAAAATGACTCGTTTAACCGCAAGCCGAAGGCGCGCGGCGATTCAGTGTAACGGCATCCGGCACGCGCGCCTTCGGCTTGCGGTTAAACGAGGATACGCGGTGCCTACCGTTCGGAGTCTATTATGGAACGGCGCCAGCCCGATGTCAAAGTTCCGGCAAAATAAACCAGGTCCCTTTTTCGTTGCCCGGCGGCCCGGCACGGGATATACTGCGAGGAACTCGAACGCACAACGAGGCTTCCTGCCATGCCGCAAGTGATACTCGCTCTGCTGATCTGCGGCCAGGCGCCGCATGCCGCCGGTGCAGGCCCCGGGGAGACGGAAACGGCTACGCCGCCGGGCGGCCTCGTGTTTCGCGAGTTGGCCGACACGAACCTGCCCGAGATCTTCACCCGCCGCCGCGACGAGCTGATCGAGCGGGCGGGCGGCAAGCTCCGCAGCCACGACTGGTGGCTCTGGGGCCTGGCCGCATTCGACTACGACCGCGACGGCGACATGGACCTGATCGCCTGCGTACACGGCTCGACCAACGGGCTGATCGTCAAGTGCCTGCTGAAGGAAACCGGGCGCCTGAAGTTCGCCGACGCGACCAAGGAGCTGGGCGTCGACGGGCTGGTCCCCTCCACCGACGACTACCCGCTGATCTTCGACTTCGACCGCGACGGCTACCCTGACGTGGCGGGATTGCTCGACGACCGGCGGACGCCGTGCTTGTGGAACCGTCAGGGGCGCAAGTTCGAGGCGGCCGGCTTCTCGCTGCACCCGATCAACCACCCCACCGCCGTGGTGGATCTCAACGGCGACGGGTACCTCGACGTCTACCAGAACCCGCGCCGGTTCCCGGGCACGCGCATCGCCATGATCTACGATCCCGAGCAGAGGACGTTCACCCGGCAGGAGACCGACTACGCGCCGCCGGTGACCTTGCCGGAAGACCTTCTCGCGGAGCTGAACGCCGCCGCCGGCAAGAAGGAGAACCGCTGGATGAGGGTCAAGTGCTTCGGCGACCACGACCTCGACGGAGACGGGCGCCGCGACGTGGTCGTTTCTGCGTTCAGCGCCTACGGGGGCGACCGGATGGGACGCTATCTGCTCGCCGGGACTGACGGGCGTCTGACCGACCAAACGCAATCCATGGGCCTGCCTCGCGAGGGGACGCCGTTCCACGTCGACGACCTCGACGGCGACGGTGACGCGGACCTGTTGATCGCCGCGGCCGAACGGGCCGGGCTGTACCTGAGCGACGGGCAGGGCCGCTTTGCGCTCGAGCCGGGGCCGCTCACCGATTTCATCAAGCAGCGCTGCCCCTACCTGCACCGCGTCTTTCCCGCCGACCTCGACCGCGACGGCGACGTCGATCTGGCCGCGTCGAACCGCCGCTACGGCCGGGAGTGCGTCTTCGAGAACCTCGGCCGTGGCGAGTTCCGCCTGGCGCTCAGCGCGAAGGGCTGGGACGCCGACCCCCTGGTGCTGGCCGACGTCAACGGCGACGGGCGCACCGACCTCTTGATCGGCGGCGCCGGCCAAAAGGAGAACGTGGGCATCTTCTTGAACCAGACGCCCGTCCCCGAGTAGTGCTCTTCATACCGGAGGCATCCGCGTCAGCGACCTATGGAGTGCGGCGATTCATCGCGGCACTCCAAAGCCGGGCCGTGAACGTCCGGGCAATGCGACACTACTCGCGAATGGCCTCGAATCCACATAAGACCGGCCGCTTCACGGCAGCTTCGGGCAAGGGGGCGAGCCGTATCTCCAGATAGCCCTCGACCCGGATGCCCTCGAACTGTTCGATCAGGGCTCGCCGGGGGCCGCCGGCGGCCTTCGCCACGTCGAAGTCCTCGAGCACGCGCTTGCCCTGAAGGTATACGTCGAAGAGCCGCTGGCCCGGCCGGAGCTGCTCGGGCTCGGCGAAGTACAGCTTGACAGTGTAGTTGGCCGGCGGGTCGCCGTCTCGCGTCATGCGGAAGCGAAGCGGCTTGTCGTGCTCATAGCCCGACGTGAAGACCCACGGGGCGTCGGTCTTTTCAATCGCCGCGTGCAGCTCCGGGAGCTGGAAGCACATCGAGGCGTCGTGCTGGTAGGTGGGGAGCCAGTCGCCCAACAGCCCGCTGCCGACTCGTGCCGGGTAGGGAATCCACAGGTTCCCTCGGCCGTCCTTCCGATAGCCCGGCCCCCCGAGGTTGACGGCCACGTACTCGACCGGCAGTGGGAACGTCTCGGCCCGTGCGCCGGCGAACCCGATGCCCCAGGCGTCGCCGTCCTCCTTCGGGTAGAGCGCGACCGACGTGTAGATGGGCGTATCGCACGTGCAGCCGGAACGTCCCTCGGGAACCACGAACACGCCGGCGGCCGGGGTTGCGCACAGCCCACATGCCAGGGCCATGCCCGAAAACGGCGTGAACCCGCAGGGGTCGTCGAGGTTCCAGCAGCCGATCCCGCCCCGGGCACCGAACAGGGCGGCCCCGGAGGCGAGAAGGTGTCCGCAGCCGATGTAGCCGCGATGGAAGTCGAGCGGCTGAGGGCGACCGCTCAGCGGGTTGGCGATCGTCTTGAGCCGGCCCGTTTTCAAGTGCCAGGCAAACGGCTCGGCGTACACGTAGTCGCCGGCGATGATCGGCCGTTTGCGATAGCCCTTGCGCCCACCCCAAAGGTAATCGCCCGTCGAGTTGTCGAAGGCGTAGAGGGCCCGGCGTGCGAACTCGCCGGCGAGAAACTCCCGGTGCGGGTGCCCGAGGCTCCCCACGCCGTGTACCACCACGACGCCGCTGTGAACCATGCAGGCGGCGCCGCTCCTTCCGAGCACGAGCGTGTCGTCCAGCGTGACGTCGGTCAGATTGAGCGGCTTCTGCCAGAGGACCTCGCCCGTCGCCGCATCGAGCGCGACCAGCTTGCGCAGGTCGGGCTCCACGGGGTTGCCTTTGCGATCGACCGCCGGCCGGTCGGGCACCGAGGGGTCCTTGACGGTCGACGCCAGGGCCCGTTCGCGCTCGGCGTCGGTCAGCCGGCGGTCCAGCAGGAAGAGCTTACCCTCGCCCACGGCAATGCCGTCGTGATCGATGCCTCGACCGTCGTACGTCCAAGCCGGCTCGCCGCCGTCGACGTGCAAGGCGAAGACCGCGTCGCTCCGTTGGCGGTGCGGGCCGCGGCGCGTCGGGTCCATCTCCGCCCGACTGCCGTAGAGCAGGTCCCCCTCGCGCGCGACCCAGGCCCAGGCGTCTGCGGAGCCATCGTCGCCGCCGGGCACGCGGTACCGCCGGAGCGTCTCGCCGGTTCGGGCGTCAAGACGCAGACACTCTCCCTCGCCCACGACGACGAACAGGCTGCTCGAATCGGCGGCCAGGTTCGAGGTGTTGATCGGCAGGCCGACGCGCGTGGCCCCCGGGATCTCGCGCTCCCAATGGCGCACGCCGTTGTAGACGTCGTAGGCCATGACCAGATCGTTGCCGATGGTGAACAGGATCCCCCCGACGACCAGCGGCATGGGCGGCGTGGCATGGCGCTCGATGCGCTTTCGAGGGCCCGGCTCGCCGTACCAGAGCACGCCGAACGGGCCTTTCACGTGAGGGTCCTCGCTCGAATAGGTGTTCGCCGCGGTCGCGTAGTTGTGCGTCCAGTCGCGGGCACCGGGGATCGCCTTTCGCGTGATCTTCCACAGGCCGCCGCTTTGCGCGACTTCCGCTCCGGCCGCTTCCAGGTCCTTCCATGACGGAGAAGTCGTGAGCCGGTCGTCGGGCGCGCCGTGGGCACCTTGCGGTCTTCCAATGAACGCGATCCCGCCGTGTGGCTTGGTGACGCGGAACAGCTCGCCGACCGGGGCCGACGGGCGCCCGGTGCGAAGTGAGCCCTGGTCGACGACCAGGTTGAAGAGGTACGGCGCGTACGGAAGCCGGGTCATCGGTCCGACGCGAACGCACACGCGGCCTCCGTACAGGCCGGCGGCGGCGAGCTGCCGGCGTGCCTCGGCCACCTGTTCCGGGTCGGGCAGAAGGACCTCGACGCGGAAATCCGTGAGCCCGGCGATCTCCGCGGCAAGCGACCCGTCCGCGCCACCCAGGACCAGGCAGCATCCTTTCTCCGATTCGACTTGAGCGGCGATCTGCCTTGCGATCCGGGCGTAGAAGGCACGACGTTCGTCACGGGGCGGCCCCGGCTCTTTGGCCACCGGCGAAATGACGACGGACCCTCCTTCCGTCGCTCCTCGGGCAAAGCAGCGGAGCTTGCCGTCGACCGTGCTGGCGTACAATCGGCCGTTCGCAACGGCCAGGCCGCGGACGCGCCGGCCGGTCGCGAAGCTCCAGAGCACCTTCCCGTCGGCAGTGTCGATCGCGAACAGCCGGTCCTCGCCGCCCGCGTAGCTCACGTCCCCGGCCAGGATGAAAGCCTCGGTGGCTTTCAGCGGGGTCATCCACGCGCACCGCCGCCCGAGCCGCTCGAAGACGGCCTGCGAGACCGCCGGCCACCGCGCCCAGCTCTCGCGGCCCCATTTGAGCGGGCCGTCTTCCAGGCGCCGGACCTTCCAGTGGTCCTCGCCGTGTTGTTCGACGAGGCGTCGGTGCTCCTCCAAGTGGTCGAGATAGTCGGCGATCCGCAGCCCCTTGTATGCCTCTTCAAACTGCCGGCACTCTTCCCGGGCCACGTCGGGCAGCACGCTTTGCGGAATTGCCAGCACGTGGTCGTCCGTGGCCAGGTAGGCCGTCTCGCCGCTGAAGAGCACCTGCCGGGCGCCAAACCAGTTGAAGATCAGGTCGCCTTTGGCGGGCCGGCCCCACTTGTCGGTGAGCACTTTGTCCGGGTCGTAGGCTAGAATACACGCGCGGCCGTACACGATGTGTTTACCGTTCCAGATTTGCGCGTAGGTCCCGCCGTTGTAGAAGCGGTACTCGTGGGCGTTCTTGACGGCCGGGAAGGGGGTGTTGAAGTCGATCCGGGTGCCGTCCTGCTTGTTCCAGCGGCTGGGGGCGACGCGGGAGGTGAGAAACAGCGAGTCGTCGGTCGTCAGGATATGCCCCTGCGGCACGTATCCGCCCGACCCGCCGCGGTCGATCTGCCGGCGCCAGAGGATCGACCCGTCGGCCGCGTCGGCTGCGTAGAGATAGACGTGGTTCTGCGGAAACAGGCCCGCCGCGAAGTAGGCGATCCCCCGGTCCACGATTCCCGCCGCGCGAATCGGCCACAGCGAGGTGAAGCGGCCGTGTCCCAGCATGAGGTCCGGCCGGGGGGCCGCGTCGATCTGCCACAACGGCTCGCCGGTGGCGGCGTCCAGGCAGCGGAACACGCCGTCGTCGGCGCCCACGTAGAGCTTGCCCTGCCAGTGGGCCGGGGCCGGGCGGGGAGCGGCGCCGGTGAAGCGGGTCCAGCGGATCTTGCCGGCCGCCGCGTCGATGGCGTAGACCCGGTTCTCACCGGACGAGGAGAAGTAGCACGTATCGCCCACGGCGATCACGCGAAAGGCGTCGTCGTAGGCGACGTTCGGCTTGTTCTTCCGCGCGCCGTAGCCGCTGACCGGCAGCGCCCAGCCCTGCGCCGGGGCAACGGGCGAATCGAAGACCCACCGCAGCGCGAGCGGCGGCCGGAGCGCTTCGCGACTGACGCCCGTGCGCTGGTTGTCGTGCATGAACGTGGGCCAGTCCTCGCACCGGCTGCGGCCGGCTGCCGTCCAGATCAGCAAGAGCAGCCCTAGGGAAGCGCGCGACCTTTCGAACATCGAGAGACCTCCCCGACTATGGATTGCGGCGATAAATCGCCGCTTTGCCGCGCCGGAGCAAGGCGTGCCGACGATTTCTCCACAAACTGGCTCACATTGTTACCTGCGACAGCACCCGAAAAGCGGCGATGAATCGCCGCACTCCAAAGCTTACCGGTCGAACCAACTCTTGAGCGTGTGCCACGTGGCGGCCCGGCCGGCGCGGGCGATGGCGGTGGTGAGCGGGATTTCCTTCGGGCAGACCTTCACGCAGTTCTGGGCGTTTCCGCAGACCTGAATGCCCCCCTCGGCCGTCAGGGCGTCGAGCCGCTCGGCGGCGTTCGTGCTGCCGATCGGGTTGGCGTTGAACAGCTCGACCTGGGCGATGGCGTGGGCGCCCATGAACGAACGGTTGTTGGCCTCGTTGAGCCGGGCGTGGAACTCCTCGCTGGTCTCGCCCGGGCGGCGCACGAGCTCGATCTTGAGGAACTGCGGGCAGGCTTCCAAGCAGCAGCCGCAGCTCATGCACTTGCTGTAGAGGTAAGCGAGCTGCTGGCTCTGCTGCGACTGGCGCGGCCCGGACCCCAAATCGAGGTAGCTGTCGACCGGAACCCATGCCTTGACCTTTTCCAACGAGGCAAAGATCCGCGAGCGGTCGACGATCAGGTCCCGGACCACCGGGAACTTCGTCATGGGGCGCAGCTCGATCTCACTGGGGCGGTCGGCCAGCAGACGATCGACCAGGGCCGTGCATGCCTGGCGCACGCGCCCGTTGATCACCATCGTGCACGCCCCGCAGACCTCCTCCAGGCAGTTGCACTCCCAAACCACGGGGGCCACGCGCCGGCCGTCGACGGTCGTGGCCGTCTCGGCGATCTTCTGCAACACGCTGATGCAGTTCATGTTCGGCTCGTGCTCGACCCGGAACCGCTGCCAGTAGCTCTTCTGGCCCGGCCCGTCCTGGCGGAGGACGCGGACATCGAAGGTCTTGGTGGTGTTGGTCGTGCTCATGGCGTTGCTTCCTCGCGCTCCTTCCACACCTCCTCGATCACCTCTCCCCCCACGACGCCGTACAACCGCGGGCGCGGCGGGCTGAGCGAGGTGTCGACCTCCTCGTAGCGAAGCTCGGGCTCGCCGTCGGCGCCGAGCGCGGCCACCGTGGTTTTGAGCCACTTGCGGTTGTTCTCTTCAAAGCCCCGGCACCATGCCTCGGCCTGGCGGCGGCGCTCGGCGGGGTCTTCGGCGTCGACCGCCGGCGGGGCGAACTCGGGCTTGTAGTGGGCCCCGCGGCACTCGTCCCGCTTTAGCGCCCCGCGGACGATCGTCTTGGCCAGCGGGAACATGTCCTCCAGGGCCCGGACGAAGGCCACGTTCTGGTTGGCCCAGGCGCCCCGGTCGAACACGGCCGCGCGCCGGGCCTGCTCCTGAAGCTCGCAGACCTTGCCGTAGGCTTCCTGGAGCACGTCGTTGTGGCGAATCACGGTGGCCGAGCGGGTCATCAGCTCGCCCAGCTCGCGGTGCACGTGGTACGGGTTGGGGCCGTCGTCGGGCCGGGCCAAGAGGGCCTGGTACTTCTCCCGGTGCTTCTTCGCCGCCCCCTCGAAGAGCGACGAGGGCTGGTCGCCCGCCTGCCCGCCGGGCGCGGTCTCGGCGTGGTGGACCACGCCGGGCGCGACCGTCAGGCCGCTGAAGATGCAGGCCAGCAGCGAGTTGGCCCCCAGCCGGTTGGCCCCGTGGAACTGGTAGTCGATCTCCCCGATGGCGAACAGGCCCGGCACGTTGGTCTGCTGGTTTCGGGGCGAGCCGGCGGCGATGCCCCCTTCGGCGGTCCGGCCGTAGTCGCACCACAGCCCGCCCATCGAGTAGTGCACGGCGGGAAAGATTTTCATGGGCTCGTCGCGGGGATCGATGCCCTGGAACTTCTCGTAGATTTCGAGGATCCCGGCCAGCTTGCGGTCCAATAGCTCGCGCGGCAGGTGGCTGACGTCGAGGTAGACGCACATCCGGTCCCGCTCGACGCTCAGCCCTTCGTTCACACAGACGTTGAAGATCTCGCGCGTGCCGATGTCGCGGGGCACCAGGTTGCCGTACTGCGGATAGCGGTCTTCGAGGAAGTAGTAGCGTTCGCTCTCGGGGATTTTCGTGGGACGGCGGGTGTCCTGGGGTTTTTTGGGGACCCACACCCGGCCCCCCTCGCCGCGGGCACTCTCGCTGATCAGCCGTAGCTTGTCGGCCCCCGGGATGGCCGAGGGGTGGACCTGGACGAACTCGCCGTTGGCGTACCGGACGCCGGCCTGGAAGGCCCGGCTGGCCGCGCTGCCGGTGCAGGCCACCGAGTTGGTCGAGCGGCCGAAGATGGCCCCGCAGCCGCCCCCGGCGATGATCAGGGCGTCGGTGGGAAAGGCGCGGATCTCCATGGTGGTGAGGTCCTGGGCCACGCAGCCGCGGCAGCGTCCGGCGTCATCGAGCACCGGGCCGAGAAAGTCCCACGACTCGTACTTGGTGACGTGCCCGGTCACCTCCCAGCGGCGGACCTGCTCGTCCAGGGCGTAGAGGAGCTGCTGTCCGGTGGTGGCCCCGGCAAAGGCGGTGCGTTTGAACAGCGTGCCGCCGAAGCGGCGCTGGTCGCGGAAGCCCTCGGGCGTGCGGTTGAAGGTCACGCCCAGCCGGTCCATCAGATCGATAATCTGCGGCGCCCAGTAGGCCATCTCCTTGACCGGCGGCTGGTGCTGGAGGAAATCGCCGCCGTAGACCGTGTCGTCGAAGTGCTTCCATTCGTTGTCGCCGAGCTGCCGCGTCAGGTCGTTCACACTGTTGATGCCCCCCTGGGCGCAGGCGCTGTGGGAGCGCTTCATGGGCAGCAGGCTCATCAGCCCGACGTCGCAGTCGAGTTCGGCGAGCTTCATGGCGGCCGACAGCCCGGCCAACCCGCCGCCGACGATCATCACCCGGGGTTTCGCCATGTTTCGTGTCCTCCGCGCGGCGTCGGGGCGTCGGCGGCATCAATACGGGCGTGGTTCGCCGCCGTGCGGGCCGTGTCGATCTCCGGCACGTCGACGGTGGCCATGCTGTAGAGCGCGCCGAGCCCGATGACGGCCAGGGCCACGCCGACGGCGGCGCAGGGGTAGTTGGCCCAGCGCTGGGCCCGGGGGCTGGTCCACGCACCCCAGGTGATTCCCAGGGTCCAGAGGCCGTTGGCGAAGTGGTAGACACTCGCCAGCACGCCTACGGCGTAGACGGCCACGATCCACGAGGAGGACCGGAGGGCCGCGGACGCGGAGGCGGCGGCGTCCGTGGGGCTGAAGCGGGCCCCGCCCAGTGGCCGGGCCACGTGCTGGACCCACCACTCCCAGCGGAACCAGCCGTGCATGTGCAACACGTGCCAGAGTATGAACGCGAAGGCGATCACCCCGGTGGCCCGCTGGAGCGTGTAGCGCCAGTTCTCGCGGTACGGGTAAGCCCCCACGTTGCGCTTCCCCCGGGTGACGATGAGCATTCCCACCAGCCCGTGGAACAGGATCGGCAGGAAGATCAGCGACCACTCGAGGAACAGGATCGTGGTCGGTCCCAGCGCGTGGATTTGGTCGGCGCGGTGCTGGTAGGCGTCCGGCCCGTCGATGATCGCCGCGTTCGTGGCGAGGTGGAAAGCCAGGTATCCCCCGATGGGGAGCAAGCCGGTCAGCGAATGGAGCCGGCGCACCACGAACTCGTGCCGGCCGAAGATCGAGGCGGGATCGGAGATGGCCATGGCTTGAGCAAGCAGTAGACAGTAGGCAGAGGGCAGAGGGCAGAGGGCAGTTGTTGGGTCGGGGTCAAAGCTCCTTCGAGCGGATCACGATCATCTTCTCGATCTGCATATCACGCATGGTGTAGGGGATGCCGCCGATGCCCAGGCCGGACTCCTTCAGCCCGGCAAAGGGCATCCAGTCGACCCGGAAGGCCGTGTGCTCGTTGACCATCACGGCCGAAGCGTCCAGGCGGCGGCTCGCCCGAAGGGCCGTGTCCAGGTCCCGCGTAAACACCGAGGCTTGGAACGCATAGGGCAGGGAGTTCGAGCGGGCAATCGCGTCGTCCAGGCCCTCGTACTCGGCCACACAAACCACCGGGCCGAAAACCTCATGGGTCATCACGCGGGTATCGTCGGGGGGATTCAGCAGCACGGTCGGGGCGTAGCAGCTCTCGTAAACGGGCCTGCCGCCGCAGAGCAGCTCGGCCCCGGCCTGGACCGCCTCGCGGACCCATTCGTCGACCCGCTGCACCTCGGAGTGCCTGATCAGGGGACCGACCTCCGTATCGGGCAGCGTGGGGTCGCCCACTTTGAGCTGGGCCGCGGCCTCGGCCATTCGCTCGGCCAATTGCCGGGCGATCGCCTTGTCCGCATAGACCCGCTGCACGGAAACACAGACCTGCCCGGCGTGGTAGAACCCGGCCTTCAGCAAGAGCGGCAAGGCGTAGTCGAGGTCGGCGTCGCCGGCGACGATCACCGGGGCCGCGCCGCCGTGCTCCAGGGCGCAGCGGGCACCGGGGGCCAGCTTGCCGCGGAGCATCCAACCCACCCGGCCGCTGCCGATGAAGCTGAAGAAACCCACGCGCCGATCGCCGATCATCTCGACCGAGAGTTCCTGGTCGGCAGTCAGCAGCACCTGGCACCACTCGGGCGGCAGGCCGGCCTCCTGAAGGATACGCACGAACCGCCAGCAGCTCGTGGGCGTGGCCGTGGCCGGCTTGACGATGGCCGGGCAGCCGGCGGCCACGGCCGGCGCCACCTGGTGAACGATCAGGTTCAACGGGTGATTGAACGCGCTGAAGGCCACGACCACGCCGATCGGCTCGTGGCGCGTAAACGCCAGGCGGCCGGCAGAGGCCGCGTTCAGCGCCATGGGCACCTCGGTGCCGTGCTGCGTGCGGAGGTGCTCGATGCAGAGCTTCACCCCGTCGATCGCCCGGTCCGCCTCGACCAGCGAATCGGCCAGCGGCTTTCCGCCTTCGCGGGCCGCTTCCAGGGCGAGCGTCTCGCGCTGCTTTTGCATGAGCCGGGCCGTCTTGGCGAGGATCTCGATCCGCACGGGCGGCGGCAGCCAGGCGTCGCGGTCGCGAAACAGGCCGTAGGCCGTCTCCAGCGCCTTCTGCACCCCGTCGCGGCCGGCCCGCTCCACCGTGGCGATTAACGCGCCGTCGAAGGGGGCGCGGACCTCGGCGTGCTTTGCGTCGGGCTCGGCCCCGGGAACGATCAGAGGGAAATGCTCGGGCACGGGTCCGTTCTCCTTGTCTGGAATGGCCGGTCAACAACGTGCCGGTTTCGTCCTCGAATGCGGAGTCGCTCCACGTCTTCAGATCGGGCAAACCAGGTGCCCCAATCGCTCGGTCAGTTTCATGTTTTCGGAATAGTCCACCGGGCAGTCGATCACCACGACGGTCTCGTCGGCCAAGGCCCGCTCGAGCAGGGGGCCCAGTTCGCCGGCCGCTTGCACGCGATAGCCCTTGGCCCCGAAGCTCTCGGCGAACTTCACGAAATCGGGGTTGCCGAAGTCCACGTGGCTCTTGCGCCCGAAGCGGCGTAGCTGGTGCCATTCGATCAATCCGTACCCGCCGTCGTTGAAGATCAGGATCACGATGGGCGTGCCGATGCGCAGGGCGGTTTCGATCTCCTGGCAGTTCATCAGGAAGCCGGCGTCGCCGACCACGGCCACGGCGCCGCGGTCGGGAAAGGCCAGCTTGGCCGCGATGGCTCCCGGCAGGGCGATACCCATGGCCGCGAAGCCGTTGGAGATGATGCACGTATTGGGCTGTTCCGCGCGGAACATGCGGGCCATCCAGATCTTGTGGGCGCCCACGTCACAGACCGCGATACACTCCGGCGGCAAGGCCTGCCGCAGGTCCCAAACGATCTTCTGCGGCTTGAGCGGAAACGAGGTATCGGCGGCGTACGCCTCCAGCTCCTCGACGATCGCCCGATGCAGGTTGGCCGTCAGCGATTCCTCGCGCGGCTTGACCAGGGCGGCGATCCCTTCCAGGGCCGCGCCGATGTCGCCGACCGCGCCGGCCGAGACGATGTAGTGCTCGTCGACTTCGGCCGGACAGGGATTGATGTGAATGATCTTGTGGTCTTTGCGGGGATTCCAGGGGTGGGGGTGGTACTCGACCATGTCGTAGCCCACGCAGATGATCACGTCGGCCCGGTCGAATCCGCAGCTTACGTAGTCGCGGGACTGGAGGCCGATCGTCCCCAGGCAGAGCGGGTGGGACGAGGGAATCGCCCCCTTGGCCATGAACGTGGTGGCCACGGGGATATTCAGCTTCTCGGCGAAGGCCACCAGCTTGTCACACGCGCGACCCCGGACCACGCCGTTGCCCGCCATAATCAGCGGGTAGGCGGCCGAGGAGATCATCTCCGCCGCCCGAACGATCTTCGCCGGCGCGGGCACGGGCGGCGTGGGGCTTTGCACCTTAAGGGGCGTCTTCCCCTCGACCTCCATGCGGGCAACGTTCTCCGGGAAGTCGATGAAGCTCACTCCCGGCTTTTCGGTCTGCGCCTGCTTGAACGCTTTGCGCACCACCTCGGGCACCGTCTCCGGCTCGATGACCTGGGTGCAGTACTTCGAGATCGGGCGGAAGAGGTTCACCAGGTCCAGGTGCTGGTGGCTTTCTTTGTGCATTCGGGTGGTGGCGGCCTGGCCGGAGACGGCCACCACGGGGGCGTGGTCCATGTTGGCGTCGGCCACGCCGGTCACCAGGTTGGTCGCCCCCGGCCCCAACGTGGCCAGACACACTCCGGCCAGGCCGGTCAGCCGCCCGTACACGTCGGCCATGAAGGCCGCGGCCTGCTCGTGCCGCGTGGTGATGAAGCGGATGCGGCTGTCCAGCAGGACGTCCATCACGTCGACGTTCTCTTCGCCGGGTATGCCGAAGACGAACTCGACCCCCTCGTTCTCCAGACAGCGCACGAACAGCTCGGCTGCTTTCATCTTACCCGCACCGTGTCCTCTTGAAGTGGATCTGCGGAATGTTCAGCAACCAGGGAGTGCATTCCCCGGCCCGCCACTCCGCCGGACGAGCCCGGCCACCGGCGCATCAAGCCGGATGACCCCGGGCGGCGAGGTGAATTCTTGGGGGCCCGGCCCGCTTAGTCAAGGGGCCCCGCGCGCTGGCGCCCGTCGGCATGAACGAAAAGCGGACCGGGTCCGTTTTGCCGGACGGCCCGAAGCGTGCCTCGCACAAAATGAACCGGGGCCCTTTTTCGTCTGCTATCGACAACCTCCCGCCGTTCGGGCAAAATGCCTCTTGGTCGGTCGCACGGAAGAGCCCATTCGCGGAAGGAGGTGCTCCATGAGACTCCCGGAAGACAGGATCAAGCAGGGCATCCTTCACCCGGAGCGGGAAGTCCGCGACGTGGCCGTCCGCTACTTCTCCGAGTGCTTCAGCCCCGACCCGAGCGTGGTGCCTCTGGTCATTCAGGCCGTGGGTCGCTACGGCTGGCGCGAAGCGGTTTCCAGCTATGTGCTTCGAGACGGCCTTGCACAGACGGACGAGACACTGTCTTGGATAGTCGGCGAGCTTTCCCGAGACGGAGACCTCGAGGACGAGGACTGGCCGGAGTACTACGGGCTGCTCGTCGATCTGTTGGCCGGGGCCGACGCCCATCTTCTCTCGCGCCACGAGTCCGAGATCATGAACGCGGAGGGGATCGAGCCCGGCGTGCGCGAGGCGATCGCCGAACGAATCCGCCTGCTCTCCGCCGACCCGGATGCGTGCTGGGCAGAACTCGGCGAGTGGTGCCAGCGGGAGCGGCACAAGCAGTACGCGAGCGACGTCAACTTCGACGAACCGTGCCGGCTGGTCGAGGCCATCGCCCGGCACGGCGAACCCTACGCGGCTCGGGTGCTGAGCATCTTGCAGGAAAAGGTCGAGGATTTCAGAGGCCGTCCGATGGGCTGGATGGAGCCGGCGGTGGTTCGACTGGCCGGGGAGATGAGACTCGAATCGGCGATCCCGATCCTCGTCGAAAAGCTTCACGAAGAGGGGGACGTGCTGCTCGAGGAGTGCGAGCGGGCATTGGCGAGAATCGGCACGAATACGGTGGTCGAGCGGCTCTGCCGCGACTTCTCCGAAGGCGATTGGAGCTATCGGCTGCGTGCCGCCGCAGTGTTGGAACGGATTCGCAGCGATCTGGTGGTGACGAAGTGCGCCGAGCTGCTGGAGACGGAGGAGGATCCTGATATCCGGGTATGGCTCGGCCATGCCGTACTGCACCAGCTCTCTTACGACGGCGTCGAGCCCGTGCGCCGGCTCATCCTCAGGGGACCGCTCGACCCCGAGATGCGTGCATTGCAGGGGAAATTCCTGGCTGCTTGCACGCTGATGGAGGTCGACCTCCCCGAAATGGAGCAGTGGCGCAGGGACGTCGAAAGAGCAGCCGAGGAGCGTAGGAACTACTTCTCCGAGCGGTTCGGGGACTTCGCCGATGAGCTGGACGAGTACGGCGACGAGAACTTCGAGGGCTACGATGAGGAGAATCTCAGGGTCGATGGTGCGGAGCCGCTGTCGCCGCCGGCCCGGCGGAAGGTGGGTAGGAATGACCCGTGCCCCTGCGGCAGCGGCAAGAAGTTCAAGAAGTGCTGCTTGAGAAAGGAGAAGAGCGACTTGCTCTTCGAGTGATCGGGCTCATGCGACACGTTCTCCGCGGGCTGACGATCCTGGCGCTTACCGCGGCATCGGCCACGGCGGCGGTGTTTCAGTACGCCGTGCCCGTGCCGACCGACCGGGGCGAGCGCACCGCCTACCTGTGGATTCCGCCCCGGGCCGAGCAGGTCCGCGGCGTGGTCCTCGGCGGCATGACGCTCATGGAGCGGGAGTTCGCAAAGGACGAGCAGATCCGGCAGGCGTGTGCCGAAGGGCAGTTGGCCATCGTGTTCCTCAAGTGCGGGCTGGGTGCTGTCAACGTGCAGAAGGTGCTCGACGACCTGGCGAGGGTCTCCGGCTACCGCGAGCTGCCGGCGGCGCCGCTGATGTTCGTCGGACACTCGGCCGGCGGGCCGCCGGCCAAGGCACTCGCGATCGCGATGGCCGACCGCTGCTTCGGGCTGGTGCAATACCGGGGCGGCGTGCCCGGCGGCGACGAGCCCGTGCCGCCCGGAGTGCCGGCCTTGATGATGCTCGGGCAGTTCGACGAGTTCGGCGGCACGATGCGCGACGAGTCGGGCCGCGAAACCTGGGAGGGCGGGCGCGACGCCCTGGCGGCCTTCCGCGCGCAGAACGATGGGAACCTGGGGAGCATCGTCGTCGAGCCCGGCGCAGGGCACTTCGCTTGGTCGGAGCGCAACGCCGCGTACCTGGCCACGTTCATTCGCAAGGCGGCGCAGGCCCGTATCCCCGATTGGCCCGCCGATGCCCGAGAGCCGGTCAAGTGCAAGGAGATCGACCCCCGCACGGGCTGGCTTACGGACCTGACGATCAATTCGGCGGGCCGTTTCGAGCCGGCTCCCTACGAAGAGTA
>Ga0180438_10002812_pt1 | contig 27521 bp, 45 predicted proteins | sample SS_ome_12_FD_132455 | JGI IMG/M metagenome (GOLD analysis project Ga0180438, IMG submission 132455) | Hypersaline lake sediment archaeal communities from the Salton Sea, California, USA - SS_3_D_2 metaG | ecosystem: Environmental > Aquatic > Non-marine Saline and Alkaline > Hypersaline >...
CAACTGTGCCGCGCACCTTGCGCTGGACCTCCTGGGCTTTGAGACGCGCGCAGCCGGGTTGGAGGCTCCCGAAGAGGAGGATGCCGGGACGAAGGCCACGGCTGCGTCCAAGGAGCCGGTGTTCGCGTCCTACTTCCGTCGTGCGCTCCCTGCCGGAGATGTGCAGGAAGGCAAGCCGGTTCAGTGGTCAACGCTGACTCCGATCAACAACGAATCGGGAGACTTCTTCAAGTCCCTGAAGTCTGCGACTCCGACCGGGGTCTACCACGAGGACGGTCTGCGCTACCGGATGCTTCCGTCACCGAAGCGCACGGCCAACGACGTATCCATCGACCAGCTTGTGATTCCCGCGCCGAAGCTCCCTGAGTTGGGGGAGGTGAAGCCCGGTGTGATCTACGCGCCGCAGTTCAGTGACCCGCGCTTCGCTGCGTTCGGGCCTGACACCATGCCCGCCACGAGCGAGTGCCGCATTGCCTTCCGCTTCGCCGGGGAGCCGCTGAAGACGGGTACAGGCTCTTTGGCGAACCAGAAGTACATGGTGGTGTTCCGGGGCCACATGCCTTCTGCCGAGATGGCCGCAGTGTTCCGGCGCGTGACCGAGATCCTTGAATTTGAGCAGCGCCAGGGCAGGGAGCCCGATGTATCGCGACTGATTCAGGAACAGGTCGTGTGGCGCTCCAACCCGCTCGGCGGCGTGGCTCTCAACGTGCCGATTGCTGCGACGGACGACGGAGCGAGCTACGAGTTCATCCCCACGATGGCGCTCCCGCGTATCTACTTCGATGGCAGCGTGCCCGATCAGGTTACGCAGCCGAGTAGCGTGCTGGCGGTGCGTTCGGGGCAGAAGCTGCAATACCTCGTCGTGCCGCTGGACCTCGACCACGGCGATAGCCTCTACCGCTGCTTGGGTGCCCCATTCGACGGCTCCGACAATCGTGTGTACGCCTCGCTGTCTGGTTCTTCCAGCGTGACGCGCCCCATCATCCTGGGCGCTCTGGGCCGCTTCGATAACCCGACCCTGACGCTTTTCGCAGACTTCTTCCGCGAGAATGCGAGCGACGACCAGAGGCGGCGTGCGCGCAACTTCCTCCTGATTGAAAGCCTCGCGCGCATCTTGATCAAGGTGGGAAGCGGCAACCCCGAGGTGGGCATGGAAGTGCTGAAGTTCGGCCCGAGGAACCTGCGCCTCGACGGACTGCCGGAATCGGAAGCCATCAAGAAGGCAGCACTGCAACGCGCGATCAGCTTCCTGACGCAGCAGACTCGGCGCGGCTCGCAGGCATTCCGCTTGACGCCTTAGCTACGGTTAGCTAAGGTGCCGGTCTGGCAGGAGGACGTATGCCCAAGGTCTACAACGGTGGTTACAAGGACGAGGAAGCCTGGAACCGGCTTCAAGCGGCGATTCTTTTGGTCAAGGACGGCGTGTGCCCAACGGTTGGGCCGATGCTCGACCTCTTCCGCTACATCGAAACGTCGGTATACAAGACGCTCGCCGTAGATCACACAACGATGGTCTTCTACTACAACGCTGATTTCGTCATGGGTCGGACGGACCTACAGCTCACGCCCAGAGAACTGATCGTCGGCGTGATGCACGAGGTGGGGCACATCATCCTCGACCACGGTGAACGTCGCGGTAACCGGAACGCGATGGCCGCTGCTGGCGGCTCTCTGTGGAATTGCGCGGGCGACCGCGAGATCAACAAGGGCCTTCGGAACCTCACGTACACGAAGCCGGATGGCAGCGTCATTCCTCTCGATATGCCGAGTTGGGCTCTCTTCCCTGAGCAGATCGGTGCGCCCTCTGAGGGTCCCGCAGCAACGGCAGAGGTCTACTACGCGATCGAGCAGCGCCAGAATGAGGGCGGTGCCCCGCCGCCTCCTCCCCCACCGGGACAGGACGACAAGCCCCGGGTCTACGAAGTTGGAGATGAGGTGAAGCCGCGCAGTGGGCCCAACAAGGGCAAGCGGTGCGTCGTCGTCAAGGCCACGCGGCCCGACGTGCAGGGGCGTCAGATCGTGGAATACGAACCAATTTGACGCGCGGGGTTGACACCTTAGCTAGGGTTAGCTAAGGTCAAGAGGCTGACACCCCAGCACGGAGGACACCATGGCGACTTTCAGCGCGGAAAACACCGACCTCGACCCCTGGACCGGCGACGGCGAAGAAGAAGAAGGCCAGGAAGGCCCGGGGGGCGACGACGAAGGCGACGACGGCCAGGAAAGCCCGGAGGGCGGTGAGCCCGGAGACGACGACGGCGACGGAGACGGCGAGCCCGGAGAAGGGGACGGCGACGACGAGGGCGACGGCGAGGGCCAGCCTGGGCAGCCTGGAGAGGGTCAGCCCCAGCCCGGTCAGCCCCAGCCTGGACAGCCCGGTCAGCCCGGAGAAGGTCAGCCCGGTGAGGGCCAAGGCCAGCCGCAGCCCGGTGGCGGCGCAGACCCAGAGGCTGCGGGCGGCTTCGGCGGCGAGTGCGGTGCGGGCGCGGGCGGCGACCAGAGGAAGGCCGAAAGGGCTCGCGAGGAGGCTATTGAAAATGGGTTCCTCGATCCCGACGAGGACCCCACGCCGGGGGAGATTGACGAGGCGCGTGAGGAGATGAAGGAGATCCAGAAGGAGATGGACGAGAACCCGTCTGCTTCTCGTGGCTTCACTCCCGGCAACTTCCGCCGTGCGATTGAGGAGTACGGCACGGCCATCATCAACTGGCAGGAGCGTCTGAGGTCCAGCCGCTTCGCGGAATTGCTCACGCAGATGCGGCAGGAGCAGACCTACAAGCGCCCCGCACGCATCACCTCCTCGATGCGTCAGACCGTGGGGATGCGCCGCGCGGCCATCCTCCCTGTCTACAGGGGACGAGAGTTCACGATCGGTTGCATCGTGGACACATCGGGGTCCGTGAGCAACATGGCCCTCGCGATCACGGCCACCGAGATCGCGTCCCTGGTCGAGGCCAACAACATCAAGCGTGTGGACGTGATTGCTGTCGATGCAGCGGTCAACACCGTGCGGCAGTGCTTCTCTCGTGAGGACGTGGAAGCATCGTTCATGGGCGGCGGCGGCACGCTGGTCGGACTCGGCCTGACGGCGATGGAGGAGCAGGTATCACCCGCGCCTGCGACGACCGCCATCATCAGTGACTTTGAGTTCGGGTCCGACTTTGGGGACTGGCCCGAGGACACAACCCTCGACAACCTGATCTTCGTCTGCGTACCGGCGGGCGGGGGCAAGAAGCCCACGCAGGGCTGCATTGATCAGATGTACGCCCTGGCCGACCGTTACGACGTGCCGCACGAGGAGTGCATCGTGGTGGACCTCGATGAGTACTCCGGTTGACCCCATCCTTCTAGTCCTGCTCGCCGGAGCCGTCGCTGCGATCATCGTCGCAGCGGCGGTTCCGCGTTTCCGCGCGTGGGCTCTCGCCACTCTCGCCGCTCTCGGCGTCGGCGCGCTCATGCGGGCCCTAGACCGCTTCGCCATCCGTGAGGACGTGGGGAGGCGGGAGCCGCCCCCGGAGCCCCCTGACGAGGCGCAGGAGGCCGCAGCGGCGGCGCAGGAGGCCGAGGCTGTGGCTGACGCGCAGGAAGCCGCTGCGGTGCCGGAGGAAGAACGTCGTGAGCCCCCCGACGTTGATAGTCTCGTGGCGCGCGCGAACGCGCGGCGACGGAGTCGATGATGCTGCGCGATGCTCTCCTGCTGGCGATCCGAGAATCCAAGGGCGTGACGTTCAAGGACGCAGAGGCGCGCGATGCCTTTGTGGATGACCTTCTGAATGCCATGGCCGAGGAGCTATTCGGAGAGGGCGCGAAGACGGGCGACCCAGTATCACCCTCACGCGCGCTCTCTGACCTCTATGAGAACTGTTCCGAATGGACGGATGGCGCGTGCGAAGTCACGGCCTTGAACCTCACGGGTCCCGCCGTCGAGTTGGGGAGCGCCGACTGGCTCGCCTGGGAATTCGCAGAGGGCGAAGACTCACGCCCGACGCTGGGCTACACGATGCCGGACGTGGAACGCTTCTACTACCATCAGCTTCCCGCAGAGACGCGCGTGTTCGTGCTGCCGAGCGGGGCTCTGGTCGTGACGCACCCCGACCTCATGCTCACGGCGCAAGGGCTGGACGAGCCGGGGCAGTACGAAGATGAGGACGAGGACGAGGACGAGTACGCCGATGACCCGCCTGACTACGATCCTCTGTAGTCTCCTGCTTGCGGGCTGCGCGACGACGCCGACGACGATCCCCTGGTCCCCGCTCCCTGACTACACGGCCCCCGAGCCCCCGCCCAAGGCCCCTGACGACGCCGAGGCGTGCGCGAACGTCTCGGCGCTTCGACCCGGCGACACGGCATCCTGCACGGGCCTCCTGTTGCCGCCGAGCGAAGTCCAGTACCTCTACGACGTGGACGATCAGGGCGATGCGCTCCGGCGACTCCTGACACTGTCTGTCGAAGGGCGCGAGCGTGACCGCACCTGGGCCGATGCTCACTACGAGCGGTTGCTGTGGGAACGGGATCAGGCACGTCGCCAGCGGTGGGAAGCCTTTGGGGTTGGGCTGGCGATCGGTTTCGGCATCTGTGGCGGGGGTATCGGCATCGCCATCGGAGCGAGTGCGGCGCAATGAAAGATCCCGCAGGCCCCTTCACCATGCGGCCCGACGAACGTGCGGATTGCTGCGCGGGCTGTCACTTGTCCTGGGAAGAGTCCTACGTCCTGGGCTTTCTTCCCCTGGCTGCGCGAGGGCGCATCCATCAGGAGCATGAAGCCTTCCGTGCGTACCGACGCCGCCACGGCGACTGGCCGAGGCGGGCGCTCATGGAGCATGCGGAGTGGGAGGACGCGGTCTTCGCGCGTTATCTACCGGAAGCGGTCTTCGCGCGTATGGAGCACGAGCACCGTGCTCTCGACTTCAAGATTCGGAACGGTCTTCCTCTGGACGATTAGCCTTGCGCGTCTCGTTCCAGTTGTTCGCGTTGTAGAGCACCGTTCCGAATCCAGCCAATAGCAGGATTGTGCGCTCCTGAACCGTGAGGGGCCGGTTCCGCGTGCCGAGGTAGATCATGGCGGGGCCGAGGACGAGCACGTCGAACACACGCACGCTCTGACTCTTGCGGACTTCGACTACGGGGACGTTGTCGTCCCGGTCCATCATCAGGCCGCTCATCGTGGAGTCCACTAGTCCCATTCGTCTTCCTCTTCCTCTTCGTCCGAATACGAATCGGGATACCAGCCGTCTTCGTCTTCGTCGTATTCACCGTCTTCGTCCGTCCAATTCTCGGACTCTTCCGCGTACCAGTCGCGGTCTTCATCGTCGTCGCCTTCCCAGAACCATCCGGGGTCGAGCCCGAACTTCTCCTTGGCGATAAATCGCATGGCATCGCGGCCCGCGAGCAGCATCGACCCCGGAGTCTCGATCAGTGACGCGATCATGTGGACTACCTCCGCGCTCTTTCGGGCATCCCCGGCGCGATCGGTCAAATGCCGAATGCGTTTCCAATCTGGCCGGATCCGAAGGTCGTCGTCACTCATCGTCGGCCCGGGTTGCGCCGCTCGCCCGGTAGGACTCGCCGCCGACATACGTCGCGCCCAGCCCCGCGATGCCCGTGAAGATCATCCCCACGGTGCCCGCGACCTCTCCGACGACGTTGCCCTGAGTCGCTGCGCCCGTGAGCGCGAGGACAGAGAGAAGGCCAAGAACGTAGACGGCCCAAAACACCCGGTATCGCTTGCTTTCCATGCGCGAAGCATACGGGGCTTGCGACTTATAGGTAGAACCTTGTTTGACATTAGCCATAGCCATAGCTAAGTTGGGGTTGTTGACCCCTACAAGGAGGACCCAATGGACAAGAGAGTCGTGACCATCACCGGCACCCCTGGATTTCGCAGGCTCATGCAGGACAGCAAGGGCCGCAACCGTGGGCCGGTCCCTGACTTCGCGAAGCGGCTGGACCCCGAAGGCGTACACGTCTGTCAAATGGTCATTCCGCACAACGATGTGGAATGGCGAGCCATGTGGCTTTGCAAGATGAAGGACAGCTACAGCCCCGCCATCATCTGGATGGACAACAGCTTCGACGCCTTCGACCTCTGGACCGTCAAGTCCGACCTCCCCGAAGACACGGAGGTGCACTAATGGGACGCCGAGCCAGGGGAATCACGTTCAGCGCAGAAGAGTGGCAGCAAGTCGTGGACCTCGCCGCCCTGCTGGGCCTCGCGAAGACCGAAACCATCCGGTACGCGGTCCAGTTCACGCTGGCTGAAAAGCTGGCGGAACAGGCTCTAGACGGGAAGGCCGATGACGACCCGCGCGTGGACTGACCCGGTCCTCTTCTCCAACGGGCTCTTCGTGGGCAACGCAGTGCTCTACGCCATCGCTGGCGCGGCTATGCCCACGCTGGCGATGCTGCTCTGTGCTGGCGCGAGCATCACGTACCACTATTCCCACGAGTGGGAAGTCGTGCGTCCCTTCGACGTGTACGCCGCCTACATGACCCTGGGCCTCACGGTGGGTTACGCCGCCGCGTCGGAGGTTCACCCCATCGTGTGGGCTGTGGCGCTGCTGTGTTTGGGCGCGGGGCTCATCGCGAAGAAGAAAGGTGAGTTGGATGCCGATGCCTATGGCCGGTGGCATACGATTTGGCACGTCTTCGTGGCTCTTGGACAGGCCGCACTCGCCTTAGGATTGAAGGTGCTTCAATGAAAATCGGCGCTGGGCTTTTCCGGGTTAGCCCCTCCGGTATCCACGAGCGCGTGGGCGAAGTGACCATGACGGACACGACGGCGGCGCTGTTGATTCGCCTGCGGCTGTGGACCGTGGCCCCTGGCCCTCATGGGCTCCACGTCCACGAGGGGTGCTCCTGCGCCCCGGGACCCAACAAGGACGGCAAGATCATCGCTGCGGGCGGCGCTGGCGGGCACTACGACCCGGAGCGGACGGGCAGGCACTTGGGTCCGTATCGGCGGGGGCACTTGGGCGACCTCCCCCGGGTTGTCGTACCCGCGACCGGAACGGTGGACACCTTCCTGTACGCCCCGCGCCCACGCGCGCGAGACTTCGCGGGTCGCGTACTGATCGTGCATGCCGGGGGCGACAACTACTCCGACCAGCCGAAGCCCTTGGGTGGCGGCGGGGAGCGCATCGCCTGCGGAGTCCTGTGGTGGTGAAATACTCGACCCTTCAACCCCTTTCGCTGAGAAAACGCTGTGTCTGCTGAAGCTGCTGCCTGTCCGAAGTGCCTGAGCGGGGATTCCTGCCGCTACCCCTCATCCGGCCCCGCCGACCCGTATCTCCGCTGCGGGCCCGCGTTCCTACAGGACGGCTCCGGCTGGCGACCTGTGGAATTGACCACGCCGTTGTTGCAGGAGATCGACGCTGTGTGTCGCTGCTACCAGCGCATTTCGGGGCGAGGCGTCCTCGCACTGTGCGGCACCTATGACGTGTACCAGCCGAAGTAGAATCACGGGCCTGGACGCACGGCGCTTGGAGCAAGCGATCCGTCGAGGCGACTACCCGGGGCTCTGCCCTGAGCTACCCCCGGAACGCTCGCGGGCATGGTTCGGAACGCCCGGGGGTTTCGCTGCCGTTGAATACCCCGGGGTCGCGCCCGTGCATCTTTCCGGCGCGACCATGACGCTGCGGTCCTGCTGGATCGCCCCGGAGCACCGGGGCTCCGGCCTACGTGAACAACTGCTGGCCGCGCGCATGGAATGGGCGGGCCTGTGGGACGTGTACACGCTTCGCACGGTTGTCGCGGAGCCTCTGGCACCCTGGTGGACCGCACGCGGCTGGGACGCTATGCGTGCGCTGCCGGAAACACCGTGGTCATCCGGTGCGTCACGCATCGAGTTGACCTTGCGGCTGTCGGAGGAGGGCCGGGGAGTAAATGGACACTGAACGCCCCGGAGCCGCGATTGAACATCGAGGAGAACCCATGCCCCGCACCCTCAACGAAGAGTCCCTTCGCCCCTACAAGCCGGTCGAGGTCCGCTGATGCCCCGCGCGCACACTCGGACGTTGAGTACCCGTAAGTACCGTGGTCGGGCCGTGGCGACCTACCGTTGCCCGAAGTGCGGCGAGGAATGGGTCGCGGAGGTCCGCACCTTCTACGACGAAACGGAGTGGAAGGAAGTCCGTCCCGGCGACCGCGTCGTCACCCCCGAACCCCGCGAAGGGGACGCCGACATGCTCCCCGGCCACTGTGGCGTCCAGCCGAAGCTGGTCGGCCTGTCCTCGCTTCGATAGGAGATAGGAAGATGCGCCCCGGAACTTGGATCATCGTCAAGGCCACACGGCGAATCCCAAGATGCCCCACGGTCGAGCACGCCTATGGGGGGCCGACTGCCCGCCGTGCGGGTGTAGAGCCTGGGAAGGTGTACGACACCCGCGAGGGGGCCCAGAGGGACGCCACGAAGCTCGCCTCGTGGAACCGCTGCGGGTTCGTGGTGCTAGAGGTGGGCTCAGTCGCCGTCTGATCGCCGCGTATCGAACACGGCGGCGAGCGCGGAGCCCAGCATTCCGGTGAGCACGAGTAGCACGCGCTCAAACATGGCGAGGGAGTCCGGGTCCTTCGCCCCGGTCGCCCAGCTTGCCACGGTCAGCACGCCGAGCAGGACGACGAGCCCGATGGTGCCTGTGTATATCTGCTTGAGGAGCGAGATCTGGCCGCTTAGACGCTTCTGGCGCAGGAGCCCATCCTCGGCTGCTGCCCGCGCCTGCTCGGCCTCCTCGGCCAACCGCTGAGCTTCTTCGACGGCCTCGGATAGCTCGGCCTCGCGAGCGACCGCCTCGGAGCGGTCGCGCACGATGGCGACGAAGTACCGCTCCTCGGTGTTCCTCACGTCCGCGACGTTGACGGCGACCGGGATGCGGGAGCCGTCCATACGCACGGCCTCAAGCGACCGCCACTGGCCCATCACTGAGGACTGGCGGATCCCGCCGCCGTTCGCGCGCTTCACGTATGCCGCGACGTTGTCCTTATGGTCCCGCGCGATGGTCTGAGGCATTAGGGTCCGCACGTCCGCGCCCTTGAGTGCGGCGGGACTCGGGTACCCGAAGATCATCGAGGCAACCGGATTGCTGTGGATGATCTCGATGTGTCCAGAGCCGTCGCCGGGTACTGAACCAATCATCATCCCGACCTGTAGCCGGTCGGCTACCTGCTGGAGCGTCTCAATGACCTTCACTCGGTTTCTCGCTTCTATAGGAAGGCGCGTGCGCGCGAATACAGGTCGAGTCTTCGACCGTCAAGCCCGCTAGAGCCTTTTGATCGTCGCACCGTCAGAGACATAGATGAATGTCTGCGCCACAACCCCGGCACCGTTCGCTTCTTCCGTCACGTAGAGGCCGCTGAAGAACGGGATCGCCTGATCTCCCAGGAAGTCAGACGCAGTCTCGTTGGCTCCCGGCGTGAATTCCACCTCGTAGATCAGCACGCCGGTTCCGCTGGGGTTGCCGTCGTAGGCACGCAGCGTGACCTTGTGGCTCGTGGCTCCGATCGTGATCTTCGCGCCGAGAAGGAACCCCGTGGTCGTCCCGACCGTGACCTTCCCGTCTACGCGGGAGGGCACGTCTACGTGCTCGGGAGTGGATTCAGAACCGTTGGGGACGTTGACTGCAAAATTGATCGGCTCAAATGCGGCATCGACGGGGAGGGCCATGATTTCTCCTAGAGGTCCAGCTTTGCGGCGGCATTGTCACTGAAAACGGTGCCGTCCCGAATGTACTTCCGAAGCGTCTTTACGTCCCGATGCCCCGTCTGCCGCGCGATGGCGCGCTCCGATGCTCCGGCCAGTGCTGCTTCCGTGGCGAAGCCTACCCGGAGCGAGTGGGCAGCGAGCAGTTTCGTGTCTATGCCTGCGGCCTCGGCGCGGTCTTGCAGCACGGTGGCGATGCGCGATGCCGGTAGGCGGCGCAAGGAACGCCGCGACAACCACACGGCCCCCGGATCGGGGACGAGGCGCGTCCGCATGATGCCCCCGACGTGCGCCCGCCAGCGGTGCAGGGTTCGGACGGGGCACGTCAGCAAGCTGCGCCCGTAGGGGAGCGCGACGGTGCGCCCCTCCCCCTCTTGGTCTGTCTTGCTCCGGGGGATCGTGATGACGAGCCCTTCCGGCTCCTCGCGCAGATGCGACCAGTCCATCGCCGCAAGTTCGGCCCGACGCATCCCGCCGACGAACCCGACCAGCAGGAGCGCCGCATCGCGCTGTCCCGCGAAGTCGTCGCCGCATTCCGAGAGGATGCGCTGTAGCTCCGCGAGGCGTAGAGCCCTGCGCCCGTGCGCGGCGACACCATGCGTTCGCCGGATGCCGCGCAGCGTGAGGCGCACTGCCTCCGACTTGGTGGGGTCGTCGTGACCCTGCGATGTGTGCGCGAGGCGGATCGCGGCTGAAACAACGCCGAGTGTCTGTGGCCGCATTTCTGCTGCGGCAAAGTAAGCCGCCACTAACTCCGGCTCTGCGGGTAGTGGATTCGCATCGTGCTCAAGGCACCATTCTACGAATCCGCGCCATGCACTCGCGTAACGACGGCGCGTTGCATCGCTAAGACTTGCCTCTGCGTATTCGCGCGCTTTGTTCGCAGCTTCGATCAGCGGAGCCGGAAGCGCATTCACTGGCTTTTCTACGATTTCGTTCGTCATGCAGACAGTCTAGCTGCAACTGCCGGGAATGCTCCCTTCTCGGGGGCACTTGCTTTGACCTTTTAACGACAAGCTGGAAGAATCATTCGCCTGGAGGTAAGTGAAATGTCCGAGAACAAGTCCGGCCACATGATCAGCGTGCGCGTGTCGAAGAGCACCTACGACAAGCTGCAACTGCTGCGTTCCGTCAAGAATCAGCCGTTGTCCACGTTGGTTCGTGGCTTGCTCGATAACAGCGTGTCTGCGGCACTGGGTGATGACAGTGTGCAGTCGGTACTGCGCGCCCGCTTGGAGGAGCAGCAGCGCCTCCTGAACACCTACTTCACCCCCGCGAATCAGGAGGAGGAGAACGGTGTCTGAAGTTCACGTCGTCGGCGCGATGATCGTTAAGAACGAGGCCGAGAATCTACCGGGCCTGTTCGCGTCGGCTCGTGGCGTCGTAGACGCATGGGTGATCGTGGACACGGGATCGACGGACGAGACGATCAACGTGGCTCGCACGTTGGGGCAGGAGCTATCGGTCCCGGTCCACATCATCGAAGACCCCTGGGACGACGACTTCGCACGTAGTCGAAACGTCGGACTGACTGCGATTGAAGAGATCGCGGTTGCGTCGGAGTGGGGCGATCCCTGGATCCTGATCATCGACGGCGACGACCGCATCGACGGCGACCGCAAGGCGTTCCGTGATGCGCTGCTCGACCCCGACCCCCGCATCGACGTGATTGGGCTCCCCGTCCGGTCGCACATCGGGAAGAAGCGGGAGGACACGCTTCAGCCTCGCTTGTGGCGGGTGTCATCGGGCGTTCGGTACAAGCACCGGGTCCACATGGCGGCGCAGGTTACGCACCTCAACGCGACCAGCTATCCAGACGCCTGGATCCGTCACATCGGCTACGACGCGGACCCCACCCGCAACGCACGGCGCACGCTGCGGATCGCGGCCCTCATGGATCCCGACGATCAGCACCGGCTGTACGTCGAAAGCCGCGCGTACCAAGCCTTGAACCGACACGACGACGCCGTCCGCACGGCGATGCGATCCATCCAACTCCATCGCGCAGGCGTCCCGACACTGCACGCCCGCCCGTGGCAGATCGTGGCGCAGGCTGCGCTCCTTCAGGGGAACAGCACGATGGCACTCGGCGTCCTCGCAGAAGGGGCCCAGCTTGCGGACTCCACTGGTTCCACAGCCCCCGACCTTTGGGCGCAAGTCGTCGCGGTCGCAGGCTACGGCTTGCTCGGGCACACGCTCGGCGCGATGCGCGGAGCCCCTGGGACGCACGGCTCCCTTGTGACTGCGCCGCGCATCCTCTCTGGCCTTGAGCACGGGGGCGCGCTGGTAATCCCGCAGGAAGCCAAGGATGAAATGGCGGCTGCGGCTGGGTTCCACTGGCTAGAGACGCAGTCCCACGACCTTGAGGGGTGGACGCCCCGCAGGCACGTCCCCGCCCCTGAAACGGCGAAGACGCGCCCGGTCCTGTTCGTGACGGACACGAACGCAGCCGGTCAAGCGGGCTACCTCGCGCAGGCGATGGGCGCTCCCTGCATCGTGCTCCAGCAGGACTACATCGACTTCCCGCTGCCCGACGATGCGCTGGTCCTCAGTGACTTGGACGACGTGGAACCGCTGTACGAACTGGTGTCGAGCCGTGACTGGTTTTTCCACTTCGTTCGGCACCCGGTCAGCGTGGGCAAGCTGGACTGGCGCGAGATTCTGACGCCGCACAACTGCCTCGTGCAGTACCTCGGTTCACCGCTGCGGCAGCACGCTCACGAGTACATGGCGTGGCACAAGCACACCGGCATCATGGGAGTCTCGGCCTGGGACTGGACGATGTTGGAGCGGTCTTGGCTCCCGTACCACATGCCCCTGATTGTCCCCGACCACGTCTTCGCTCGGCGCGCTCCGGCATGGCGCGGCAAGGGGGTGTACCGGATCTGCCACCCGACGACGAACCGCCGGTTCAAGAAGACGGAAGTGTTCCTCGACGTGGTGGATGCGTTGAAGGCTGACGGCGTCCCCGTCGAAGCCGTCGTGATTGAAGGCAAGTCGAACGAGGAGTGCATGGAGATCAAGCGGACGTGCCACGCGACGTTCGATCAGTTCGCGGTTGGGATCTACGGCATGAGCGGCGCAGAGTCGATCGCCTTGGGCCACACGGTCTACTCCGACTTGAACGCATGGTCGAAGTCCATCCACCCGGATGCTCCGGTCAGGCGCGTGCGGGACGAGCACGAGCTGGCAGAGGCCATCCGTCTCGACGTGGCGAACCCCGCTGCTCGGGGCCTTTGGGGCGATGCAGACACGCAGCGTCCTCAGATCGAGTGGGCCCAGCGGACCCACGGCGCAGCAAGCGTGACCGCGCGCTGGCGCAGCCTGTATGAGCACATTCAAGGAGTGCGGTGATGCGTTTTGCTCTGATCGGGGCGGGTGGCTACGTCGCCCCCCGGCACATGGAAGCCATCAAGGCGATCGGCGGGGATCTGGTCGCGATCGTGGACCCGCACGATTCCATCGGCGTGATCGATCGGTACTTCCCCGACTGCCACTTCTTCACGGAGGTGGAACGCTTTGAGCGGCACTTGGACCGCTTGCGGCGCGACGGAGAGGGCGTGGATTACGTCTCGGTGTGCTCCCCGAACTACCTGCACGACGCGCACTGCCGGTTGGCTCTACGGAATGACGCGCACGCGATATGCGAAAAGCCCGTCGTCGTCAACCCGCGCAATCTCGATTTGCTGCTCGCGCTGGAAAAAGACACCGGGAAGCGCATCTACCCGGTCCACCAACTGCGGCTTTCGGAAAAGCTACAGACCTTCCGTGAGTCGATCCTCACGGCCCCCCAGCCCCCCAGCATGGGCACGCTCACCTATGTCACGCCTCGGGGCCAGTGGTACGACTGGTCATGGAAGGGCGATGCGAGTCGGAGCGGCGGCATCCTCGCGAACATCGGAATCCACATGCTCGATGCGCTGTGCTGGATTTTCGGTGAGCATCAGTCCGTCTCAATCGGCTCCTTGACGACTCGTGAGGCCATGGGCGTGGTCGTCTTCAAGGACACGGTGATCGACTTCCTCTTGTCCATCGACCGCAAGTACCTGCCGTATCCGACGCAGCAGAGCCACCGGGAACTGACGCTGCATTTCCCCGACACGTCTACCGACAGTTGTTGGAGCGGCAAGGGGACGCGGCTGGAATTCTCCAGCGGATTCACCGATCTCCACAAGGCTGTGTACGCCAACGTGGTCGCAAGCGACGAGCCCTACATGCGGCTTTCGGACCTCGGCCCCGTCACGAGTTTGCTAGCAGATTTGCGAAAGCGGGCGTAGCATCCCGCCATGCGCTACCACATTCCCAGCTTTGGCGTCTTCGACTTTCGCGTCCCGGTGGGGGAAGGGTCGCAGCAGCAGCAGCAGCAACAGCAGCGGACAGGCCCGCCGCTCGGCAAGGTCACGATCGACACGACGCCGCAACTGACGGCTCGCATCGACCGGCTGACGACGACGACTGAGTCCATCGCAGATCAGGCGCAACTGACGGGCCTCATGGGCCTCGGCCTGATCACGATCCTCGGTATCGCATACCTGCGGCGCTGCTGAGATGAACGAGTACCCCGACGCTGGCATTCCCGGCAAAGCGCAGCCGGAAGTCGTAGAAGCGGTCGAACGCTTCCGCACTCTCCCCGCGCGCGTGCGCGCACGTCTTCCCCTGGTCTACTGGCTGCTGGGTGACGGAACCCCTCCCTACAAAATGTCGAAGGAGGACTCCGCTTACGGAGCCCCGCCGCCGCAAGCCAAGGGTCAGGTGTGCGGAAACTGCCGCTTTGCCTACGTCCGCATTCTGACGGGCGACATTATCTGCTCGCAGATCGAGGGCCGTGTGGGTTGGGGTGCGTGGTGCCGCTTGTGGGCCGGAGCCGGTGGCAAGCCGATTCGGGGCAAGTCGTGGCGCAACACGCTCAAGACGTTGCTCGCGATTCCCTGGGATCGCTGACATGTGGGACCCCGACACTCTTCGGGCGAAGAACGACGCACGAGCAGAGCAGCTACGCGCGCTGAAGGCTGAACGCCTCCGATTGAAGGAATGGCTGCGGCATCGCCGCAACAGCGAATACCTTGCTCACAAGCTGAGTTTGGACTGCGAGTCAAGCGAAGACTGATACTCTTCGGTGCATGGCAACGGTCACGCGCATCATTCCGAACGGCTCCACCGTAGACCGGATCTTCCCTCCGATCCCCGATAGCGGCGGGAGCCCCACACCACCGCCCCCAACGACCACGCTGCCCAACGACACCACGCTGGTCACGAACCTTGACGTGACGGGCGCGCAAGAGGTGGACGAGCACACCCTCGCCCCCGGTTGGAGCTACTAATGGCCCTCCCCAATCCCGCACTCACCTTTGAGCAGTCGTCCCTTGAGACGGCTGCATCGTCGTCTACTGCCGACGTGCTCACGGCCATCGAGGCTGCGTTCGCCGCCTTGTCTACGAACCAGTGGACGACGGCTCGCGCGAAGGGCGAGGACGCCAGCAACCCGGCGATCCGCATCACCGCGCCGTCCGGCAGCCCGATCAGCAACTTCAACGCGATCTTGGGCGCACCCGCCTCCGCGTCGTCGGGTTTCAGGCGGGCGTCATATCGCGACTACACACAGACGGCAGCGGTAGACACCGTTGGTCCCGGCAACTTCTACTTGGCGGTCGGGCCCGATGGTTACGACAACGCGACCGCGCCGACTAATTGGTACAGCGGCGTCAATGCCTTCGGCACGAGTGGCCGCGAATCGGGCTTCTGGTGCGCTACGGCGAACTCCGGCGGCATCAGTGCCATCACGAAGGTATGGGTCGTCGCGTCGGCTGAGACGTGTGCCATCTGCTTCCGCTACGGCACCGACAACGCCTGCGGCTTCATCTACTTCGGTGCGATTGTGGAGGGAGTCAACGCGGCCAACGTCGAGAGTGACGATCGCCTCTATGGCATGTGCGTCTCGGGCAACCAAATCACCCCCATGCCGTCAACATGGTCTTACAGCGCGGTCCTGGGAGTCAACGTCACGCTTGGTCACGTTGCAGCAAACGCACAGGCGCACGCGGGCGTCTTCGACCCCACGGTTCCAGCGGGCTCTGTGTCGTTCCCTGCCACCATCGCCCCACGCGGCTCGGGCATCGGAACGGGCCAGCGCATCTTCAACACGCTGACGTTCGACGGCGGGCTCGCCGTCGTCCCGTTGCAGTCCTGGCGCGGACGCTTCATCGGCGGCACTACCCAGGCTCCCTACTACGCGGGCTACTGCGGACGGCTGCGGGGCATCTACTGGACACAGCAAGGGCCCGCACGCAGCATCCTGCTCGACACGGGCGCAACGCCGAAGGGCTACCGCATGGGCGGCAGTCTGATCAGCAGCATCTACGACGCCTGCGTCTTCTACAACGAGAGCTGAGATGGCCGACTACAGCAACGAGACGTGGATCGAGCAGGCTACCGGCCTGGACATTGTCATCGGACCCGTGCAGGAGGAGACGCGCAGCGTCGTGATCTCGGTGCGGCCCACGGTCCACGAGGGCCGGGTGTTCCGGGTCTACCCCATCGCCGGAGTCACCGGGAGCACCTTGTTTGCCGACGATGCGGTCTGGGACGAGTCCGCGATCTCGGGATTCATTGCGGACGGCGTGCTACTGGCGCACCCCTAGCGCAGTTCCCAGTGCGGCCAGTCGTTGAAGGACTGGTCGAGGGTCGGGTCGGAGACACGGTCCCAGTCGCCGTCCCAGTCGCCGCCCCAGCGCACAGAGGTTCCCTGGCGCTCGGCCTCCGCGAGCACGGCACGCGCGAAGTCGAGCCACCGCTTTGCGACGGCGGGCTGGTGCGTATTCCAGTCGATCGGATACGGGGCCACGTCCACGGCACGGCTGACGCCGTCGTCGCTCTGGTGCTTGCTCTTCTTGTTCACGCCGTCGAGCTTCGACTTGCCCTGCCGGTAAAGCTCCTGCTGGCGCTCTAGCGTCCGCAAGCCCTCAAGGATCGTGCAGTCGTGCGTTTCCACGACGGCGGTGAAGAGGGCCTGAAGGCGTGGGTCACACGTCTCCAATCGGCTGCGGGAACTGCTGCTGAACTTCGGCATGGCGGCAGTCTACAGGTCTTCGCCGCGACCGAAAGATGGGGCCGCTGATAGGACTTGAACCTACAACCCACTGATTACAAATCAGTAGCTCTACCAATTGAGCTACAGCGGCATTTGGTGGAGATGAGGGGGGTCGAACCCCTGACCCTCGGCTTGCAAAGCCGATGCTCTCCCAACTGAGCTACATCCCCGTGTATCTCGATTCGGGGGCGGCCACCTCGGTGAGCCCGCTAGGCAGGTCTTCGGCGTAGGCCAGCCATCGCAGCGCCTCTTCGCGCTGGCGCAGCAGACGGGCCAGCTTCAACAGCCGGTCGCCGTCAGTCCATGTAGGTGTTCGTACTGCCGCACGTAGCACCGTGCCCTCGTCCAAGGCGTCGAGGATCCTGCGCTCGACGCCTTGGATCGCGTAGCGCATGTCAGTCGCGAACGACACGCTTCTCTTCCTGGCGGCGCACCCATTCGGTTTCGCGGGCTATGAACATCTGAAGCGCCGCCAGCATCGTGGCATCGTCCAAGCCATGCGTGCGCTGCACAGCGTCGAACGCCTCAGTCAAATCCATTTGCACCAATCCGTCTCGATCGGCCCCCTGATCCAGCAGCCGCTCTGCCTGCGCGACCGTGAGCCGCACATCGGTTGCCTTTCCGACACAGAAGGACATTCGACCCCGCGCGTCAGCGTGGTTGAATGTCCACCCGGTCAGGTCTTCGATGCGGTGTCGAAGTTCACCAAGACTGTTCGACTTCATGCTTCGGCCAGCATCTGGGCGTTGAGGGCGCACGAGGTCGTCGGCCATCACTCGCCACCAATCTTCGCTGCCCGTTCGATTGCGTCGAGCAGCGACACCCAGACGGCGGCGGCGTCGGCGGCGCGGACGGCGGCGTCGGCGGCGCGGACGGCGGCGGCGCGGACGGCGGCGGCGCGGACGGCGGCGGCGCAGACGGCGGCGTCGGCGGCGTCGGCGGCGCGGACGGCGGCGGCGCGTGCAGTGGTCCGGTCGACCACTGGCGGAAGCGCCCGCAGACGCTCCGCTTCCGCCCCCAGCCCCGCAGCATCCAGCGCAAGCGGGGCGAGGACCCTCACCGCCGTATCCGTGAATGTGTAGGCGCGACGGCGCTCGACCTCGATGGTCGAGCGCGTGCCGATCAGCACCGGGAGCATCTGCCGCAGCCGCTCCCGGACGGTGTCGTCACCATCATCGTTTGCCTGACGACATGCGGCAGCCAACACCGGGCAGACGCACTTCGGGCGATCCGAATGCTCTTCTCCGGCCAGCCACGCGGCAGCTTCCATGGCGCACATGCCCGCAGCCGGGTCGCGGTGGGCGCCGACCGAGAGGGTCGGCACGTCGTTGAGAGTGCGGGTCATGGTTCTTTCCCTTTCGTGGTCGAATCGATCGTCTCGTCCGTGAACTGCTTGGCGAAGGCCAGAGCCTCCTCCAACGACTCGCGGTAGACCGCCTGGATCTCATCCCCGCCCCACACCCAACACAGGTCCGCAGCGTCCTTGCGGCGCTGCAACTCCCCCTTCAGGTTGAGGCTCACGTCAGACTTCATGCTTCGGCCAGCATCTGGGTCAACTGCCGGACCTTAGCGGCGGCGTTGTTCCCGGCCTCATCCTTGCGGGCGAAGCGATGCGTAGTCCATCCGGCCACGTCACCCACGTCTTCGACGGCCTGCACGAACAACTGCCCCGTGGACCAGTCCGAGAGGGACGAGAGGAGCGCAGCGGCGCTCTGCGGGTCCACAGCGCGGTCTTCCATGACGAGGAGGTCGTAGTCGCCGGGAGAGGCGTAGTCGCTCAGTGCTGCCGCGAGCGCGAGCATGAGGGTCGCTTCCTCCGCTCCCGATGGCGAGCCCACGGTCCCCGCGCGATCGACGCCCACGTCCACGGACGGGCGCAGCTTGATCCGCGCCTTGCCGAAACGCTCGGGGAAGTACTCACACGCGCGCGAGACGAGGTCGTCCAACGCCGTCTCGACTACCTGCGACTGCGCCGCTTCCCAGGCGTCGGCAGCGGCCTTGAGGCTCGCTGCGCGCTTCGTCGCGGCCTCGGCCCGCTGCCGCGCCATCGTCGGTGCTGCCGACGACACGCGCCGCGCCTGCTGGTCGTCCAGCAACGCCTGCGTCTCCGTGAGGAGCGTTTCCAGTTTGAGCTTAGGCGTCAGTTCAAGGAAGGACTCGGGCGAGACGACACGGGCGAAGACGGACTCGGGCAGCGCCGCCTTGAGGCGCGCTGCCTGCTCCTTGAGCCTCGCCAACTGGTCCTGCTGGTTCTGGTAGGTCCGGTTGGCGCTCCGCGCTTGGTGGATGCCCTGCACGGCTCCGGTGAGGGCGGCGGCGCGTGCCGTCCGCGCTTCGGCGTTGAACGCCTGCTGGCAGCAGGGACAGTTCTCCGCGTCCGGCAGCACGCGACCGATCGTCCGCAGCATGGTCAACGTGGCCTCCATGAGCGGCAGCAGGTTTTCACCCGCAACCGGCGTCGGCGGGATCAGATCCCCCTGCACAGCCCGCCACTCTTCCAGCACGTCGCGCAGTTGCAGCGCCGTCGCATCGACCTCCCGCGCCCGCGTGAGCGCGGCCTGTACTTCGGCCAGACGCTCGCGCGTCTCTGCGATCTCCTCGTCCGTGGGCGGGATGCCCGCGTGGTGCTCAAGCTCCCGCTCGATCTGCTCTGCGGCCTTCGCCTCGGCCTTCGCCTCCCGCTCCATCTTGCGGAGCGTGTCGAGCACTTCGGCGGGCTTGCGGGTCCCGGCGATGCCCCTCACGAGGTCCCGCACGTCCTCGGGGAGCGCCCGCAGGATGCGGAGGTTCCCCAAGCCCAGCGCGCCCGTGAGGAACTTCTCCGCGCGCTGCGCGGAGCCGAACAACTCGGCGCGCAGTTCGTTCACGCGCGCGTGTACCTGTATGGGGGCGTCCGTGAGCTTCTCACCGTCGAGCGACCACTTGGGGCGTCCGTTGGCGCGGTCCTGCCGCCACTCGACCTTGCGGCCATCCGACAGCGTCAGCTTGATCCACAGTGCCTTGTGGCGCTTGGGCTTCGCCCGCCACAGCCGCTTGGCATCCTTGACGGTGGCCCGCCCGCTGTAGTTGGAGACGGCCCCCGTCAGGGCAAGTTCGACGGCCTCGTAGACAGCCGACTTGCCGGAGCCGTTGGGTCCGACCAGCAGGACGCGCGGCCCCAGGTCGAGGTCGATGGGGTCGTCGTGCTTCCAGTTCGTGTGAATGTGCGAGACGTACAGCGCCCCGCTGCTCGATGCAGTCATTGAATCCTCCACGCGCGTCAGCCCGCGCATGGGAGGATCTTAGCTATGACTTGCGGAGTGTCAAGGCGCGCCCAGCGTCGGGAGAAGTACCGATGGGAGCGACCGGCACGCCGATGCTCTTCAGCAACTCCCCGAGCCGCCGGTAGCGTTCGGCGAAACGCTCCGGGTGCTCAGGCGGCACAGGGCCTTCGGTGTACGCGAGGACCCACGCCTCGATGGCGCTGCACTCGGACTGGATGGCGAGGTACTGCTTGATCGACACGCGGATCTCGGGGGGCATCTCAGGACCGGCCAGGGCGCGCAGACTTGCGGAGTGTCAAGGCGCGGCGGAAGAGTGATGATGCAGGATGCTGCCGCCTCGCCGGTACACGAACGTGAAGCGCGCAGGCGTCGGCTCCGGCAATCGGAACGTGTAGAGGCCCGCGATGATGCCTACGGCACTTTCGGCCATAGGCGGGCCACACACCGGGAGCACTCGGTCGTACTCAACGCCCAACCCGTTGGTCTGCATAAGTTGATCGAAATATGCGTAAATCGCTTTGTGGCCGACGAGCGGTCGTGCATCCAGCGTCGGGAGAAGCACCGCGCTGGGTGCATACATTCCCGTGATCAGGCCGGGATTGCGATTTCGGAGCGCGGTGGCCCAGCGGTCTAGAAAAACGTCAGCGTGCATCCTCGGCAGGATCGGCCAGGGAGCGCAGACGCGCAAGCTGTCTTGCACGCGGAACGTGCTTTCCTCTCAGCCAGCGGTAGACAGTCCATTCGGAGACGAGGGTTTCGTCTGCGATGGCTTTCATCCCCGCTTCAAGCGTGGGGCTGCGGCGCAGCACAGTGGCGACGAGGGTGGCGGCTTCGCTGCTCCCCAGGTCAATAGAATCCAGGCTGCGTATTTGAGGCATCGACATAGCCGGACATTAACCTTGCGATTGCGTAATAGCAAGTTCACACGTCGTACCAGCGGCGTCCAATCTCTGCCTCTGCACTGAAGACCACGTCGTAGATCCGGCGATGCTCCTGCGTCATGGCCCATTCCAAAGCGCGCCGCGCGTCCTCCGCGTGTGCCTCCGGCACTTCGACCACGAGAGCATCGTGCCCCTGCTGGATGGGCCCGGTGCCCGGTCCCGTGTAGTTGCAGGACCACCCAGCGTCGATCAGGCGCACGGTGCCGATGTTCATAAGCGCAGCGCCAGACGCCTGCACTGGGAAGTTCACGACTTCGGGAAGGTCGAAGCCATCGAGGAAGTCTCGACGCCGTCCGGTCAGGGGCTCGACGTTGCACCCGTAGCGGTCGTAGTACGCCTTCTCCCGCTTCCAGCCGCGCTCCAATTCGGGGCACGCGGCGAGGAATTTGCGACTCATGGCCGCGACCTCTTCGACCTTCAGCCCCGCGTTCGGGAAGATGGGCTCGCCGGTATCCGGGTCTGTGTCCTCCACCTTTTGGAGCAGCCCGTGGACCGTCTCATCGCCCGATGAATACTGCTTTGCGTAGTAGTAGGACTTCGCTAGCTGGCGCAGTTCGTTGAACTTCCCGCTGATTTCCCAGCCGTCGCCCTTCTTCTTGTACCGCTCCTTGGGCGCACCCGGCAGGCTCCAAATGCGCTGCCCGAAGCAGAATTCCATCGTGATCTGGTGCGGGTCGATTCCCGGCGTTGCGTATGCCTCCAAGTACCGCTTGAGGCCCCAGCGCGCCGCGCCGATGCGGCCCTCCAACTGGTCGTAGTCCGCGCCCACCAAGATGTTCCCCGGCGCGGGGATCACGAGCTTGCGTAGCTCCTTCGGCCAGTTCTGGACGTTCATGGGCTGCGAACTGCTCAGGCGTCCGGTCACGGGGACGTGGGCCGACCACGCCACGCGGAGCCGTCCGTCGTCGTCCAGCACCCCCACGTCGGGGTGCTCGGAGCGGAGCTTGAGAGGCCGCACGAACCCGGTGAGGAGCTTGTGCGCCTTGCGGAAGGTACGGAGCGCCAGCAAGTAGGACCGGGCCGCAGGGTCGAGGCCGGAGCGCATGAGGTACGCGCGGATCGAGGCGTCGTTCGTGCTTGGGTCGCCCGCGTCCGTGAACTCGACGGGGTCGAGCCCAAAGCCCTTGGACGAGTACAGCACGTCGCGCACCTGATACACGGAGGCTGGGTTCATCGCCCCAATGGGGGACCGCTGGTCGATCAGGAGCCGCGCATCATCGACGCGCTGCGTGAGGTCTGCCTCCATGACCCGCTGCGCTTCCCGGTCGATGTACATGCCCGTGCGCGTGAGCCCCGCGCAGAAGTCCTGAATCTTGTGATCCAACTCCACGAGTGTCATCGACGGGTAGGCCGCGCACGTCACGGCTTGTGCGCGTTCCCGCGTACCCGCGACCAACTTCTCGGCGCAGCGGTGCGTCACGGCGGTGTCGAGCGCGCAGTATTCCCACAACTCCATGTCCGTCCGCGCTGCGACGGACAGCTTCAGGCCCTCGTTGTCCTGCTTCCATGCGCTCGGGAGGTCGATGTACATGGATCCGACGACGCCCAGGGACTTCGGCAACTCGCTGGCTACCAGCCGCGCGAGGAGGATGGTGTCCAGCAGCGGCTTCGGGGTCACGCCCAACTGCTCCTCAATGACGAGACGGTCGTACCAGCCCGCGTTGTGGCCGCACCACAGCCGCCCATCGGTGAGGACGCGCCGCAGGTAGTCCACGATCAACTGGTACTCCTCGGCGTCGTACAGCGGGTGCTCCCCTTCCAATTCCAGCGAGCGGAACGGAATGACGATGCAGGCATCGGGATACCCCTGGTCCGCTTCCGCCGGGGTTGCGTCTCGGCTGATCGCGATGCAGCGGAGATTCGCTTGCAGCGGGTCGCGCGCGTCCGTCTCCACGTCGTAGGACCACCACCGGGACGGATGCGAGAAAAACTCCACCACCTCATAGAAGCGCGGGGTGTACTGGATGCGCGGCGCGGACCAGAGCAAGCGGTCCTCAAAGAAGCGCCGCGCGCGTGAGAGGTCGGCGGCGAAGACCTTGCGCCAGCGGCGCGCAGCGCGCACGACACCGGGGCTCAGGGTAGGGAAGACCTTGCGGCCATCGTCCAGCGTGATCGGCGTGCCTCGGATGCCCATGATCGACGGCTTGCCGCCCAGGACTCGGGACGCGGCGGGACCGCCCAGCGCGACGATGTGCTGCGCGGCGTCCAGGGACGGCTGAAGACGCGGAGCGCAGCATTCCGCAGGATGCGGCGGCGCAACGCCGGTCTGCTTCTTCTCCTTGCGGAGCTTCGCCGCGATCAGGTCCCACTTGCCTTTCATCGCCTTCGGGAGCCTGCACGCGATCACTGCGTCGGTTCGGCAGTTCGCGCGCGAAATCCCAGCGGCGTTCAAGCCGTCGTTCAGTTCCGTGCCGTCTTCGCCTGCGAAGAGATGGCGCTTGTCCCTGGGGCCGGGGGCGTCCGTGAGCAGGAGCGTGCCCATGCCGGTGCCGGGGACCGGAGCCCATTCTGCGCCGTGCCATCGCTTCATGGGGCACTCGTCGCAGCGCGCCCCTTCGGTCCTCGGGTCGTACCTCATCGTGCGTCTCTCCAAGCAAAAGGCCCCCGGCAGAAGAAGTCTGCCGGGGGCCCGATGTACGTGGCCCACGGGCCATGCGCGTGCCCTAGCTGAACAGTCCGTTGAAGCCGCCCTGCGCGGGGGCTGCGGGGGCCGGGGCCGCCGGGGCAGCCGGGGCCGTGAACATCGCCTGCTGCGCGGGCTGCGCGGTCGGCGCGGGCTTCGCGGGCTTCGCGGCGGTCGTGCCGCGCGGGGACCAGTCGCCCGTGAGGGCGGCGTCAGCGTTCTCGCGCTTCACGCCGATGACCTCGTGCGAGGTCTTCGTCTCGCCCTGCCACTCGTACTTCCGCTGCTCGTAGAAGCCGACGAAGGTCTTGCCGACCGTCGCGGGGACGATCTGCTGAATGTCGAGGTTCGCCATCGCGTTCTCGGGGACGCCCATCGCGAGGAAGAGCAGGCGCAGGAGGGTGAGGCGGATCGCGTCCCCCTTGCCCCCGTCCGGCAGCATGTACTTGGTGTAGAAGCCGCTGCCCTGCTGGTCGCCCTCGGCCACCCGCACGAACAGCGAGAAGTTGGCCTTGCCGCTCATGGTCTGGCCGATCTCGGCCTTCTCGACGGTGAAGCGGTAGGCACGGTTGGGCTCGGGGAAGCCGCCACCCTTGAGGTCGTCGCCAGCGTTGCTCAGGTTGAGGATCATCGTTCAGTCTCCAATTCCGGGTCAGTGTGGAAGTCAGCCGCCGCCCGGTCGGCGGATTAGGTCAAGTCGGCAAACAGGTCGTCAGCCGCGAGATCGGAACGGGCGCAACCATCGCGCCACGCCCAATGCAGTACATGAGGGGGGAACTTGCCGCGCTGCGTGGCGATGGCCTTGCGGGCCTCCTGCGGGCTCGACAGCGCCCCGGAGCGGAAGCCCTGGGCCAGCGACTCCGCGAGGTCGTCCAATGCCTCAAGCCCCTGGGGCCGCTTCGGGACGACCACGTCGTGCCCGTGGGCCTTCGCGGCCCACAAGATTTCCCGCACGTTCTGCGGGGCCTTGCCGCCCTGAATCACAACGTAGCGGTCCTTCGTGACCCACTGCGCGTTCGTGGGGTCGCAGGCGTAGCGACCGGGCCAGCGCGGAGCCGCGAGGAACGGGTCGTTGACGGCGCGCAGGACCAGCGTGGCGACGTGCGGCAGCGCCATCGTCATCGCCTTGCTCGGCATCTTCGGGCCACCGGGGATCGAGTTGCCGCCGTCGTCGGTCTTCGGCGGCGAGACGTGCGCGTTCATCACGAGCGTGAGGCCCCGCTCGATGGCGATCTCGCGGAGGGCCATCACGCTGCGTTGCAGTCGCTTCCACACGTCCCAGCCGCCGCGCCCCGTGGCGTCGAACGAGAGGTGCGTGCGCTCCGCGAGGACGCTGAAGTCATCGAGGACCACGCTGTGGATCCCCTTCGTCTCGCGCAGGACTTTGCAGGCGTGCTCGATGGTGTTGACGCGCTGCTCGCGCGGCTCGACGCCCGTGAGGCGTGTGGCCGCAGCGAGCCCGCCAGGGGCCGGTGTCAGGTACAGGGCATCAGGGACGGTGTAGAGCGCATCCACGCTCTTTCCACGCCCCGAATCGCCGTACACGACGACGATCGCAGGTTCGGGCATGATGTTTTCTCTCCGCAGTCGGTGTCAGCGAGAGGACTCTACGGGCGGCGCTTGCGGAGTGTCAACGAGATTGGTGATTTTTTTCTGTGACTGCCCCCTACCGCGCCGCTGCCGTCCTTTTCCGCGCCCCTTCCGGGCGCGTCCTGCTGCTCCAGCGGAGCGACAAGGTGCCGCGCGCGCGTGAGTGGAACCTGCCCGGGGGCCGACCGGAGCGGGGGGAGACGCCAGCGCAGACAGCGCGGCGCGAGGCGTGGGAAGAGGCGGGCTTGCGGACCCCCCGCCTGCGCTGGTTGGCGGTGCTGCATCCGGGCTACGTCGTGTTCGCGCAAGACGTGCCTCGGGAGCTAAAGCCGCGCCTGAACTACGAATCGGCGGCAGCGGCCTGGGTTGATCCCCAAGGGCCGCTGCCGCCGATGCGGGACAGCCTCGCGCGCCTGCTACGTGCCTAGCTCCGCGCGTAGTCCTTCTCCCACTCGCGCCAGAGGCGCGTGCGACGGCAGGACCCGCAGGAGACGGCGCGCGGACCCAGGTGACGGTCGGCGTCGATGCACCCACCGTTTGCCACACGCCCGCACGCGGTCTTGCCGTCCGCGCGCAACATGTGCCACTCCATGATGGCTCCCTCGCTCTGCCAGAGCTTCTGCGCCTTCAGCCAGTCCACGGTGGACTGGCTGGGCCGCACGCGCATGTCCCAGATCAGGGACTCGGCGTTGAGCGAGTCAATGTCAGGGTGCCCCATCGGCAACTCCACGTCGTAGGTGCCTGCGTAGACGACCCCGTAGCCAGGGACGTGCGTGTGCTCTTCGACGGTGATGGTGGTGGTAGTCATGGTCAATCCTCCTTCTACCGCCGCAAGCCCCGACCCCTTGCGGGGTACGGGGCGGGCGGGGCCGCTTGCGTCCTAGTCGCGGGCCTCCGGGTTGAGCGCGCCGTCGCCAGCTACCTGCCAGCGTCCGGCGCTCCTGGCGGTGAGTCGGCGCGCGATGGTCGCGGCCCAGACCGCGTTGAAGACGCGGTCGGGCCAGAGGTCCGCGAGCGCGACCTCGTCGCGCACGCCGAGATCCCAGGCCCGTTGGGCCATGGCCTCCGCGCTCTCGCGGTCGCTGTCGCGGCCCGCGCCGATCTCCTCATCGAGGACTCCCATGTGGGCCTCGATGCAGTTGATCAAGTCGGTGATCGTCGTGAAAGTCATGGTCAATCCTCCTAGTCGTCCAGCAGTGCGTCTTCGGCCTCTTCGGCCTCAATTGCGGCCTCGGCGCGGCTGTACCGCGTGAGGGTGTCCCCGGAGACGGTCCAGCCCGCCGCACGGGCGTGCTGGACTTGCTCGGCGCGCGGGGCAGCTTCCAGCCCGTGCAGTCGCGCGTATCCGGCCAAATTGATTCGAGTGCGGGTCATGGCTTCTCCTCCTACCGCGTGAAGTAAACGAGGCCGGGATCGATGCGCGCGGCGTCGATCGCGTCGTCAACGTCAACAAACTCATCACCGTCCTGCTCGGGGTCGGCGTAGAGGTTGAGGTCCCACCCCTCGGCGTCGGCTCGCTGGATAGCGTCGTCGTAATCCTCGCCGTCGTCGGCAAAGTCGCGAAGGTCCATGCGCTGGGCCTCGGCGTCTCGGATGACCTCAACGCACTCAGCCCGCGCCTCGTCGTCTCCGTCGATGGCGCGCTCACAGATGGCCACCATATCGAGGTCGCCAGCGCGTCCCGCCTCCTCGCCAAGGGTGATGATCTGCTCGTCGGTGATGGTGTCGATCGTGGTCACGTTCTTAGGCGTCAGAGTCTTCATCTTCATCTCCTCCTGGGGCGTCAGCGTGCCCCGTCGATGAAGTGACTCTAGACCCCCCTAGCTAGGGGTGTCAACGCCAAAGTGAATATTTTTTTCTTGGACTACGCTGATCGGGCACGGGCGCGGCCTTGGGCCGCGTCGTAGGCATCCATCTCGCGGACCAACCGGGCCACCCACGGGCCCGCCTGCGTGCCGCCCCAAAGCTCCCAAGCGACCCGTCCCGGTGACGGGTACTCCGGGTGCCCCGGCTTCGCGGCTGGCGCGTTCAGGTCCCCCGCGTGGCGCTTGAGCCACGCGCGCATCTTCCGGGCCTTGCCGGGGGAGATCGGCTCCCCGCGTGAGAGGCGTGTCGCCCATGCGACGGTCGCCGGGACAAGGCCCCGGCCACTGTGGCCCCGGCGATGCCATGCGAGCCCCTGGCGCAGCCGCGTCTGGACGGCAGCAGGCGCGCGCCACGCGCTCGCGGGGATCGTTGGGTAGTCCGCGCGTGAGCGCGTGACCGTGCCGCCCAACTGCGCGACCTCGCGAACTTCGCCCGTGCGCCGCGCCAGCCAGATCAAGCC
>Ga0180438_10002813_pt1 | contig 27517 bp, 30 predicted proteins | sample SS_ome_12_FD_132455 | JGI IMG/M metagenome (GOLD analysis project Ga0180438, IMG submission 132455) | Hypersaline lake sediment archaeal communities from the Salton Sea, California, USA - SS_3_D_2 metaG | ecosystem: Environmental > Aquatic > Non-marine Saline and Alkaline > Hypersaline >...
CTATTACACGCGAAAACCCGCCTTTCGGTCAGGCGGGTTTTGAGCGACAGAGAATGTTTCGATAAACAGAAGTGGTGGAGGAAAACGACCTGCCATCGAAACTGCGGAAATGTGGACGAGGTCAAGGATTTCGATGGCAGAGCGTTTCGGTCTAGAGAAACGACCTGGCATCGAAACTCTGGAGACGCGGACGGGCTCGCCAATCTCGATACCGGGGCGTTTTGATCGGGAAAGTTCACCCAAGTCGCAGCGCCGCGGCACCTGCTGAATGCCGAGAAGCAACAGTCGTGGCGCATGGCTTGGTATCGCGCGTGAAGCTCGTTCCTCGTCAAACAAAGCCAGGCCGGGAAGGCGCGAGGAAACGACCATTTTCTCCTGCAATGTCACACTGACCTCAACTGACCCTATGTCGTGCCGTCAGAAATAAGACTGCAACTCTCCTCGCCTCCGCACATCGAGAGCGGCGCAGTGGAATGAGCCGCCGAAGGTGTTGAAGTTGCGGAAGCCGCAGAGGATCGGCTTGAATCCCCAGTTCATTAGAGCCTTGATCGTCGGTTCCTCGTGTTTCTCGACCATCACCCGTTCCTCGTCCAGCATAAGCACGTTCATGCTCACCCACCTGCTGCACATGTACATCGGGTAGTCGTCGGGGATGGTTGGCTCAGGAGCCTCCAGGATGTCCCAACCCTTGAACATGCTGGGGATCTTCTTGAATCGGTGACGGTTGACCAGCAACTTGCCTGGGGCCAACGGCATGAATGTCGCGTCGATGTGCATGGGATGGTCATCATCCACATCAAGCACATGGACTCGGTAACGGTCACCGAGGTGCCGCCTCAGCCATTCAACCCCAAAGGCATTCGTGCAGTTGCTTCTCTGGACGAAGATATCACGCCCGCACCTGATGAAGTCCGCGGCATCGAACGCAGGCTCAAACTCGGTGATCGAATACTCGGGGCAATCGCCATCGGACTCGACATAGTGGCAGTTGTAAAGCTCGTCGCTCATCTGGGGTTTGGGCGCAGGGGTCCACTTCGCCCCCCTCCGGAAATACTCCTTAATGAGAGGCCGGTACGCGTTGATCTCGAAGTACCGCGACCGCCAGGCCATCGGAGCCTCGATGATCTCATTGCCAACGACGAGCAAGACATCCCGAGGCATCGCTGCATAAAGCCCTCCGGCGCATTCCCAGTCAAGCGTGCGATATGGGCGAGAGAAGTCAATTGGTTGAGGACGACGAACCTCCACTCCTTCTGCCTCAAGTATGTGGACGAACTCTTCGAGATCCCGTTTCCCTGCCTCGACCTGCTCTATGGGGAATGGCCTGCCGCCCATGGTAACGAAGAAATCCCACTGGCCCCTCGGCATAGTGGCCTCCAGTTGCACATGCCAGGGCGGAACGGAGGCGCCGTCGAGTATTCCAACAACTGCCTCCTCCAGCGGGTCCCATTCGTTGTAGGAATTCACCATAGGCAGCCCTTCAGCGCCAGCGTCGCATTCTCTCATCCTCAAGGCACCTCTATCCTCAAGATCGTTGAACGGCTTGCCTACTCACGAGTATGGCAGCTCAGCGAGCGCAGTGTTCCCCTCACGGCCGCTCCTGGAGCACGAGCACGTCCCCTTCGCGGAGGTCGGAGAGAACCTCAACCTCCTCCTCGCCCTGGTGGCCGAGCGAGACGCTGCGACGCTGGCGAGCACCGTTCGGAGCCACCACTTCCACGAAGGTGTCGGACCCGACACGGCTGACAGCATCTGGGGGCACGAGCAAGGCGCTGGCCCGATGGTGCGTGACCTCGACATCAACCGTCATGCCAACGCGGAGCGTAACCGGGAACTCGCCTTCAATCTTCACATCCACCACCCGAAAGTCGCTAATTCGAGTCGGGTCTTCCGACCGAACAGTGTGCTGCCCGGCAAGTGAACCGATCCGGCCCACTTCCCCCACGAATACGCGATCCGGGAATGCCTCGTGCGTCACTCGGGCTGGGTCACCGATACTTATCTTGCCAATGTCAGTCTCGTCTACTTCGGCGTTCACCCGGATTCGGTCAGTTGCGGCGAGCAGGCAAACTGCCTCGCCCTCGCTAAGGACCTGCCCTTGTTCCGCAATCTTGCGCGTCACCGTCCCGGCGAACGGCGCTCGGATCACGGTGTCTCGGAGCACAGATTGCTGATAGCGAACATCCGCAGCCGCTTGCCCAACCTGCTTGCGCGCCGACCTGACGTCCGTCGGCTCCGGGCCAACCTGTGCAGAGGCAAGGGATGCCCTGGCGGACTCAACCTCTGCGGCTGCTGCCTGGACTTCGGCCTCTGCGGATGCAAGCCTCGCCTGGGCGCTGGTCACGCGGGCATTTGCGGAGTCCAGGTCCCGCGCAGCCACCGCGCCGGCAGCAAAGAGTGTCTTGATTCTGTCCGCGTCCTTCTGCGCCAACATCAACTCGGCACTGCGGTCTTTGATCTCTGCTTCACAGCGGCCCCTTTGAGCTTCGCACTGAGCGACGCGCGCCTTCGCCTCCTCAACGCTTCTTTCGGATCGTCCCTGCCGGTGAACCGTCAGGGTTTCGGACTCGCGCAGACGCTCACGAGCTGTCAAGAGACTCTCCTCAGCGCGTTGAAGCAATGCTTTCTGTTGCGAGTCATCGAGCACGGCGATGATATCATCGACCCGCACATGCTGGCCTTCGACCACCAAGAGCCGGGCGAGAGTGCCAGCGACGCGCGTCCGCACCTCAACCTCATTGGCAGACTCAACCCTTCCCTGGGCATGGACAGTCATGTCAGTGTGGCCGCGACGGACCACGTAGGTTCGCAGATCGTCGTGTCCGCCCCGAACCAGGAAGAAGACGATACCTGCCACGGCAGTCAGGGCAACCAGGCCAACGATAAGCAGCGGTCTTCGCCTCATTCCACCTTCTCCAGTCTGCCGTCCTCCAGGCGGTAGAGGCTATCGGCGAGATCGATCAGCCTCTCGTCGTGAGAGGCAATCACCAAGGCTTTCTCGCGTGTCTTGGCGAGACCCCGGAGAATCTCGGCGACCAAGTGGCCGGTGCGGGAGTCCAGGTTTGCTGTCGGCTCATCTGCGACGATCAGGGCCGGGTCGTTGGCCAGAGCACGAGCGATGGCGACGCGCTGCCGTTCACCGCCGCTCAGGTCGTTGGGCAGGAAGTCGCGGCGCTCGGCGAGCCCCAAGGCTGCCAGCAGTTCGTCCGCCCTGCGACGAGACGTGGCCGCTGGCAGCCCGCGCAGTCGTGCCGTGAGAGCGACGTTCTCGAGTGCCGTGAGGTTACGGAGGAGATTGAATGACTGGAAGATGAACCCGATCTTCTCGCGCCGGATGCGAGGCAGAACACCTTCGCTTAGTCCTGTCACCGTGATACCATCGATTGTGACATCTCCAGCGGTGGGGCGTAGGACGCAGCCGACGATGGACAGGAGCGTTGTCTTGCCGCTTCCGGATGGCCCTATGACCAGGGAGATCTCCCCCCTTTCCACCGAGAGGAAGGCGTCCGTCAGCGCCTGGACCCGGGCCGGCCCCATACGATACTCCTTCGACACGCTGTGCGCGAGTAGCGTGGGCATTCTCATGTCCTAAACACGCTGGCCGGGTCAACGCGTGCGATTCGACGCACCGACATCAGCGCTCCCGACATGCACATCATCACGGCGACAACCAAGACGGTCGCAAGCAGCCACGGGGGCAAAGCCAGGTACATGCCGGTCGTCTCATAGCCGGATTTGGCACCGTAGGCCAGGCACACCCCGAGGCAATAACCTACGAACGCGACCATGATCGCGTGGAACAGAACCACTCCTGAGACTTGCGCGTTGGTGCTGCCCAGAGCCTTCAGCACCCCGTACTCTGGCAGACTGTCCATGGTAGATGCGTACAAAGCCTGGCCTACCACTACCAGCCCCACCACGAAGCCCAGGACAGCCACCATCAAGAAGCCGATGCCCATCCCGGTGCCAAACAGCCAGTAGAGTTGAGTCTTGCGGCTGTATTGGGACGTGGTGTAGACATCGATATTGCTCACCGATCTGCGAATGGAGTCTGCAACAGCTCGAACACTGGCGCCGGGTCTAACCCAGATCAGGGCAAAGGTGATCTCATCGGGATCGATGATATCGCTGCACACTCTTCTTGCCGTCTCGAAGGAGGTAAAGATGAAGGACGAGGTGGTAAGCGCCTTCGCCTCGCGCGAAATGCCGACAATGCGAAGAGCATGATCCATCACCTCGACCTTGTCGCCCACACGCATCGCGCCTCCGAGGTTCAGGGCACACGATTCATCTGCAATCGCGAAAGGTCCTCCCTTGAGGCCGGATACCGATCCCGACCTCATTAGCCACGGGCCTCCGGCTGCTGATTCCGGGTTGGTCCCAATGACTTGGACATTCTTCATTCCTCGACCCGGGACTCTCGCCATGGTCCAGACCATGATGACCTTCTCACCACGGGCGACGCCGGGCACTCCCAGGACCTTGTAGAACTTCCGCTCAGGGAATGGCAGCGACATATCGTAACTCGTGGAGTCCCGGCAGGTGATCCAGATGTCTGCACCAGCTCCGTTGACCATCCTCGCCGTGTCGGTGGCGAAGCCCACCAATATGCCCGCCTGTGAGAGCATCAGGGCAACGGCGAGCGCAACGCCTCCCGCGGTAACCGCGAAACGCACCCACTCGCGTGTAAGGTTTCGCCAGGCCAGATGGAGCATCGGCAGTTCTGCAGTCTCCTCCGCGCGTCTAGCGGAACGGAATCGTATACTGCGCGCCGACCCAGCGCGCATCGCCCCAGGTGCCAGCCTTCAACACCAGCGTAGTCTTGGGCACAAAGTATGATAAGCAGTAGATGGAGTTGTGCCCGTCCGAAAGCGCACTGATGCCGACCTCGGGTACCAGTCTGATCTGCGCTCCACCGAAGAGGGCCGAGCGTGGCTCAGTGCCATAACCGAGATTCAGCCGAACCATGGGGTAGCTAGGGGCATGATCTTTCATCGGAGTCACGGTCTTCGCCAGCGCAACGTACAGGGATGTGTGTCCACTGTCCTGCGTGATGTCCTCGGCTCCCACCGCCACGGCCGGGCGCTTGCGATCCTCTCGTAATGCCAGGTACTCTACACCGACATTGGTCTGCCCAGGCACTGACTCCGGCTTCAGATAGGTGATATCAAGTTCGAACTTGGGCGTCAGCCCAATGTAGGTTGCACCGATCTGCATCGTCTGCGGAGCATGCGGGTTCGTGGCGTTCAGATCCACCCAGTAGTAGTTGAGCCACGCATTCCCCTCAGAAACCAGGTTGGCCGTTGGCATTGTGACGATCGGATATGCCTGTCCTGCGCTGCACAGAGCTCCTGCCAGGCAGATTGCCAGGAGCATGGTCAATCCTTGGATTCTCATGTGTCTGGTTCCTCCTCCGGTTTAGCGTGTTCTCTCGAGCGACGACGGTCACCAGGTTCGAGTTGCCGCCTATGACTTATGCAAGTAAGAGCGCTTCCAACGTCCTGAGTCTGCCTCGAACGGCCCGGACTTGTGGGGCACTATGACTATGCGTGGGTCGGCGGCGGCCGGGTCGTCACGCATCGCTCCGCGGTAGTCCCAGTTCCCCTGCAACAGCGCGCCGACGACCTGCTCATGCAGAGTCCGCTCGAGGCGCCGCACCGCCTCCGGAGACGGCACGCCGTCGGCCCATTCCACGTACACCGTCAGTCGGCTCTGCCCAGCCGCGTCATCCTCGACTGCCAACTTGAAATGGGAGACTTCCTTGTGGGCAGAGAACACGTGTTGAAGAGTATGCGGATACACGTTCGCACCTACCACCGAGACCGTTCCGTCCGAACGCCCGAAGCAGGACAGGAAGGGCCACCGCCAGATATGCTGGGGCAGAATGCCGTTGACGCGGGCGGCTTCGTCTGGCTCGACCCCGCATGACCGGAAGTGGTCCATGAGAACGGAGAAGGGCAGCACGTCTCCGGCGTCACGCAGGATGTATCGCACCATCGGGATTGCCTGCCAACAAGTAAGAGCCAGTTCTCCTTCGACACTTTCGAAGAACCGACCGATCGGGTTGAACTGGACGAAGGCAAGGGGCGGTTGCCCGCGGAATAGGCGATCTTGCAGGCTCTCGTGATCATGCGCCACCTGCCTTGCGAGCAGCGAGTAAGGCGTGTCGAATCCCATCAAGCCCCCGTCCGCGCTCCCGTACAGGGCGCACACTCGCATGGGGTGTGGATGCCCTCCCAGAAGGCTTACCATCAGGCGTCGCCAACCCTCGCTGAAGCCTTCTCCTCCGCAGATGGCGAACGTGTTCAGCTCCGCCCAACGAATGCCGGCCTCGGCTCCTGTCACCACGATCTTGTGGACGAGCGACGGGTATCCCCACAAGATCGTCTGCTCGAAACGCGGCGACAGATGCTTGACCATCTCCAGAGTATCCTCGACCGATGCACCAGGGGTCGCGAAGGCGAGGCGATTCCGCGGCATTCGCGCACCTCGCAGCGAAAGGTCAGTGCACATCTGCCCGCCGACATGCGTGCCCAAAGAGAACGTGTTCAACGCCAGCGTGGTCTTGTGTCCCACATCGAACAGGGAGTAGAGAGCCATGATCCCCTTAACGGCCCCGTCGTCCTGACGCTTGGCTCGGGGCCAGAAGATCGGCTGGCCTGTGTATCCCGAACTGCGCGTCACGACGCAGGTGCCCTCCAACGTCCCGCCCGGCATCAACTCGGTGAGGTCATGCTTCAGCAGGTAGTTCTCCTTGCTCGTCGCCGGCAGTTGCTGGAAGTCCTCGAAGGTGCGAATATCGCGGAGTCGTACACCGTGCTCCTTGAGGAATGCGCGGTAGGCGGGGACGCCACGCGCGGCGCGCCGGAAAACCGCCAAGGCCTTGTCTTGACCGCGCTGAGTCCAAACCTGTTCCGGAACGGCGGACGGGTCGGTGCGGTCACGATTGCTGGATCTCATCATCCATTACCTCCGGGTTGCTTGGCGCTCTCCGTGTAGGCGCGTTTCCATCGCCCAGCGTCTGAAGCGAACGGCCCGGTGCCGGCGGCGACCACCACGATTCTCGGATCGCAGGCATCCGGGTCCTCGTGGAATGAGGTACGGTAGTCCGCGTTGCGGGCAAGCAAGGCCTGCAAGACTTCGTCATGCAGGACGCACTCAAGGCGTCTCGATACCTCCGGCGGCGGCACGCCGTCGGCCCACTCTACGTACACTGTCAGTCGGCCGCTGCCGCCGGCATCCTCGTCCACCGCCAACTTGAAGTGCGCCGCCTCCCTGTGAACCGCGAAGACATGCTGCAACGCGTGAGGATAGACGTTGGCCCCCAGAATAGACACCGTTCCATCAGACCTGCCGAAACAAGAGAGGAACGGCCACTGCCAGACCCGCTCTCGTTGTATGCCCAGGTCGGCCAGAGTGTCGTCGGGTTGCATGCCTGCGCACTCCAGGTGCTTCATCAGGGTCGAGAATGGAAGGACGTCGCCGATATCGTGAAGCACGTACCGGATCATCGGCACCGCCTGCCAGCAGGTGAGCGCGAGTTCGCCGCTGATGCTCTCGAAGAACCTGCCAATAGGATTGAACTGGACAAAGGCGACAGGAGGCTGACCGCGAAACACGCGGCTTTGAAGACCCTTGTGGTCGTGGGCCAGTTGCTTCGTCGCGATGGAAACCGGCGTGTCGAATCCCATGAGGCTGCCGTCGGCACTGCCGTAGAGGGCGCCTACGCGCATGGGGTGCGGAGAGCATCCCAGAAGGCCGACCATCACACGCCGCCAGTCTTCACTGAACCCCTCTCCCGCGCAGATGACAAACGTGTTCAGATCGCTCCATTGGACTCCTTGCTCTGCGCCTGTGACCACGATCTTGTGGACAAGCGAGGGATAACCCCAGAGAATCGTCTGCTCGAAGCGCCGCGACAAGTGCGTCACCAGCTCCAAAGTGTCTTCGACCGAGGGTCCCGGCGTTGCGAGGGCGAGTCTAGCTCTTGACCCGCGAGCGACTCTCAAAGAGAAATCCGTGCAGCACTGCCCGCCGACGTGAGTGTCGAGAGAGAAGGTGTTGAGCGCCAGCGTTGACTTCCTGAAGACATCATAAAGGGAGTAGAGAGCCTGCATTCCCTTGACGGGCTGATCGTCCTGACGTTTGAACCTGGGCCAGAACAAAGGCTGGCCCGAGTAACCAGAGCTTTGGGTGATGATGTACGTATCCCCGAGTCCGCCTCCCGACATCAACTCTGCCAGATCGTACCGGAGGAGGTAGTTCTCCTTGCTGGTCGTCGGAAGCTGCTCGAAGTCCTCGTACGTTCGGACATCCCGCGGTCGAATACCGTGCTCCTTCAGGAAAGCGCGATAGGCCGGCACTGTTCGCGCAGCGCGGCGGAAGGTGGCCAGCGCATTCGCCTGCCCGCGCGCCGTCCAGACTGCCTCTGGTACCTCGGCCAGACCGCCTTTGCCTCGCACTCTCATGTCAGCTGGCACCTCCCTGAGGTTCTTCTGCCTCGCCGATGAGCGGCGGCCCCAGGGCCTCTCCAGCAACGAGATCGCCAGGCCCTGCCTCCCCAACTGCCACCGGTCGCGGCTCAATCAGGAAACCCGCAATGAGCACTCCCGAAGCCGCGACCAGCAGTATCCCCACTACGAGGGAGAAGCTCGAGACAATGCCGGATACAGCCGCTACTCCTATGAGCGCTCCGATTTGTTGCAGAGTGTTAAGCAGACCTGAGGCCGTGCCCGCCTTGGCCGCGGGCGCGGAGCCCATGACCGCGGAGACGACCGAGGTCATGAGCAGCCCCCCTCCAGCGCCGAGTAGGATGAAAGTCGGAAACAGCCCGGTCCAGTAGCTCCCTCGCCCCCCATTGATCAGCAGCCAGCCGAGAGCTGCCACTGAGAGCAGCCCCGTGGCGATTGCCCCCCTACGCCACTGGTGTATCTGGCTTCCCACACCGGCGAATGCAGCCATGAATATGGGAACCGGTAGCATGCGTACACCTGCCGACAGCGAGGAGTAGCCAAGCGCGTACTGCATGAAGAACATCGAAGCGAAACTGAAGCCTGAGACCGCGAGCATCAGGAGCATGCTCGCCATATTGGCGGACACGAAAGTGCGGTTGCGGAAGAGGTCGGTGTCCAGGAGCTTTTCGTGCCCCCGCTGCTCAGACAGCACGAAGGCGAGACCCGAAACAGCCGCAGCCGCCCAAGCGGCGAACTGACCCGGGTGTGATAGCGCCTGCACGAGTAGCATGAGGCTGACCATCAGTAGAGCAACCGAGAGAATGCTGGCCCGAGCTGACGGATCGGTGTCTACGTGCGGTGTGAACCGGTAAGCGATGACCAGCGCGGCCACCACGACGGGAATGTTGATCAGGAAGATGAAATGCCACCCCGCGAATCCGGCGACCGTGAGTCCCGCAAGCCAGCCCGCGAGCGGGGGGCCTGTGATGACGCCGATGGCGAAGAACGCGGCCGTCACCGCGAACGCTTTCTCTCGATCCTCCCAAAGCCGCGCGATCAACGCCCAGCCGCACGTGTAGAGAATCGCGCCTCCCACGCCCTGGATGAACCGAAGCACAGTCAGCTGAGTCAGGTATGTCGAGACACCGCATCCGAGCGATCCGAGACCGAAGATCGCGAGCCCCCACAAGTACAGCTTGCGGTGGCCATAACGGTCGCCCACTTTGCCAGCGAGAATCAACAGGGACACCATGGCCAGGCCGAAACCATTAACCACCCACTGCGCGGAACTCGGAGGAACGTGGAGATGCCTGGCGATTTGAGGCACAGCAACGCTGACACCCGTAGTATCTATGGCTGCCAGCAGGTCGGCTAGGGCTATGGACACCAGGACCAGACCCCTGCCCTTCACTCTCCCACCTCCTCGTGCACCAGCCATGGATCAAACTGAGCCACGCTGACGCCATCTTTCACGGGCAGTCCAAGCGCAATCCGCATGACCGCCACTATCGTCATAGAAGCTGCCACCATGGCTCCCGAAACAGGCTGCGGGAAGTGGGCAAGCGAGCCGTCCATCGTTGACTTGACCGCGGGCATCAGGTATTGGGGAACCATTCCCTGCACGGCTGTGGCGAAGGCTCCGAAGAGCACGGCATCATCCGCCAGAGTGAGGTCGGCACCGACTTCCACACCAAGAAGCTGCTCCAACGGCGGGCCGCTCGGCGTGAAGACTTGCAGAGCACCTCCCCATCCCAGGTCCAATGGAGAGACGACGAACTTGCTCTGAGCGCGAGCAGCGCGATGCAGGGCGAGGACAGCTACTGCCGAGGTGGGATCGATGCTGTCGACGACGATGTCCATGCCGGCCACAAGTTCGGCAGCATTGGCCACGTCGACAAAGCGCGGGATCGCGTCAACTTCGCACTGCGGGTTGATGCCGAGGAGAATGGCAGAGAGAGCTTCGGCTTTCGGCTTGCCCACATCAGCCAGTGAGAATGCCTGACGATTAAGGTTCCTGGTTTCAACCGCGTCGCCGTCCGCAAGACGGAATTGCTCGAACCCCATCCTCGCGGCCGCGACCGCAACTACTGACCCGACCCCGCAGCCTGCTATGAGAAGGTTGGCCTGACGAAGCTTGGCGTGCTCGGCATGTGTCAACAAGCCGGCATGGCCCGCCTCGAGGGCTTGGCGAACTCCATCTGTTTCGGACGGGCCATTCAGGGCCACGGTGAGCTACCTCGTCCCCACGATTAGTTCCTCGAGCAGACTCCCATTCTCAGGCTCCTCCTAAGCCCCGATCCTTGAGCCAGCATATGTGGCTTCTGGAACACTGCTTCCGCCGGCAGTACAAGAGGTCGGAACCTTCGGGATGATAACAACATAGCAGCGGCTAGTCAAGCCAAGCGACAACGGGTTACTGCGAGCTGTGGACAGGTGGACGGCGATATGCTATTCTTCTCCCGTCTCAGCAGAAGATGCCGAGCGGGAGTTCGCGAATGGCCGAAGACAGATTCCTGACGGTTGCGCAGGCCGCCAGCTTGTTGCAGCTTGACCCTGACACGTTGCGGCTCTTGGCGCGAGAGAAGAAGGTTCCTGCGGCTAAGGTGGGCAGGCAGTGGCGGTTCGATCTCGGCCTGCTCAAGGAATGGATGCGCGAGCAAAGCTTCGCGGAGCGCGCCGCGGGATCGAGGCGGCTGTCGACTCGCAAGACGGCCGGAAAGAAACGTAGTCAATGAGACCGACAAGTCGCGTGCTACCCCAGGGGGCACGATGCGAGAGAAACATGGAGGTGCACTATGAAGCGGGTATTCCTGATGGGTGGAGTGCTGGCGCTTGTAGCAACCACCATCCTGGTCGGTTGCGGACGACAGGAGAAGAGGCCGGTGCAAATTGGGGTGATGCAGATCGTCTCTCACCCGATTCTCGATGCGGTTCGTGACGGCTTTGTGGCGGGGATGAAACAGGCCGGCTATGTCGAGGGCAAAGATGTGCAATATGACTTCCAGAATGCCCAGGGTGAGATGACGACTGCGCAAGCCATCGCCCGGAAGTTCGTCAGCGACAAGGTGGCCATGATCTTCTCAATAGCAACACCGACCAGTCAGGCCGCCGCGAAGGCCACGAAAGACATACCAATCGTCTTCGGCGCGGTCACCGATCCGGTGGGTGCTGGAATCGTCAGATCCCCTCAAAGACCCGGAGGGAACGTGACCGGGGTCAGCGATCTGGTGCCGGTCCATGAGCAGATCGGGCTACTTCTTGAGATTGTGCCGAAGGTCAAGCGTCTGGGCTGGGTCTACAACGCTGGCGAAGCCAATTCCCAGTATGCGAAGAAGCTGATCGAGGCAGAGTGCAAGAAGCGCGGCCTCATCTTGGTGACCGCGACAGTCGCCAACAGCAACGAGGTATACGCCGCTGCGAAGTCTCTGGTGGGAAGGGTTGACGCCCTCTATGTAGCCGTGGACAACACGACTGCTTCCGCGGTGGAATCTCTGGTGAAGGTGGCAGAGGATGCGAAGCTGCCTCTCCTTGCGAGCGACACCGGGCTGGTTGAGCGCGGAGCACTCGCGACAATCGGCACGGATTACTTCAGCGTGGGCAAGATGAGTGCAGAGACGGCGGCCCGGATTCTCAAGGGCGAGCGGCCCGGCGATATTCCAGTCCGATTCGCGCAGGGCCAAGATCTGTGGGTCAACCTGAAGTCCGCAAAGCGCATGGGGGTGACCGTACCCGAGGCGGTCGTCAAACGCGCGAAGAAGGTTATCCGATAGAAGACGAATGCCGAACGGCTGGCAAACATGGTTGACCTCTTCGCTACGTCCGCCGAGCAAGGCCTTGTCTTATGCCTCGTCACGCTGGGCATCGTAATCAGCTTCCGCATAGCTGATTTCCCAGACCTTACGGTTGACGGGAGCTTTGCCACGGGCGCGTCCGTTGCGGCTGTTGGTCTAGTGGCAGGTTTGCCGCCGCTCCTGGCTGTCGGTATTGCAGCCGTCGCAGGAGCCGCTGCCGGCACGGCCACGGGCATACTGCACACCAAGCTCGGGATCAGCAAGATACTTGCCGGCATCCTGATGATGATCATGCTCTATTCGGTGAACCTCCGCATCATGGGACGCTCCAATGTTCCCCTTCTTGACGTGCGCACGGCTCTGACGCCGCTGGAGAATGTGAACTGGGCGCACAGCGCCGCATTCATCATCGCCTTCGGAGTGCTGGCTTTGGCGGCGAGAGGAGTCCTCGACTGGTTCTTCTCCACTGATCTGGGGTTGGCTCTGCGAGCAGTAGGCGACAACGAACGGATGGCTGTAGCGGCGGGGGTCAATCCCGATTCGGCCAAGATCCTCGCTCTCGCGATGGCGAACTGCCTTGTGGGTCTTTCGGGAGCACTGTTCGCGCAGACGGTGGGCTTCGCCGACGTGGGCATGGGAATCGGCATGATCATCATCGGGTTTGCTTCGCTTCTGATCGGGGAAGCCGTCTTCGGCCGCCGCTCTATTGCCAGACTCACAGCCGCTGCGGTGACAGGGACGATCATCTATCAACTTATAGTCGGGACTGCGCTGCGCTTAGGTCTTGCACCGACCGACTTGCGCCTTGCCACCGGTCTCATGGTCGTCGCGGCATTAGGACTGTCGCGTCGGGCTGCGCAACGGCGCGCCGGCGCAGAGGCGGGGACGGCAGCATGACCAGCGAACCGCAAGCAGACGCTCCTGCTCTCGTGCTGAGGCTTGAAGGGGTTAGCAAGCGGTTTTCCCTCAACGAAGGAGAGGCCGTTGTCGCCCTCGACGGGATCGACCTTGAACTCCGCAAGGGCGACTTCGTGACCATCGTAGGTTCGAACGGGGCCGGGAAATCAACGCTCCTCAACGTGATTTCGGGTGCGGTCCCATGCGATAACGGGCGAGTGCGGATCAGGGGGATCGACGTGACCTCCTGGCCGCAGTACAGACGCGCACACATGATTGCCGTGGTGCTCCAAGACCCCAAGACCAGTGTTGCACCGTCGTTGACGGTCGAGGAGAACCTGGCGGTCGCTTTGTCGCGCGGGAAGCGACGAGGACTGCACCTCGCGCTCACGCGATCACGCCGCCGCGGCCTTCAGGAACAGGTTTCCGGCCTAGTACATCCCCTCGCAAACCGCTTGCGCCAATCCGCCGGCTCGTTGTCCGGTGGAGAGCGGCAGATGCTGGCGGTTGTCATGGCGAGCCTTGCGGGCGCTGACGTACTGTGCCTCGACGAGCACTGCGCCTCTCTCGATCCTCTCAGGGCTCCAGAGGTGATGGCCGTTACTGACGCAGCGATCCGTAACCGCGGACTGACAGCGCTGATGGTCACCCACAATCTCGAGCTGGCTGTCAATTACGGGAATAGATTGCTGGTGATGCACCGTGGGCGAATTGCCGTCGAGATCACGAGGGAGGAAAGAGCGGGCATCACAGCGCAAGAGCTGATGGATCGTTTTCGATCTGCTACAGGTGGAGCGACCTTGCCGGCCCGTGCGATTCTACCAGAGTGAATGGGAGGTTCTCCCGTGTCTACGCCTATCTCGTTTACAAAAGCACTGCAGTGGTCATTTGACCATCTCGCGAATCTAGCCCTAGCTGCCCTCTTCTTGGTAATAGCACGTCTCTGCACCTGCGAGATACTGGGGGAACAACGCCTCAATCTCCAGTCTTGGGGTATCTCCTTGTTTTTCATGGTCGTTGGCTGGTTTCTGGTGGTCCTGTTAAAGTCCAACCTGTTTCGTGTCAGGAAAGTTGTGGAAGACGCGGTTGACGCTAGGTTTGCAGCGACGTTAGGTGCTGTAGCACACCCGGATTTCCTGCGTATTGTCGGGAATACCGGCAAGCTCTGGGGTAGCTTCCCTGAGGGTACTGCCAGAATAGGTGAACGGCACTTAGTCCATTCGCTCTGCAGCATGCTTACATCTGCTCGCGAGTATGGGTTGGACGCATGCCAGAGTCAGTGGGACCATATTCCGTTCAACTGTGCGATGTGGCTTCTCGATAGTCTTGCTGCACTGGCCGAAGACAACTTCCATGCAACATATCTGCTCGGCCGCAGATACAATGGAGTCTACAAACGTCACGGGTATTACTTCGAGAATCTCGGTAAGAACCATGATCTGGATGGGAGACGATTCCGCTACTTGCTCTTCACTGATATGGACGGGAAACTACTGGGAGACGAAGCCCGGATCATGACGGATGACGATCTCCTCAGGCAATACGTCGATTTCGCCCGCTACAATCAGAAACATCATGGCATAGAAGTGCTGCCCATTCCCCCTGGACAGGTACCGCAAGATGCGTGCGACGCAGAAGGAAGGCCGTTGGACTTTGCGGTCTTTGACATGGGTCGAGAAGGCGGTTGCGTGTCAGTGTCGCTTGAGATGTACACATGGCAGACGGAAGAGATCCATTTTCCGGCTCGTTTCATGATAAATGCGGTAAGGATCGGTCATGGCTCAGGTGACCGTCTGGCGCAACTGGCACTGGATTACTCTCGAATCTCGCCGGAGGCGACCAAAGCATTCAAGGATCGGTTGCTTCAGAAGGCAGAAGAGCGGGGCATCCAATGTCAGAACGGCTAGTTTACAGTCCGGGGCGGTTTGGATTGGAATTGCGGACGCGGACCCGACAAGCGAAGCCAGTAGCTATGCCCAGGGTGATGCAATGAGAGTGGCCGTCGTTAACGCGAATACGGTATGGCCGCCGGTTGTTCCGCTGGGTATGCTGCTAATTGCGGGTGCGGCTCGTCGATCGGGCCACACCGTCATAGTTGTCGATCTCTGCGTAATGCGAGAGACAGCCCTCGAAGAACCGTTGGAGGTGGCGTTCCAGGATGGACACCTGGACGCAGTCTGCGTGGCTCTCCGTAACCTGGATTCAGCCAATCCGGAAGCCCCGGGCAGTACCATATCCGACCTCCAGCGCATAATCGCGGCCTGCCGAGATCGGTCAGATGCCCCCATCATACTCGGCGGGTCGGGCCTCTCTATCGCTCCGAAAGAGATGGTCGCGGCAGTGAATGCCGACCTTGGGATTTGCGGGGAGGGCGAGGAAGTGCTGCCCTTGCTGCTTGATCGCCTGGCCGCTGGGCAGCCTGTCAGCGGGCTACCTGGAGTCGTTGAGAGACTTGGCAACGACACGACAGCATCCTCTCAGCCTCAGCGGATCACAGAACCAGCGCGTTTCGTTCGACCCGCCCTCGACTTGATCGATCTTCAGGCGTACCTGCGACTCGGCGGCTCCGGCAGCGTGCAAAGCAAGCGGGGCTGCCGCTTCTCGTGTGCTTACTGCACTTACCCTGGACTCGAAGGCGACCACATACGATGCGCCTCAGTCGACTGGGTGGTCGGCGAAGTCGAACGTCTGGCCGCTGCTGGTGCCAAACACTTCTGGTTCGTCGACAGCGTATTCACCGTGCCGGAAGGACACGCTGTCTCCATCTGCAAGGAACTCTGCCGCCGCGGGTTGCCGGAGCACATAATGTGGTCCGCCTATGCCACTCCCCTGGGCTTCACCGCTGAGTTGGCCGAGCGGATGCGGCGAGCAGGATGCGTTGAGCTGATATTCGGAACGGATGCGGCGTGCACGCAGTCGCTTCGCGGTCTGCGCAAACCTTTCAGGCCATCCCACGTCGCCAGCGCCACGCAGTACGCGAAAGGGGCAGGGCTTGACTTTGCGCACCATCTGCTCTTCGGAGGGCCCGGGGAGACCGTCGAGACGGTCAAAGAGACGCTGGAGTTCATGGCAGCTCTTGACTGCCGTCTGGGATTGGACGCCGGGATACGAATCTACCCGAAAACCCCGATTGAGCGCACGGCGCGAAAGGAAGGAATCATCGGGCCGGAAACCGACCTTCTGGAGCCGCACTTCTACGTGAGCCGATATGTTGAGAGTGTTCTGGACGGTATCCTGCTGTCATTCTGTCGCTCAGTCCCGCGAACCCGCTTCTTCGGGCGAGATGGAAGGCCTCATCCCTACACTGATCCACGCCTCGTCGAGGTTTACCGACGCGGTTTCGTAGGCCCGTACTGGGCTGTGATAGATGAATACGAGCGGATAACCGGGGCCTGCTCAACATCCGATCCTCTCTCGCGACCGATCTCCGACTCGGTTCCCGAAACTGGCCGCGTTGCTGCTGCCGCGGCATATTGAGCGCGACACTGTGAGACTGCTCCTCATCTCCCCGGAAAACGACGCCGACTACCCGGAGGACCCCCTGCGAAGAGGGATTTACCCTCCGCTGGGACTTCTCAGCATTGCCACGTATGCCCGCACCCACTGCGCTGACGCATCCGTCCGCGTTGTGGATGAGAACATTGCCCCCACCGGTGATAACGCTCTCGCCGACGCCGACTGGGTCGGCATATACGCCACCTCCTTCAACTATGGGAACGCTCTGAGGCTGGCCGAGAAAGCAAAGGACTGCGGAGCCAACACGGTGCTGGGAGGACCGCATGCCACGGCCCTGGCTGAGCGCATACTGATTCGCCAACCAGCCGTCGATCACGTAGTGAAAGGTGAAGGGGAAATCGCGTTGCTCCGTCTTATGATGGACTCGAAGGGGTCTCCACCGGCCCCGAATGTCCTGAGTCGAGACGGGTGCGGGATCGTCTGCGGCCCTGCACAGGAACTTGACATCGCCCGGGTACCCAGGATTGATCGCTCCTTCGTCGACATGGAAGCGTACGCCGCGAACTTCCGGGCAAGGTACCCGGAACTCCCCTTTGTGAAGCCGGCTTCGGTCTATTCCCAGAAGGGCTGCAACTGGCGGACCGCGGCACGGTCGTGTCTATTCTGCGCCCGTCTGGAGCGAACCGTGCGGACTCGCCGCGCTCACGAGGTCTGGGCCGAGATCGGCGAACTGGCAAGCCGGGAAGGCGCCGACTGCGTTTGGGACGTGAGCGATGACGTCCTGACGAGCAAGAAGTATTTCGCGGAATTTGTGCGGCGCCGGCCGCCCGGCCTGGATGTGTCGCTCCTGCTGTATGCGCGCGCCGACGGCATAACGGAGGAGACCGTATCTATGCTTCGGCAGATAGGCTGCCATGAGGTCTTCATCGGCCTCGAGGCCGGAGACAACGCGATGCTCAGAGCGATGGGGAAGGGGACAACTGTTGAGGAGAACTGGCGCGCAGTTGAACTGCTGGGGGCTCACGGCATCGCCGTCTTCCCGAGCTTCGTGCTGGCGTCAGAAGGAGAAACCGCGGATTCCTTGACGCGCACCGAGGCGTTTATCGAGCGAGTCGTCTCGCAGGAGAGTGTCTACCGTTTTGCTGTCTCCGTCCTGTTGCCACTACCAGGCTCGCGAGCGTTTCAGAAGATGATAGAGGATCCCGTACTCGGCGCGAAGTACGGTGGACTTGACGCGTTGGATCTCGCTGGCCTGGAGCGAGACTGGGTCGAACACTTCACCCAGGTCTCATACGAGTACGTAAAATCACTGCAATGCCAGTTGCGCCGCTTGAAGCAGCATGCATCATCGTTTCTGGACACAGGGGCCGCGCGCGCTGACCGCGCTACCGCGTCTGCCGGGTTCGGAAGGCAGGCGTGGGCTGCCAAGTGACTGGTGGATCTCGCGCTGAATGTCAATACGGTCGGCCGTCGGCATCTTCGGCGCTTCCGCGGGCAGAAATGACAGTGTCTCAAGTATGCGGTCGTGCGGTGCCTCAGAACAGGGGTACACGCGCAACAAAGTGACGTTTCGCCCTCAGCTCTTGAGAGTCGGGAGGCGCTGGATAACAGAACCTGTGACCCGCGACACAACCATCCCTATGTCTTCGTTGATCTCATGTTCCCACACCCTGATAACCGCCCATCCCATCTCCGACAGTTCCTCGTCCACCCGCCTGTCTCTTGCCAGGTTCCTTTCCAACTTCCGCTGCCAAAACGTGGCGTTCCGTACGGGGAACGTGTGGTGTTTGGGGCATCCGTGCCAGAAGCAGCCGTCAACGAAGATCGCGACTTTACTCCGTATGAAGACGAGATCGGGCGTTCCCGGCAGCTTGGGTCTGAGGCGGTAACGCAGACCGGAGTGCCAGAGTCTCCTCCGAAGCATCATTTCCAGGTCGGTATCCCTGCTCCGGACACGAGCCATCTGTTCCGACTTGGAGAGTCTCCTGTGTTTGAGCTTCCGCGGGCGCATAAGGCAGTCCTCATTGGGCGGCCGACTCGACAAGCGGCGCTCGCGAGGCATCCGGCCGGTCCACACCCATGTCGTCCAGCGCCCTTGCAAGATCCCTTTGCAGGTTCTTGATGTCGACTGCAAACAGCCAAGTAGGAGGCCCGGTCGCCGACGGGCCAAGCGGTTTCACGCCATAGTCATGGTGAGGGAAGACGAGGAAACTCCTCTCGCCGTGGAAGGCCGCGGCATGCACAAGCAGTTGGTAGAGGTCGGCTTGCTCCGCTGTGCCCGACCAGGCCTTGTATTTCACGTCACCGACCGCGCGCACTACGCGTTCCGCGGCGATGACGACATCGGGGTAGGCCTTGAATTGGCTGAGTTCATGCTCGAATATGCGGGGGGCGTCCCCGCCTGCCTTGAACACTCTGCAAGCCGGACGGCAGATCGTTGATAATACTGCGCGCACGGCCGTTTCGAAAAGCGTTTCCAGATTCAGAAACCATGAGCGAGGCACTGATGGCTCTTGTCCTGCGGCATGCTCGAAACTCTCGTGGGACAGCAGCACACCGGAAAGCGCGAGGATGTCCTTTATGGGTGACGCAAGCCGGGTCGTCAAGAGCATCTGAACTCGGTGCGCAAGAATCTCTCGTCTTCCGAAGACTACTTCCGTGTCGCGACAGTCGGTGAAGAGCATCGCGAGCCCGCGGGCGCGAGCAACGTCGGCATGAGGGATGTCAATCAGACACGAAAGCCGATCCACCTCTCTAAGTGCCGCCAGAATGCTCTTGTTGACCGGCGTATTGTGCGCTATGCCGGCTTTCTCGAAGGCCAAGAGGTGCCGGAGTCCCCGAGCGCGCAGTCGGATTGTCCTTGTGACATCCAGCCTTCCACCTGCGAGAGACCCGAAGCGCCGCTCCCGGACGTACACAAACTCCCGCCTCTCTGACGCGTAGGCGGCGACTGCGGACGTGAACTGCCGAATCAGCAACGTCATGAGCGGCCCGAGTTCCGAAACCGGAGAGCTGACCGGTTCTACCCTGAAAGCATCATGTGCGGCGTGCTGCAAGAGCGCCGCGAGGGCCCCCTCCACCTTCTCATGAAGCTCAAGCAGAACGTCGCCGCAGACGGCGCGTCCCACGAAGCAAGAGGCACGAAGCCGGGCACCGCCGCCAGGGCGCACATCCATGGCAACGATACCCCGTTCCAAGAGCCGGTGGAAGTTGGCGTCGCGCTCCAGGCGCTGTCGGATATCACGCGTGACTTCCGCGTCCCCCCGTTCAGGGACGCGAACCACATCCGAGGTGCTCAGGACTCCACGTACCCAGGGTCCTTCCACGGATAGCACTCCTCGATGATATCGGCGAAGGGGTGCGGCTCAAGCAGGGGCCTGCGCAAGAGGTGCTGAATGCGCTCTACCCAAAGCCGATGCAAGTCCGGCCGCTCAGCGTGGACGTCGGCGAAGATTCCGTGCCCGAACGGCATAATGTGCTCGCATTGATCTTTGAAGCGCTCCTCGCACGTCGTGAACAGAGTCTGGAGCCTGCCGAGCACCCCGTCCGGCAGGTCCCTTCCCGAGAGCATCTCCCGCAATTGCTCCACGCTTGGGGGGCAACGAATGATCCGGAGACGCCGGATGAGCGCGGCATCCAACTCGAGGGCGGAACGGTCTGTCGGATTGTACGTGGAGAGCATCGCGAGGTTCCTCGCCACATACACCGGCTTCCGGCTGTAGATGGTCACGAAAGGGCGGTCCCGGTACTCAAGGTAGGTAAGGAGTTCTCCCAGGACCGCCGGAAGGTTGGCCCTCGTCAGCTCCTCGACGAGCAAGACGTAGCGATGTTCCGGGTCGTCGAGCGCTCTCTCGTTCCACTCCAGGAACACCCCGGGGAGAGTGTTGACCCCGGATCTCTCGTCAATCCGGAGGCCTTCAATGAACTCCTCGTATGAATAGGACTGATGGAACTGGATCTCACGAACGAGAAGGGGCTCGTTTGCGTACCGCTGCGCCGCGATCGAGGCAATGAAGGACTTGCCGGTTCCGGGGACACCGGCAAGTGCCACAATTGAGCGGTCCCCGTATCGTTGACAGGCGTCGACGACCTCAGCGATTTTCGCTTCGGTGGCTTTTCCGTAGTTTGTCATCTCACGTCCCTCGGCAGCGCGGCACAGCGCGAAATGTGCTCAACGTACTCCTTGGTGGATGTGAACTCACGGTGCCTTCGGTGGATTCTGGAGGCCTCTCTGACAATGTGGAGGGTCTGCGCGGCCAGTTCATAGTAGCCTGTCTCGTCCGAACCGCGCTTGTCCGGGAAGAGAGTCCACCCGAACGACGCCAAGGACATCCACGGGATAATCCTGTCGTTCTTCGCGGCCCCGGTCACCACCTCGTCGCCGAGACGGGCCGGATCTCCCGCACCTCGCGCCGCTGCTATTCGCTCAATGGCCTCCATCAGTTCCATTTCGTTGCGGACCTTGAAGATGCCGCGGTTCAACTCCTCAGAGCTGATCCTCCTGTCCAGAGAGAGCATAGCACGCCAGATGAACTGAAAGGGAAAGACCTCCATTGTCTGGTGGAAGCGGCTTCCCGCCCCGGTCGGGTTCCTGAGTTGGCACGCCGCGAGAGCATACGCCGCATGCCGGGCCAGGATCAGACAGTTCTTCTCGTTGATGATTGGCAGCCAGCGACGGGTCGCCGCGCCAAGGTCAGTTACATGGACCCGGCCGCCCTCTTCGTAGAGAAGTCCCACGCTCTGGTATACTTGCTTCCCGTCACGGTACCGCTTCGGGTCCGGGCGGGTGCTGTCCGGGCGACCGGAGCGCGCACTGTCATATGGCAGTTTCCCGAGCACTTCGTCCCGCGTACAGCCGTCGGACTCGAGGAACGGCTCCATGTTCGGCGACCGACTCTCCACGGGAAGAAGTCGAAACGTCAAATGCAGCGAGCCGGTCCAAACCCTGAGGTTGGCGGGCATGATCTACATCATCCTCCCGTGATCCGACTGCTCCAGCTGGCGGCCGGTCGATACGGAAGGCCCACGGGCAGAGCTGGCCGCCCCAGTCAGATAGACGTACATCGCGACGGCTATCCTCTCCGCCAACAAAGGGGGGACCGCGTTTCCGATCAAGGCTGCGATCTCCTCCTGTGTCCCCGCAAACCGGAAGTCATCCGGAAAAGTCTGGAGACGAGCGCCCTCGCGAAGAGTGATATTCCTGTGCTCATACGGATGGCCAAACCTGCCGCGCGTGAAGCTGTCAAATCGCGCCGTGATCGTGGCTGCCGGCCTGTCGGGAGCCAGTCGACCATACACGTAACGGTGACCGATCTCGGCTGCGCCCTTCTTGTGGCAGTTGACGCGAAGCTCGGCGGGCAGATCCTCCATTCCGCCCCCCGGAGGGATAAGGCGAATGCGTTCCTGATTGATCGGAGCAAGGCGGGTTCGCCGGTGCAGCGGATCGCCGGGCAAGGGCGAATGATCGGCGGGCGGCGAAGGCAGGTCACCGATCGCGTCCCATACCGTTCTGAAGCGCCCGTTTCCGCAACCAGGAGGGGGGAAGCGGAATGGTTCCCGACCGTGTTTCCAGCCGTAGTAGAACACGCGGCGACGGCTCTGCGGAACGCCGTACTCCGCAGCATTGACGATTCGGGCCTCGACCTCATATCCCGCATCCGTCAACTGAGCCTCGAACGCCGAGACGAGACGCTGCCCTCTCTTTCCGACAAGGCCCGGGACATTCTCCATGAGGAACATGCTCGCATCGAGCTCGCGAACAAGGCGGGCAAACTCCAGCACGAGGTTGTTTCTGATATCGCTGTCGGGGCCGATTCTCTGAACGGAGAACCCCTGGCATGGGGGCCCGCCGACCACCGCGTCTACCCGCTCGGTCCCGCAGTGCCGCATGATGCCGTCGGCGGTCAGGAGAGCAACGTCCGTATCCAGCACAGGGTGAGCGAAGTTCATCGCATACGTAGCGGCCGCGACGCTCCATGAGTCAACCCCGCAGAGAAGGTTGAAGCCCGCTCGTTGCATACCGAGCGACAACCCTCCGGCCCCGCAGAAAACGTCGACAGCGTGCACGGTCATTGGCATTGTCCTGGCTGCGCAAGCGCACTGCTCGGCAGTGCGCGGTTTCTCATCCACGATAGAAGAAAACCGCAAGGCGCCGATGTGCCCTGCAGCCATTCGTGCTGCATCATACCACACCCGCGCTGACAGCTGCGACTAGGCCGCTCCGTTTCTGCGTCCTGCCTTCAACGCCGGAATCAGGCGAGAGAAGGAAGTCCCGACAGGCTGGGCGATCCCACGGCTGAACTCGTCGGGCGAGGGTACAGGTCCCAGCATTTCGCCGAGGATGTAAGCGGCCAGGAATGCCGCGAATACCGGTGGGACAGCATTCCCGATTTGACGGAACCGATCGTCCAGCGTTCCGGCAAACCAGTAACCTCTCGGAAAGCCCTGCAACAGGGCCGCTTCACGAACGGTCAATCCTCTGTCCTGCACGGGGTGGCTAAAGCGCCCGCTCGCCGGATTCCGCGCATACGCCGTGATTGTGATGGCGGGGCGATCCCACCAGAGACGCCCGTAGACGTCTTCGTAGACTGCCCGACCATTGCGGTCCTTCGCTCTTCTGAGACATGGAGGGCCGACGTGCTCGGGTCTGCTTCCCCCATCCCTCGGAACCGCCCGTATGATTTCCAGGGTTGACTGCCTATGACCCGCGCTGTAGTGCATCGCGTCTTCCGAGCACCGCTCACCGGCGCGCACAGGAGGAAGATGACCGATCGCATGGCGAACCGTACGGAAGCCCTCGCGAGCCAGGAAACCCTGCGGAGGCCGAAATGGATGGCGCATGGCGATCATCAGAGCCCGGAATCGTTCCTGCGGGAGGCCGAACTGTGCCATGTTGTGCACCGAGAGGTGGACGAAGTAACCGCACCGTCGCAGGATGCTACGCGCCTTCTCAATGTAGGGCCAGTGGCTTTCAGTGAGCAATTCGGGCACATTCTCGACGAGGATGGCGTCCGGCATCAAGCGGCTCGCGATCCGCGCGAAGTCGACAAAGAGAGAGTTGCGAGGATCAACTCGATCTGTGTTGTTGCGATGCGATGAGAAGCCCTGACAAGGCGAACAACCGATGAGTACAAGAGGCGTCCCTGCACGGCGCTTGGACGTGATCCCTACGAGTCTGCTGCCCTTGCTCGCAATGGCGGCGACGTCTTCCGCCAGGGGAGTCAGCCGTAGATTTGCCTCGTAAGTACTATTGGCCACGGTATTGACGTCCACGGCCGCCGCCAACCGGTACGCAGGCACTACAGCATTCGCTGCGAGAAATCCGGCTGACATGCCCCCACAGCCGCTGAACATGTCGATGACGTCTACGGGGCCTTCCTCGGCCCGACCGGCATCCTGCCAGAACTCGTCAAGATGAAGAGCCAACTCCCCGGCCAGCGCCCTCGCCGCCGGTCGTATGCGATCCGGCCCTCTGCTCGGGACTCGCTCGGTGGGGATCGACCGGAAGCCGGACGAGAGTGCACGTCGGATTACGCGATTCTCAAGTCCTGACAGGCGAACGCCGGTGTGCACTCCGACTTCGTTTCGCCGAGGGATCGTCTGTTGCGCGACGAGTCGGCTAGTCATCAGCATTCTCCTGAGCGGTCTTCAGGTGCAGCGGGAGTTGCCTTGCGGATGGTTCGGAATTCAGATGCTCGCGGATCAGACGCGCAATAAGGGTGCTCTTCTTGTAGCCCCGCTCGTTGCAGTAGGCCTCGAAGCGTTCGTGCTCGGCGGCGCTGAGAAGCACTGTGATCTTCCTGCGATTCGTGGCCACATCCGCTCTCCACAAGACCCCCGTAGAGCTACCACATCTGTCCTCAAAAGTCAAGACCTCTACGGCAAAGTGAGTAACAGTGCGCATTATTGGTCACTGACGTTGAGTCGGCTCGCGGGACCGTCGCCCAGGGCGGAAGCGGTACGGACCGCTGCGGCACGCATCCGGGCCTGCGGATAAGAGGGGTCAGGCATGAGCGCTCTCGTTTTCCCCCGAGCTGCCGCTGCCCTCCCGCCAGCCCGCCAAGCTCGTGCCCGCCTCGTAGCTGGCCTCGATGCCGCGCTCGTACACGAGCAAAGCGTCCTTCAGGATCTTGGCCAGGCTCATTCCTGTGCGCTCGGACAGCGCCCGCATCCGCTCAGCGAAGTGGCCGCGAATCGCCACGGTCAGAAGGTCAGGGTGCGCACGAGGCCGCGAACGGCGCGCCACGTGCCCCTGTGTGCGGATTTCGGCCCCGGCCTGCGCCTGTGCCTCGGCTGCCTGCGCTTCGCGCCGCTGTCGGCGCGTCTGTGCGCCGCGTTGTGCCGCCTCACGCCGGCGCTGCCGCTGCTCCTCCAGGCGGGCCTCTGCCCGCTCTGCTACTGCTTCTCGCTGCCTTCGTCTTGGCATTCTTCTCTCTCCTCTCTTCTCCAATCGCGTTCCGCTCTCCCGAGGACGTCCTCTATCTTCTCGATGACGTCCGGTGGAGGCGGCTTGAAGACCGCGTACACGGCCTTGTAGATGGCCTCCCGAATGCGTCGCCACAAGGCGTCATTGGGGTGCCGCTTGTCTTCGCTGTGGTCGTCACTGCCCATCGGCCCCACCCACAACATCACTCTCCTAACCTCCTGGCCACCGCGATGAGCGAGGCGGCGCGACCGACGTTCTCCCAGCCCCAATTGAACCGCTTCTGGCGCTTGACCGTCCGGCTGGTCAGCATATAGCGCGCAGAGCCGTCGGGATGGACGAGGTAGGTGTGCTTCTGTCCATCCTTCCGGTTGTAGCCCTTGCTGAGCAGGTGCCGCTCGATGCGTTCTTTCGCTTGCACGCTGGTCATGGTTCAGACCTCCTGTTCACTCCACAGCCTGCCCTGGTGCAGACCCGCTGGCCTCCTGGTGACCGCCACCCGGTCTCCCACTTCAAGCCGGTAAACCACGTCTAGCTCGACCTGGGCGAACTTCGCCCGCAGCACCGCCTCGCGCAGCGCCTTCTCGGCTATCGCCTTCGTGGACGCCCACCAGATGGCAGGCATGTTGTCGACGCGGAAGGCGACCAGAGGCATCTCTCCGTTCGTCCAGGCGAACATCGCCTGCTCGCTGGCATTGATGGCGAGCACCGACTGCTTGCCGCCGAGCGCCAGGCATGCATCCGGCCCCTCGTCGGTGCCGTATCGGTTGAGAGCCTGCACCAGGATTTCCGAGTCGCACTGTGACTTGAGCTGAAGGCCGAGCACCGCCGCCTTGCGTTCATGCAGCGGGATGAAGCCGTTGTGCGCCAGCGCCCAATCGCCAGCCAGGTGGGGATGGTTGTTGCCGTTGACGGCGGGCGCGCCGGTGGTCGCGAGCCGGGTGTGGCCGATTGCCATCACCACGTGCTTGCGCCGAAGGGCAGCGAACTCTCTGCCCAGGAAAAGGTCGCGCGCCGGCCCCGGCTGACGCTGCCAGAGCATCTCGCCACCAGCGGTCAGGGCGGCGAAGCCGGACGCGTCTGTCCCTCGCTCCTCGGAGGCAATCGCGAGTTCCACCATCAGCCGATGGGCGAAGCCCCATTCCCGTCTGGTCAGGTTGCCTGCGAAGCCGAACACCCCGCACATCTCACGCCGCCCTTTCCGTCGTCGCGCGGTCGTACCTGCGGGCCAATCTCTTGAGTTCGCGCTTGACCTGCTTCAGGTCAGCCAGGTCAGCAATCCATCCCGCCATCTCGACCTGGGGCTTGCCGACATCCCGCCGGCCCAGCGTCCAGCCGGCCAGGTAGAAGAACCGGTTGAGTTCGCGCAGGCCCTTACCCCTGACGTGGTAGGTGCGCTCGCTGGCGAGGGCATCCCAGTCCATCTTCGCGGTCTCGGTGGCTCGCTCGCAGAGGGCGAGCGCCATCTGGATGTGGGCCACCATCTTCGTCCACTCGACCGTTCCGGCTCCGTGGCGGAATTCGACCGTGGCCTTGCGAGTGAACAGGTTGGTCAGGTTCAGCGTGTGATAGCGAGCGAGTCCGTAGACTGCGTCCTGGAGGGCTTCTCGCTTGCGAGTATCGGGAGCGCGCCGCACCCTGTCGGCTGCGTTCTTCTGCGCCTTGATGCTGCGGGCGTAGCCGCCGTTCTCTCGGCGGTGGGTTCCCGTGGAGGCATAGAGCGCCGTCTCGTGCATCGCCACGTGGTAGAGGAGCTTGGCCACCCACTCGGCGACCTTGGTGAAGCTCTCGCCGGCGACGGCCTCCGCTGAGCAGTGCACGTGGAGCCCCGCTGTGGTATTTACGACTGCCCCCAGGCCCTTGAGCGTCTGCGCGACCTGCTTGACCTGTTCGATCCCGGCCCGCCCCTGCAGTATCGGGCTGACAATCTCGACAGGGACGTAACCCCGGCGGTCGGTTCGCAGGCTGCCGTCGCGTTCCGCCGTCCAGCCCTGCGGGAAGGGCGAGGGCAGCGGGTGTCCGTGATGGTAGGAGCCGATGCTGATGCCCAGCTCCCTGATCGCCTGGTCAGGCAGGAAGCACTCGATCTCGACTCCCCACCGGTAGGCTTCCGCCTTGCTGCTCGTTATCTGCGTCTGTGCCATCCTCTGCCTCGCTATCACACACCTGTTTGCCATTACATTCATGCCTGCTTTGGCGCGGAAGTCAAGGCCGAAGTGAGTGGTTTCTGAGGGGGTGAGGCAGAAAGAAAGACCCCGCCGCGGCTGAGCGGGGCCTGTCCTCCTGATTCTGCCGCGGCTGCCCTACTCAGTGAGCGCGTCCAGCCCCCAGACGAAGACTGGCAGGCCCTCGGTGAAGCGCGCCTGCTCCTCCGACGAGAGCCGGCCCAGCCACCGCTGCACCCCGGGGTCATCCAGGATGGCGGCCGAGGCCGGCTGGTAGGACTCGCTGGTGGTCGAAGGGTCGCTCGCGCGGATGCCCTTCAGGTTCTCCCAGAG
>Ga0180438_10002814_pt1 | contig 27504 bp, 20 predicted proteins | sample SS_ome_12_FD_132455 | JGI IMG/M metagenome (GOLD analysis project Ga0180438, IMG submission 132455) | Hypersaline lake sediment archaeal communities from the Salton Sea, California, USA - SS_3_D_2 metaG | ecosystem: Environmental > Aquatic > Non-marine Saline and Alkaline > Hypersaline >...
ACCGCCGCCGCCGCCACCGCCGCCGCGGCCGCCGCCACCGCTGCGGCCGCCACCACCGCCGCCGCCACCACCGCCGCCGCCGCGGCCGCCACCCCCACCGCCGCGGCCACCACCGCCGCCACCGCCAATGCCACCGCCGAGGCCGCCGCCGCCACCGCCGAAGCCCCCGCCGCCGAGGCCGCCACCGCCGAGGCCGCCGCCGAGGCCGCCGCCAGCACCAGTTCCTCCGATGCCGCCCTCAATGGCCACCGGGACTATCGACGAGCCAGCGTCAGTGCCGCCGAACCAGGCGGTAACCTGGCGACAGTCAAGGTACTGCAGCTCATACCGCCCGCCCGGACCGATCCAGTAGATCTTCTGTCGAGACGCGAGCGTGCTTGCGGTGGGCACGGGCGGCTGTTCCACAAGCCTCTCGTCCTCCCGGCGCGTGACGTAGTAGACGTTCCCGGCCTCTTTCCGATAGGTGAGCTCGTGCATCTCCAGAATGGCCCGCAACGCCTGTGTGAAGGTGACGTTGTTGAGCGTCAGGGTAACCCGACCGGAGACTCCCGGCGCGAGCGTGTAGCTGTACGGAGTGGACCGAAAGATGAGCGCAAGTGCGTCCTCCAGCGTCGCGTCCCGCAGGTCCAGCGTGATGAGCCGCTCTTCGCCCTGCGCCCAGGCACGGTCACTGACGGCCAGACCGCCGGTCAGCGCCCCCACCAGCACCGCCACCAGCAATACCAGCCCCGTCCTATTGCGCGTCATGTCAAGTCACCTCCCGCCCTGGCACGTGCGAGGCTACTCCCCCGCTCGCGCGGGCATCTTCGTCCGTCTCTTTCCGACTATTAGACTACGCGACTCCCGACTTTGTTCCGGCGAGACGGCGCACAACGCGCTCACGGCGCGGCGGGCGGCATCTCCGGCATCCCGGAGACGCGGCCGCCGAACCCGCCACCCAGATCGCCGGGGCCCAGCCCGCGCAGGGGCACGGCCCAGCGCTGGCCATCCTCATCAACCAAGTATATCGAATCCCGAGCGATGGCCGTGATGCGAATGCCGTCCACCACATCGCCGGGCTTCACGATGAAGGTTTCGTCTTCTTGCTCCAGGATGGCATAAGCCTGGTCGTCAAACAGAAGTCCTGCCACGCGGCGTCCTGCAACCCGCGGTACATCAGACGGTCCGCCGGGCCGCAGGCCTCCGGGCGCCAAGGCCACCGGCGGAAGACTGATCAGGAGTTCGGGCGGCGTGGGCCTCGGCGGAGGCTCGAACGTCAAGAACGGATCCGGACGAGTCGGCTCCACCGCTCCGCTGCCAATTGCGACGACACCCAACGTCACCGTCGGCTCCGCGCCGGCCGCGGCCGCGCCCTCCTGAGGACCGGCAGCCGCGGGCGCCTCACCGCGTTCCACCGCGGGGCCGGTTGCCGCAGGCGCTTCGCCGCCTTCCGCCTCGGCCTCCGCCGTCGGCGCAAAGGCGCCGGCCCCGCTCTCGGTGCCCGTCGGCTTGCGGCCCCGGAGGAAGAACACGATTACAATAATCGCGACGATAGCGACTCCGGCTGCGATCAGGATCTTGTTTCGGTCGGCCGGACTCATCGCATGCTCCCCAGGGAAGGTCGCTCCTCTCTTTGGTTCCTCGCGCCCGCCAATATCACCTGGCGGCCTCCTCAAGAAGACTGCTGCAAGTCATGATCACCACCTGGGGCTGCGCGACCGACGGTCGCCGCCTCTCCCTCGTCCGCCACCCCGCGCACCTCGCCTGCCCCCGCCTCTCACACCGGCTGCACCAGCCGTGGGTGCGGCGCCGCCAGCCGGGGCCTCGGCACCGGTCCACATATACAGCGTCACCGGGATGCTCGCCACAAGCGGCTGCCCGGGCTGGCGCGGCCCCTGAACCGTGACCGAGTGCATGACCATGAACCGCGGCGCCTCCGGCAGCTTCTTGAGCCACTCCAGGAGCTCCGGGAAGTCTTTCACCTGGACCGTGAGGTTCCAGTTCAGCGGGTCGAACATAGCCATATTGGTGTTGGCGAGATCGGCGCCGAAGGACGGGTAGCTTAGGCCCGACACTTGCGCTCCGGTCGAAGCCAACCACCGCTCCATCAACTCCCGCTCTTCGTCGGGGAAGTACCACAACCGGACCATGCCGCCGATCGGGTCCGAGAGATCGATCTCAGGCATGCGCGTTTCCATAATCTCGTCGTAAGAGGCTGTCACCTCTGCCTCGCGCTGGAGGGCCTCATCGCGCCGACCCTCGAACGACCTACGTTGGCTCGCGTATGCCTCGTCGTCTTCTGCACTTCTGACGGAGAGCGCGATCTTCTTCTTCTGGGGCTGGATGAGCATGAATGTGAAGAGGAGTGCGATGCCCACCGCGATCGCAACTCCGGCTATCAGAACATGAACGCGAGTAATGCGCTGCAGATTCACCGCGCACCTCCTCTCTCGCAGCCCGCCTTCGGCGCCATTACCTCACCCGCAGTCAAGACGATGAACTCTGGGCTTCGCATGTCTAGAAGCGACGTCCCCGCCGCCCGCCGCGCCCTCTCCGAGCACCCCGTGCCGCCGTTCTCGCGCCGCGCGCAGCGACCCCTCCGCCCATCCGCGCTCCGCCACGCCGGACGGCGCCCCCGCTCACCCCGGAAGGCGGCGCCGGCACGAGGTTGATGATGTCGAGATACTCGGGCCTGAGCACCACACTGATACTCACGGACTGCTGCATCTTGGGGTTGCCAGCGGTCGCGGCTCTTCCGCCGAGCGCACGGCTGGTGTCCGTACTGAAGCTTACGGCGTTCGGATCGCGCTGCACCATTTCACAGCGCAGCATGTTGAGATACCACCGCGCCGCCGCCATGAGGCCGCTCGTCGACCCGCTCAAGTTCAGGCTGTTGCCGCTCGGAAGAGGCAGACCGTTCAGCACAACGTCCGCCGGGATGTACTTGCGGAATCGCTTGAAGTACTCGATCCACTTGCCGGGAAGTGCGTCCGCCTCCTCCACGAAGACCACGAATCGCTCTAGTCCCGAGAACCGTCGGTTGATCTCCTCTATCTCTTGCTCGATCTGCTGGACTTCGAGAGCATCGGCCGCGGCCTTCTGACGCCGTTCCTCCGCATGCTGCCACTGCCGGGTCAGTGAGAACGGCATGGGCGCCCACACGTAGGCGGCGAAGGCGAGCAGCTCCACGACCAGGAAGAAGATGAGCAGCGCCGCCAGCGCCTTCACGCGTCGGCGCTCGACGATGTATCCTGGAAGCAGGTTGATCTTGATCATCGCCGCCTCCTGCCCTTATCCTATGAGATCTCGTATCGCCAGCCCCACCACGATCGGCATGAAGCAGGCGTTATCCCTGACAGCCTCGACGGGCACGCTGCCCTCGTCGATCTCCAGGCGCCGGAACGGGTCGCCGACCTCGCCCTCCATGCCCACCTCGTTCCCCAGGAATTCCGCGAAATGCGGAAGCCGCGCCGTGCCGCCGAACAGTAATATCCTGTCCACGCGAGACTCCGGGAATCGATTCACGTAGTACTCCACCGAGCGTCGGATCTCCGTGACCATTTCGACGAGTGTCGGCAGCATGGCGTCGTACACCTGCCGCCCAGGCCCGCCGCCACCTGCCGCGTGCACGGCCGGCAAGCTTGTCTTCGGCGGTTCCTGCTCGGGCGGCTGCTCGGTCGGGCCGCTCTCTGCGCCGAGGTCGAAGACTCGCCCTCTGTCCGTGTCAGATTCCTCCCCTTCCTCTTCGGGGGGACGCACGATGACTTCGGGGGGTCGCTGTGGCGCCGGCTCCGGCGCCCGCGGCGCTTCGAGTGCGGGCGCGCCCTGGACGTAGACAGTGCCTTCCTCAAGCTTCGCCCTCTCGGCCTCGTGAAACTCGTAACCCAGGCTCTCCGCAATCGCGTTCGTGATGTTGTCGCCCGCAAGCGGAATCGGCCGGGTGAACGAGAGGAGACCTCGTCGGATGATGCTGAGGTCGGTCGTGTTCGCGCCGATGTTCAGCAGCGCGTACGTTCGCTCGTAGGCGCCTTCATCCGCGTTGATATCGATGAGCGACCGGCATGCCGACAGCGGCTCGACGTCCAGCGCCAGCGGCTCCAGCCCCGCGTTGTACAGCGTCTGGACGTGCCGCTCGACCATGTCCTCCTGCGCGACCGCCAGCAGCACCTCCATGTTTTGGGCGTCCTCCGGAAGTTCCTCCGGCGGAACGAGCGGCTCGAAGTCCATCACGACTTCGCTGGCGGCGAATGGGATGTGCCGGTCCACCTCCCACTGCATCGTGTTCGTCAACTCCTCGCGCGTCATCCGCGGCACTTCAATCGGCCGCACCACGAGAGAGCTTTGGCTCGCTACGGAACTGATGACATTGTTGGTTCGCACCCCATGCTCGGCCAGGAGCTGTCGCACCGCGGCCCCGAGCGTGTCAGGATCGACGATCACGCCATTGGCGATTGTATCCCTGGGGGTCATGCCGATGCCGGCGTTCAGCACAACCGGCCCGGCCCGCCCCATGCGCGCCTCCACAAACTTGATGCGGCTGGTGCCTATGTCCAGGCCCAGCACTTCCTTGTCTGCCATGGCCGCCTACTCTCTCGCGTCGGGAGGTTCAGGTCCCGGCCCGCTCGCGCACGCGGTCGCCGCCCCGTGCCCCCGCATTGTGTTAGATTATAGCACCGGCCGATTTGTTCCGCAAGAAACGCCCGGAGAAGCCGCTCCCTTCCCTCGCTGCGCCCTCGCTCAACCTTCCCCCGGCCCGGAAACCCTCTCGCCCCAGATGACCAAGTCCGCGGTCACTGGAAAGTGCGGGAACCGCAGATATCCGATGCGACTCAGCGTCTCCCGTCGCGGCACTCGCAGCAGCGGATCGTACACGTAGCTCAGAAAGCCCTCTTCGCCTCGCCCTATCGGTCCCGCCCACTTGCTCGTCCAGTCGGCCGCCGCACCGAGGTTTGCCGGAAGGTTCTCGGATATCGCGCCGTAGACCGAGATCTTCATGTTGAGCGGCTCGTGATATCCCGGCCGCTCCCAGGCGGTCGGATCGACGGCCATATCGTCCGGATCCTCGTCGAACCATCGCCCCGGGAGCACGAACCACGAGCCGTTCTGCGCGTAGATGAGGGCCTCTATCCGCACCGGCAGCGGCTCCGCCTGCCGGGGCGGAGCGATGGCGACAGGGCCGAGGAGGTAGCCCAGTTCCTGGTGGGCTACCTCCCACCCGATCGCATTTGCATCTTCGTCACGTTCCTCGATGGGCCACACGCGCGACTCAAACGTGATGACGTCGTCGCCTGTCAAGTAGGTGGCGGGCAGCCCCGCCTCGTGCACCCCGAGGTACTGATACTCGTTGGGCAGCAGCTCCACCTCGTCAACGTCGGTGTTGCACCAATGGACGGAGTCGTCCGCAGCGCCGGGGTTGCCTTCGGCCGCTGTTCGAAACGTATATCGCCCGGACCCGTAGTCCCACGGCCACGTGCTCGTACCCGCGGCATTGGCGAAGGAGACAGCAACATCGCTCGCGGCATAATTATCGCCCGTGTCCGGCCCGGGCGGCTCTGTCTGCGCCAAACCGTCACCGCCCGGGACGAACCATCCCGAGTGACCGAGGATCATGCGGACATCCGCCAATTGCTCGCGAAGTGTTGCGCTCTGGAACCGAACGTTCTTGTACTCGAGCTCAATCCCCGCAGGGTCTGTCTCGACGACGTAGTCAGGAACATCGTAGTTTGGGTCTTCCTCCGGCCCCTGGAACAACCAGTAGTTCCGTGGGTCTGCCTCGGGATACACCTCCTGCGCATCGTTGTAGTAGTGAATGATTTCCTCTGCCTCTTCACCTTCACCCTCGGTGATCACCAGGGGATCGAACAGGCGCGCAGGCCTCGGGTTGAGCGCCGTGGTGTTGACGCACACGTAGTCGCGGGCGAGCAGGGCGAGGCGCGATCCGTAGAGCTTGTCGGCCTCCAGGCTGTCGGGAATGAGGAGTGCGCCGCGGGGGGTGAGCAGATCGTCTTCGATGTAGATCGTCCCGCCCGAGACGACCTGCAGGTCGAAGTGCCGGCTGCGCCCCTGGTCGGTCCACCGCTCGCCGAAGTATCCCTCCGGCACCTCGTCCGGCGGGATCATCGCGCCGATCCTCCCGCGGTAGTCCCGCACCGGCGGCATGACCCCTCGCATCCGGATGTTCCCCTCCGCATAGATCACACCGTTCGGCGGAAACGGCACCCGCGCGCGGTTGCCCTCGATCCCGATGGGCAGCGGGCCTGCCGAGGGGAGGCACATGCCGATCAACGGGGCATATGCGTAGGCGTCCGTCGGGGCGCCGTCGGGGTCGCGCCAGTACAACCCGTCGCCGTCCGGATCGTCGTGACGGATCATCTCGATGTACGGACACGGGCTCTCGCCGTGCAAGACGATCTCCGCGCCTGGCGGCGCGTAATACCGCCCGGTCCTGTCCCACCAGTCGGCCGGCCCCCCGGGAGGAGCCTGGGTGCCCTCTGGATCCGGACGTTCGTCGCCGGCGACCGGCGTCGCGGGGTCTTCGTCATCGTGCACTCCCACCGAACGCGTCCAGTTCAGCCGCAGCTTCTCCAGGTTGTGGTCGCCCGTCGTCGGGTCGAGGTACTGGATATCGCTGAAGTTGTCTATGTAGACGCCGCCGTAGTTCGTCCAACCCCAGCCATACTCGCCGGTGTTATACCAGGAGCCATCATCGGCCTGCCGCCAGTAGCCCGCATCCCGAGTGAGCAGGAGATAGCGGTTCGTCTCCAGGTCCGGATGTGTTGCATCGATCTCCGGCGGCCGCACCCGCGGCAGCGACAGGGCCGGCGCAAGCTCCTCCCCCGAGATGGTCAGGTAGGTCGGCAGGTTCGCGAGCACGGTTCGACTGTTGGGCTCTACCTCTCCCTCCCACCAATAGGGAAATCCCTCAGCGTAGTCCCACTGCTCGTCTCCCGCCTGGGGCGAGAACAGATCGATCGCGCGGCTCACCCCGTCCACGACGAGGCCCAGCGTGTCCGCCGCGGACCGGCTCGGGTCCGGCCGCATCTCCCCCGCGATCTCGATGCGGTCGTCTCGCAGCAGGTCGAGATCGGCCCACGCGGTTTCGTACGTGGTATGCAGGGCGACCTGCGATCGTCCGTACCACACGACATCGGTGTTGGACCGGATCGGCCCATCTATGCTGTAGAGGTAGTCTTCCCTCTGCCCGCCATTGAACTCGATCCCCGTCACACCCAGGCGGGCCGGCCGGCTCGTCTCGAAGCGGTCCGTGATGAACCGGATGTAGTCGGTAAGCAAGATCGGCTTCAGTGCGATGATCGTGTGCCGCAGGAAGGGGTTGTCGGGGATCGTGGCCGTGGATGTGATGCGCAGAAACCGGCTCTGCAGGCGGTCGGGAGCCGGCCCATAGCTCACCTCGATGCTCACCTCGCCGCCGCCGCAGCGGTAGGAGCTGGCGCTGGGCCGCCAGTCTGCACCATACATCGAGAACGTGAGCTGCTCGTTCGCGAGCCGGAGACCGGCCTCCGCGATGTTGCGCAGCTCCACGACCTCGCTGTGCCGGGTGACCTGCACCAACTGCGAGCTGATGATCGCGGCGAACAGAGCGGCCAGCGTCGCCACGGCGAACAACACGAGTACCGCGATGATCAGGGCCTGGCCGCCCTCACCCGCTCGGCATCCACTACTCTTCAGCATAGCGAATCTCGCGAAGAAGATTGCGCAGCTTCACGCGCCGCGTCATGTTCACCGACTGCGCAACTCGCTGTCCCGCCTGGGCGCTGGGATCGGCCTTCGTCACCGTGAGGCTCACGTCCAGCACCGACGCGGTCCGATAATAGGCCGACACCAGGTCGGGGTATTCCCGGCCGTCAATCCACATGCCGTTGTTTCGCCACTCGAAGTCTATGTAGAGCATGCAGGCGGTTGTGGTCACTTCCCCGGCCAGCGTCGCCGGCAGGCGGATCCAGCCATAGCGAGGACCAAGCGGATCGTTCGCTCCCGAAGACCAGGGATCGAGGCCCACCTGGAACTCATCGGAGTTCTCCCGGGGGGTGCAGAACACCTCCGTCAGGGTCCGATCGGCCCCCTCAATACCATCGACGTCCGCCCTCACCCGTACCGACCCCGGAACCAGGAAGTAAGACATCGCCTCCCCGCCGCTCCGGTCTTCCCACGCGCCGAGCAGCACCGTCTCGTATACCGTCTGAATGGGTTCGGCCAGAATCTGCTCCGTCAGCGTCGCCCCGTCGACCACCAGAGGCGCGCCCGCGGTCATCGAGGCTCCGTCCCCCGGAGGCGGGAAGCCGAAGTGCAGCGAGCCGTCGATCCAGTCCACGCCAAATGCCGCCCACACCGTCGCCGGCCGATACGGGTAGAAGAAGGAGTCGTAGATCGACATGCCGTTTGCGGGGTCCAGCACCTTCATCGTCCGGGTGTCAGCGTCGAAGGCCCCCATCGCGTGGAGCGTATACCGCCAGTTGCCCGCCTCATCGGGAAGATAGCGATAGATGAGAAGGAATGGGTCCCGCGCCCACTCGCGCTCGGCCAGTATCTGATGCAGAGAGGGTTCATCCGTCAGCGCCGCCCATCCCGTGTACCTCGCTCCCCGACGCCAGAGCGGGTACCGGGAACGATAGACCGAGTTGTCGGTCGTCGCCCCTTCTCCCGCCGGCCGCAGCCACTCGCCCGCCACCGCAGTCGAGCGGAACTCGAGTCGGGGGACGTCGTACTCGGTCGCGTTCGGCGTCAGCGCCACAACGTAGTCGCGGTACAGGCGCGCCGCCTCCGCATCCGTTACCTCACCTTCGCGCAGAAGGTACTGCACCGCCAGATATGGGAACCCCGGCTGCAGCGTCGCATTGCGAAACCCCACCTGACCTTCCTCGAACCGCCAGTCGAGGTCGGCGTGCACGACGCGAGCAATCGCAGCCCAGCCGGCGGTCATCCCCCCCCGGTCAATCGTCTCAGCCCCGGCCCACTGCGCATTCCATCGGTTCCATTCATCGTCGTCGGTCAAGGGATCGGGGACGACGGTGCGGGATACGAAGTAGGTGTTGGTCGGCGTGAACTGACCCCGGGGGTTGTAGTTCATGGTTGGGTCGTGCAGGGCCCGCCAGAAGCGAATCTCCCGGCTCCAGTCCGGCCGGGGGGGCGTCACGATCTCGCTGTTCGGGTCATCCGGGTCCACCCGCAGCGGCGGCACGAGAGCTATCATCGAGTTGTCGTACATATCGAGCTGAACGTACATGGCCTCTGTCAGCTCCCGCGCCATCGTGTCCAGCGCCGCCCGGGCCGCGGACTGCGCGTCCGCACGCGCCGTCGCGCTTCGGAAATACCCGAGGCTGTTCACGACCGGCAGCATGAGCAGCCCCAGCACGATCCCCAGCAGCGCGACGGTAATCAGCACCTCCACCAGGGTGAAGCCTCGCCGCCGCAGCCGCGCGCCCCGCGCTCCGTCCAGTCCGCCGAGATCAGTGTCATAAGCCATCATGGTCAGATCGGTGCCCGCGTCAGGTACGTGGTGATGGTAACCTGATGCCAGACCTCCCCCAGCGTCTGCGGCGCGCGCGCCCGAGGCACTTGATTCAGCGCCCATGCCAGGTCCTGAAGCGTCGCCGTGCGGCCCGGCCCGACCCAGGCCGCGCGCGCGCGGACGCTGATGCCCCGAACTCCCACCGGCCCCCATTGATAGGGCGGCCATGCGAGCGACTCCTCCAGCCGACACACCCACTGGCCCAAGTCCGTCACATTCGGCCCCGACACCGTATGCACTTCACCCTCCACGAAAACGAGTTCCCCAGTGTCGGGCTCGAGGTAGTAGTAGTCTATCGCCACGGTCTGCCCGGTTTCGCTGAGCGGGAAGTACACTTGCATTGGATCCACGTTCGGGCGCCACGCATACGTGACCAAGCTGCCCGTAATCCCGCCCTCCGGCGCCACCGGCTGGCCTCCGGGGAAGCCGGTGCCCGAGCGGCCGTATCGCCGCGCGGCCACCATGAGCTGGACCGCCCAGTCGCTCTGCGCCCGGCAGAACACACGGTAGGTGCGGCCGGAGCGATTGGGGGTGTCGACCCCCGGGTCGAACGAGTACACCTCCCACGGCTCGTAGTTGAAATCGAGCAGGCCGCCCGCGTAGTCCACGAGGAACCGCCGCTTGCGCTCGTGCGGGTTCGGCGGCCACGCCGCGCCCTCGTGGTCTGTTAAGATCTGCTCGCCGCTCTGGAGATCCACCGCCACAGCATAGGCCCACGTCGTCGGATCCTGCTCCGACCTGCCGTCATCGTTCCCGGCCCAGTCGAAGTAACGCTTTATGCCTCTCGCGACCTCCTGTGGCAGGAACTGCCGCGGCGGGTTCGCGTAGGCAGGGCCCTTGAGCTTGGTCACGGGCAGCCGTACGAGCCCGTCCGGCGGCACCTCCACATCAAAGGTCAGGATCCCCCAGTCGAAGACCCGATAGTCGACCTTGACCAGCGTGATGTCCGTCGGCTGCGGATCGATCTGCAGCACCAGCGGAAACTCGATCCGCCCGCTGATCGTGGTCTCGGGGTTCACATAGTAGATGTTCCGCCGCGCCGTCCCATCCACCACCAGCAACTGCGAGCGGTCATCCACCTCTGTGAGGCGCTCGTTCACCTGCACCGTGTCGGGGTCTACCCCGGCCGGCAGCGGCGGCGTCCCGGTGGTGGCCCCCGGCCCCACAGTCGCCCTCAGGCCCAGGGTCCGCTGGAAGGTGACCGGGTCCGTGTAGTCGATCCTGAACTCCCTTTCGTCGCTCGACGGTGCGTCCGTGGGCCCGAAATGGACCGTCCCGTTGGTCACGTCGACACTGAACTCACGCGGTCCCAGCGTGACCAGCGGTGCGCCGGGCACGTGCCGCCAGGGCTTTGCGTCGTAGACGTCGACGTATACCTTCCGCCGGTCGTCGTCTCGGGTGGCGGGGTTGTCCTCTCCCTCCAGCCACAAGACGTCGAGGGGCGCATGAGACAGCAGGTAGAACGGCACCCCAAGCCCTGTGCGACCGAGCCGACGCAAGTCGATCCGTTCCCCGATGATAGTGCGCGGCAGGTACAGGCTATTCGGCTCCCAGTTGGGGTGGAGCGTCGCCGTCCCCGGGCCCTGGTACGCGAGGGCGGCGTCGAACTGGCTCGGCGTCAGATCGAGCGGGTTGTAGACCAGGGGGCGGGCGAGCTGATCGAGGAACGCCAAGTCTTCCCGGCTCAGCGTCACGACGTTGAAGGTCGTGGTTCCGGGCATGCGCGCCGCGGCCTCCCCGTAGACCAGGAGACGTTCGAGCGTGTTCTCGTCATTTCGCAGCACCGCCTCTATCAGGTTGTGCTGGTAATCGGTGGCCACCACGGCGTCGGGCAGCGACTCGGGATGAAGCTTCCAGCGGGCGATCTCCGCCTCCGCCAGCTGGGCCGCGGTGGTACGCTGCTGGCTCACTTCGATCGCAGAGAAACCACGCGGGAAGATGCGCAACATCCCGTAGATGCCCAACATGAGCACCACGAGAGCGACCAGCACTTCGATGAGCGTGAAGCCCCGCGCCGTCGCGCCGGCGCGCGACTTGCCGGGTGCCAGGTCATACCTTGCTTTCGAGCGAGCTCCGCCTACAACCATCCCCTCATCCTGCCGTGCCTACATGATTGGGCCTTCCGGCCATCCGGCGCCGGGGGTCGGCTCCTTGTACATCTGGTTGAGCTGCTGTGCCGCCATCCGCCGCACACTGCCGTCCGCAAACAACACGAGGTCCTCGTCTCCGGCGTTCGGCTGGCTCGCTACACCCGGCCCGTTCGGAGCGCGGGAGCTGCGATGGTACGGACACCACGTCACCACCGTGTCGGCCGGAGGATATGGCTGGAACAGGTGGCGGTTGTCCGTCATGCCCGGAATCGGCCGCCCCGGATGCCAGAAGTTCCGGCGGTAGTACACATCGTAGTTGTTCCATCCCCGCAGAAACGGCAGCCGGTCGCGCAACACGAAGTCCTCCTCGAACAACTGCGCCTCATTCGACGGACAGTGGAACGTATCGAGCTTCGTGATGTAGCCGCTGCCGCGGAACCACAGTAACCCGTTCAGTCCCTCCGCGTTTCGGGTCAGCTCGTCGCGCTTTTCGTCGCTGATCCGCGGCTCCGCGGATTCCGGCGGCACCGCGCTTGCATAGGCACCGGTGTAGTAGAGGGTGAGCAGCCCCAGACCACGCACGGGCACCTGCTCGCCCTCCACCGTGACAGAGGTTGGAATCGGATTGCCCGCCGCATCGTAGGCCGCGCCGATGAGGGTTCCCGTGCTGTGATCGCCCGGTGGATCAACCCCATACATGCTGCGGTACTGGGCAACGGCCTCCTCGGTCCACAGATACTCGGTGCCGTCCGGCGGGAAGCACTGGTAGTCCTCGCGGAAGAGGGCCAGGGCCTGGCCGATCGCCTTGAGGTTGGCGGCACACGCGGCGCGCCGGTTCTGGGCCGCCAGCGCGTTGTAGCTCGGCACGATGATGGCCATCACGGCCACGACGATCGCGATGACCACCATCATCTCCACCAGGGTGAAGCCGGAGCCTCCGGGGCCCCGAAGTCGGGCAGGCCAGCATGCCGATCCGCCGTTCGCCCTTCGATCTCTCATGCCGTAGCTCATCCGCATCCGGGGTCCAGGCGCCCCAACGACCCCCTCCGATTGGATCAGCGCCGCCGTGCCCCTCGGCACGCTCAGCGTAGCTGCCGGGTCTGCCTCGCCCAGTCGTAGTCAAGCCCTGTCACCAGGCTGCAGGACCCATCCAGCCGCAACACGATATCGCGGGGAGAGTCCACCTCCCTGATCTCGGTCTCGAAAGACGGCGCCCCCGCGCCGGGTTGTCGCTTCTCGCCGCCCGTGCTGCCTCTGATCCTCGTCCTCACGATCGTATACCGCCGATGGTGCGGGCAGCGGGTGATGATTGTATTGTCCGCAGCGTTCCGGTTAATGAGGCCGGGAAACACAGGGCTCGGCATCCCGTACGGCATGTAGTCCCAGGCGGCCGGGTCGGGATTCCCCGGATCCCACAGGGGACGTTGAAGCGTGTCTCTGAACCGGCTGCCCTCCTCCAGGTCGAACGCGTCGTAGCCGTACCAGTAGACCTGCTGCGCGAGGTGGTAGTGCAGGTAATTGTCGACCAGTTCGAAGACGTTTCCGCTGCCCCAGACCCCCAAGTCGTTGTTGGGGTCCCACCTGTACCACATGTACCGGTCGGCGATGTTGTCTCCCCAGCTGAGCTCCTCCGTCCCCAGATCCAGCAGACTGAACTGATGCGTATAGTTGGGCGGGTCGCCAGCAGGAAACCAGACATATCCCATCCAGTTGTACAGCTTGTTATAGCTCGAGTAGTGCTCCACGAAGAAGCCGGGGTCTTCCCACAGGTACATCGTGTCGGCGGCCAGCAGCAAGGCCTCATACTGCTCGATGTAGTTCTGATTATTCTCCACCCGATCATCGGGACAGACGAGCGCGCGCCGGTCCGAGATGTAGGCCGGGTAGAGCGCGTTGAGCCCGCCTTCGCCGACCGCGGCATCATAGGGCCCCGGATAGTGCCCCTGGTCCATGCGATACATCCGCACCGCCATGGCGATCTGGTGGAGGTTGGCCATGCACGCGGACTGGCGGGCCTTTTCGCGCGCGCGAGAGTACACTGGCAGAACGATGGCAACCAGCACAGTGATGATCGCGATCACCACCAAGAGCTCCACCAGAGTGAACCCGAGCCGCCGGGCGCGCAGAAGCCTCATTCTCTCACCTCTCACACCACATCGTGAAGCGCCGATAATCACCTTTCTCGCGCCGCCGCCCAGGCAATTACTATTACCCGCGCCAGTACGGCCGCCAAACGGCAATCACCAGCCGAACAGGCCAAGCCAATGCCCATAGAGGGCGTTCGCCGCGCCCTGCACCTGCCGCGGCAAGAGCAGAACGAGCAGTGCAGAAACCGCCAGAAACGGCCCAAACGGCAAGTATTCCATTCTCCGGCGCAGCCGCAGGACGATCAGCGCTACGCCTGCCACCGCTCCTACCGCGATCGCCAGCCCGAAGCTCAGCAGTGCCAGCGTCGGACCCAGCATGGCACCGATCGCGCCGCCGAGCTTCAGATCGCCCAGCCCCATCCCCTCCCGCCGGAACAAGAGCTGGCTGAATCCCCGGATGAAAGCGAAGACAGCAAGCCCGACCAGTCCGCCGGCCACGAATCTGGGCAGCCTCAGCCCTGTGCCCGGAATCGACACCGAGAGCGGGGACCCTCGCCCTGTAACGACTAGGAGCACCTCTCCCAGAACGGCCGCCGCCAGGCCGGCCAGCACCAGTTTGTCCGGTATGATCATGTGGTCGACGTCCGTGAAGACCACCGCGATCACGACGCAGGCGAAGACCCAGCACGGCAAGACCGCCAGGGTGGGTCCACACGCCTGCCACGCCGCCACGAACACCAGCCCGGTAATGAGCTCGACCGCGAAGTACCGCCACGCAATGGGACTCCCGCAAGAGCGGCACTTGCGCCCGAGTGCGAGAAAGCTGAGCAACGGCACCAGGTCAATCGCGCGCAGTCGCGCCCCGCAGCGCGGGCAGTGGGAGGGCGGCGTCACCACCGACCGATCCCGCGGCAGCCGGTAGATGCAAACGTTCAGGAAACTCCCGACCACACAGCCCAGAGCGAAGATCGTGGCGTATACAATGGCCCACGCGAATGACACCAGGGGCTTTCCCTCAGCCCTATATTTCGCCGGACTGCAACTGGCTGATGGCGTGCATCAGAGGCATGAACATCGAGATCACGATGAAGCCGACGATGAATCCCAGCGACACGATCAGCAGCGGCTCCAGCGCCGCAGTCAGGCTGGCCAGGGTGGCGTCCACCTCGGACTCGTAGAAGTCCGCTATCTTCGACAACATCGCGTCCAGCGACCCGGTTTCCTCGCCGATGGCCACCATCTGCACCACCATCGGCGGAAACATCCCACTGCGCTGGAGCGGATCGCCGATCTGCTCGCCCTCTCGAATTGCGGCCCGCGCGGCCAGAATCGCGTCGGATATGATCTCGTTGTCCACGGCACCGGCCACCGTTTCGAGCGCCTGCAAGATTGGGACACCGCTCACCAGCAGGGTGCTCAGCGTCCGAGAGAAACGCGCGATGGCAATCTTGTGGTTTAGCTTGCCGAAGACCGGGACCTTGAGGCGGAACCAGTCCCAATGGCGCCGCCCGATGCGCGTATGCGTGTACTGCGAGAACGCCACGATGAACAGCAAGACCCCCCCGATCATCATGTACCATTTCGAGGTGAGGAAGTTGCTGATCTGGACCAGAATCTGGGTCGGTTTGGGCAGGTCCTTGTCGATGCCCAGATCCTCGAATACCTCGATGAACTGCGGAAGAATGAACGTGACGAGGCCGATGACCACGATGGTCGCGAAAACGAGAACAAGAGTCGGGTAGGTCATCGCGGACTTGACCTTGCGGCGCAGCGTTTCGTTCTCCTCGAGGAAGGTCGCCAGACGGCTCAGCGTCTCGTCCAGAACACCGCCGACCTCGCCGGCCCGCACCAAACCTACGAACAAGTTGTTGAAGATACGCGGCCAACGTGTGAGGGCCCGGGAGAGCGTCTCCCCCGACTCCACAGCAGCCTGAATCTCCCTGATGATGGAGCGCAGCCGCGCGCTCCCGCTCTGCTCCTCCAGAACGGCCAGACACCGCACGAGGGAGACACCGGCATCGATCATCGTCGCAAACTGCCGACAGAAGATCGCCAGGTCTCGACCGCTCACCCGGCCGAACGACGCCATGAACCCGCCGCCGGCGCGGGCCCGCGCCTGCTGCTGTGGTGCGGCTCGCGCCGGGTTCACCTTCTGAACCCAGTAGCCCTTCTCTCGGAGGCGCCGGACCAGTATCTGCTCGTTCTCGGCCTCGGACGTGCCGGTGATAACCTTCCCCAGAGCGTCTTTGGCCACGTAGTTGTAGGTCGCCATATCGCCGCCTCCTCAGGGAGTCTAGCCCTGCCCCTCTTCGCCGCGCGTGAACAGCATCTTCTTCAGTTCTTCTTGGTTGATCGCGCGGCCCATCGCCTCTTCGTAGGTGATCAGTCCGCGCTGGTAGAGATCGCGCAGACACTGATCCATCGTCTGCATGCCGAGGTGCGCGCTCGTCTGGATGATCGAGGTGATCTGGTGAGCCTTCGCCTCTCGGATCAGGTTGCGGATCGCGGACGACGCGATCATGATCTCCATCGCGGCGATCCGCCCGGGCGTGCCGGCGCGGGGCAGCAGCTGCTGCGAGAGCACCGCCTCCAGGTTGTTGGAGAGCTGGATGCGGATCTGCTCTTGCTGGCCCGGCGGGAACACGTCCACGATCCGGTCCACGGTCTGCGACGCGCTGTTCGTGTGCACGGTGGAGAACACGAGGTGCCCGGTTTCGGCGGCGGTGATCGCCAACGCCATCGTCTCCAGGTCCCGCATCTCGCCGACCAGTATCACGTCCGGGTCCTCTCGCAGCGCATGGCGGAGCGCCTGTGCGAAGTTACGGGTATCCTGCCCGAGCTCTCGCTGGTTTATCAGGCTCCGTCGGTGGGTGTGCAGGTACTCGATCGGGTCCTCGATGGTGATGATGTGGACGGACCGCTCATTGTTGATTTGCCCAATCATCGCGGCCAGCGTCGTGGATTTTCCGGAGCCCGTGGGGCCGGTGACGAGAATGAGCCCGCGCGGCCTTCGGCTCAGATCCTCCAGCACCAGCGGCAGGCCGAGCTCCCGCACCGTCGGGATCTTTGAGGGGATCACTCGGAATGCGCCCGCCACGGCCCCCCGATCCCGATATATGTTCACCCGGAAACGGGAGATGCCTCGAAGCTGATAGGAGCAGTCGAGCTCGTAGTCGGTCTCAAAGACGCGAATCTGCTCGTCTGTCAGAATCGCGTAGACCATCCGCTGGACTTCGAAGTCGTTCAGGGGTTCGTAGTTGGTAGCGAGGAGTTGACCGTCGATCCGCAGCACCGGCGGCACGCCGGCTGCCAGATGCAGGTCGGACCCCTTCTTCTCGACGACGAGCCGCAGAAGCTCATCGACGTGTACCTCCTCGATGGGCCGCGGCTTCGTCACCTGGGCCGTGGGCAGTCGCTGTCCCGTCTCCTGCGCTATCTTCGGCTTCTCCCCTACCGCGTCTGTCGCCTCTGCCATTCCGAAGCCTTCCTTTCCGGGGAATGCGCAACCGGTGATCCGACCGCGGTACGCCCGCCTCTAGCCCCCAGCCGTGAACACCACCCGCATAATCTCCTCTACCGTGGTCATTCCCTCGAGAACTTTCTGGAATCCGTCGCTCTTCAATGTCTTCATGCCGCTGGCCAGCGCCGCACTCCTGACCTCCGACAGCGGCGCACGCTTTACGATCAGGTCCTGAATCTCCTCGTTCAGCATCATCAGCTCGAAGATGCCGGTGCGACCGCGATATCCGGTATGCCGGCACTGCTCACAGCCGCGACCCCGGTAGAAGACGACGTTTTCCATGTCCTCGATCTTGAAGCCAATCCGGTGCAGCGCCTCGGCCGGCGGCTTGTACGGCTCCTTGCAGTTCGGGCAGATACGCCGTCCCAGCCGCTGAGCCAGCACCCCGATGACCGAGGCCGAGATCAGGAACGGCTCGACGCCCATGTCGACCATACGGGTCACCGCCGACGGCGCGTCGTTCGTGTGCAGCGTCGAGAGCACCAGGTGTCCCGTGAGGGATGCCTGGATCGCCGTCTCCGCCGTCTCGAGGTCTCGGATCTCGCCGACCATGATGATGTCCGGGTCTTGCCGCACGAAGGACCGCATCGCGTTGGCGAACGTGAGGCCGGCCTTCCGGTTGACGTGAACCTGGTTCAGCCCCGGAAGCTGATACTCCACCGGGTCCTCGATCGTCGTGATGTTCCTCTCGACCGAGTTGATCTTGTTCAGGATCGAGTACTGCGTTGTCGTCTTCCCCGAACCCGTCGGACCCGTCGAGAGAATCATGCCGTTCGGCTGTACGATGATCCCCTCCAGCTCGGCCTGTGTCTCCGGCAGCATGCCCAGCTTGTTCAGCCCGATCAGAACGCTGCTCTGGTCCAGAATACGCATGACGACCTTCTCGCCGAAGACAGTGGGCAAGCTGGAGACACGTAGGTCGAAGTCCTTCCCTTCGTGTCGGACGTGAATGCGGCCGTCCTGAGGCAGCCGCCGCTCCGCGATGTTCATGTCGCCCATGATCTTCACGCGCGAGATGAGGGGCGCGTGCACGTACTTGGGAACCCTCATCACTTCGTGAAGCACGCCGTCGATGCGGTAGCGGATACGGACCCCGCGCCGGTCGGGCTCGATGTGGATGTCGCTGGCGCGGTCCTTGATGGCCTGCTGAATGATGACGTTCACCACGCGGATGATGGGGGCCTCATCCTCCATCGCCTGGGCGCGGTCAACGTCCTCGTCCACCCCGGCCGCGGCCGTCTCGATCTCCTCCGCGAGGGCCGTCCCCAGTCCACCGTCCAAGGCCTGGAGTGCGTTCTGCAGCTCGTTCTCGGTCTCGGCACCCCCGCCGTCCACACCGCGCAGCAACTGGCTCACATCGTCTGGTGCCGCCAGCATCGGGTCGATCTCATAGCCTGTGATGAGCCGGATGTCATCCAGGGCGAATACGTTCGTGGGATCGGCCATGGCCACCGTCAGTCGGTTTCCGCTGCGACGGATGGGCACCGCGTTGTACCGCTGCACAACGCTCTGGGGGATGGCCTTTGCCACGTCTTCGTCGACGCTGGTCTCGTCCAGCTCGAGGAAAGGAATACCGAGCTGCTCGGCATGTGCGCGGAGCACATCGCGCTCCATCACATATCCCAGGTCCATCAGGATACGGCCGATCTGCTCGGTAGTATTCTTCTGGACCTTGAGAGCCTCGTCAAGCTGCTCTTGCGTAATCAGACCCTTTTCGAGAAGGATCTGGCCGAGCGGCTTCTTAGGTCCACGTGGCGTAGCCATACGGGTCCCTCTCGCAATCACACCTCAAGGCGCGCTGAACCACGATGACAGATGAGTGCGCCGGGGCACCCCACTGGACCTGTCTCGCGTATATCATACCACAAGTGCATTGCCCTTACAACGGCGTTTGCACCCGAACAAGGCTCGTGCAGCCCACATACCCATTCAGGGCGACATACAAACGCACATGCCTCGCCGCAAAGCGACCCCTGACAGATCACTGTGCGGCGGGCATGCGTCGGCGAGATCGTGCGAAAAGGTCAGGAGCGCACCACAGCCCTCCTGGCGCATCTGCACTTCTGTCCCGCACCGCCCTTCTCCTGTCAGCAGCCCACTCTCCGCCCGGGCGCCATCCCCCCCGGCCGGCCCACCCAAACACAGCGACCGCCTCAACGGTCCCGCCCGCATGCGGACGAGACACCGCGGCGGCCGCCCCAGCGTCGGCGCTCGCTCACCCTCCCGAGCATCCCGCCTGATCTACAACGCGTTCCTATTATACCCCATATCCGCCCTCGCGCGCCACCAGCGCGCCCACCTCCTGCCCGCCCACCGCAGGCCCCGTGTCCCGGAGTCAGCGGCCGGCCCAGCGTCGCCGCAGCGGGCGCTCCACAAGGCGGATGAGCCGCGTGTGCGGGGACTCATGCTTGCTGAGGGGTTTCACCAGCACGGTCGTCAGGCCGAGCCAGTTGGCCCCGAGCATATCGGTGAACACCTGGTCGCCGACTGCACACGTCGTGCCCGCATCGGTTCCCATCGCCGCCATCGCCCGGCGGAAGGCCACCGGAAACGGCTTCCCGGCCTGCTTCACCACGGGAACTTCGAGGTCTTTCGCCAGGTCCACCACTCGCCGCCCGCGGATCGCGTTGCTCGCCATCGCGAGCCGCATGCCCTTCCGCCGAGCGGCCTCCAGCCACCGACGCACCTCTGGCCTCACCCGACTTCCATTCCACTCCACCAGGGTATTGTCCAGGTCGAGAATCAGACCCCGGACCCCGCGCTCCCAGAGCGCATCGAGGTCGATCTCCCAGACAGCATCGGCCACCAAAGTGGGCCTCAGCAGATTGCGCATAGCACAGACCGCCTTCACTCGGCCCCCACTTCCCTCTGCCACGGCACCCTTTCGTCTACCCGCGCCGAGGGCGTCACCACCGGGCCTTAGCTACCTCGCTTCGCTGCTCTCCTCGCGGTGCCCGAGCCACCACCGGCCGTCTCCCAGACCGCGCCCGAGCACCAGAAGTCGCATCGCTCGCTCGGCCGCGGCCTGGAGCAAATCGCTCGCCTGCGCCATGGCCGTTCCCTCGTCTATCGGGCCGGGGGCCATCGGCACCACCGCGCTAATGCCCCGCTCGACGAGCCTGGCCTGCTCCGCCTCCAGGCTCCCCGTAAAGGCCACCACCGGCACCGCGTGTTTCTCCGCGAGCATGGCCACGCCGCTGATCGCCTTGCCGAACTCGATCTGCTTGTCCAGCTTCCCTTCTCCGGTGAGCACCAGGTCTGCCGCCTCCAGGTACTCGCCGAACCCGAGCAGTTCCAGCACTAAGCTGGGCCCGGAGCGGATCTCCGCCCCACACAGCGCTACCAGGCCTGCGCCCAGCCCCCCGGCCGCTCCCGCTCCCGACATCTCGCGCACATCGATGCCCAAGTCTCGCTCCACCACCTCGGCGAAGTGACTCAGTGCTTGATCCAGCATCCGGACCATCTGCTCGTTGGCGCCCTTCTGAGGGCCGTATACGGCGGCCGCGCCCTCCGGCCCGCACAGTGGATTGGTCACATCTGAGGCCGCGTAGACAGTCACCTCTTCCACCCGCGGGTCGCGCTCGGAGGTGTCGATGCGCTGAAGGCTCATCAGCGCCGCCGCCCCCCGCTTCAGTTCGCTGCTGTCCGCCGAAAGGAGCTTCACCCCCAGCGCCTGAGCCATCCCAGCACCGCCGTCCGAGGTGGCGCTCCCGCCCAAACCGACGATCAGCCGCCTGCATCCCTCGTCCAGCGCTGCCCGCATCAGCTCCCCGACCCCGTAGGTGGTGGCCAGCAGCGGGTTCCGCTTGTCCTCGGGCACGAGAGACAGTCCCGCCGCCTGTGCCATCTCCACGACTCCGGTCACGTCGTCGCCGAGGATCCCGTAGCTGCCGGTCACAGCATCGCCCATGGGGCCGGTGATCTCGGCCCGAAGAATCCGCCCCTTCGTGGCAAGCACGAGCGCTTCGACCGTGCCCTCTCCGCCGTCAGCAAGCGGGATGGACACGATTTCGGCATCGGCCATCACCTCCCGCACGCCCTGGACGATGGCGTCCGCCGCCTGCGCCGCGGTGAGGCTGCCCTTGAAGCTGTCGGGGGCTACGATTATGTTCATCGCTTTAGGATCGCGGAAGCCGGCATCCTCATCGCCGCCAGGCCGCAAACAGCCAGAGGAGCAGCGTCAACACTGCGCTCGCTGCGAGGCTCGTGGCGATCGGCAACACAAACCTGAACCCAGGCCGCGAGACTACAATATCGCCGGGCAAGAGGCGGCCGCCCTTCGCGCCCAGAGCGGACAGCACGCCGCCCAGCGCTATTACAGTCAGCCCGAGCACGGCCAAGCCGGCACCGATCCAGATCAGCATTCGTCCCATCGGCTATCGCCGTATCGCCCAGATCACCGCCCGGGAGCTACCTTAAGTCCCTTTGCGACGGCACGCCCCGCTCGACGCTCGGCCCGATCGAGCGCGCTGAACAGACATCCGCAGTAGTTCTGTCGGTACAACCCCAACTCCCGCGCCCGCTCGCAGCTCGCGCGGTACTCCCCGCGCAGGTCGGCGAAGCGGAAGCCTACCCCAAGACGCTCGCCAGCCTGCTTTCCCACCTCCTCGATTACGCCGAGAGCCTGATAGGGGCTGATCAGCAGCGTGCTGGAGAAGGCATCGAACCCGTGCTCTGCAGCCTGCCGCGCGGTTGCCCCTAACCGCAGGCCATAGCATGCGCGGCAGCGGGTCCCGCCCTCCCCCGCTATCGCCGAGAGGAACTCGTGCAGCGCCATGCCCGGCCCAGCCCGCAACAGCGGCAACGCTATCGCGCCGGCTGCGGCGACGAGAGCATCCTCGCGCCGCCGTCGTTCCTGTTCCGGGTGGATGTTGGGGTTGAAGAACCATCCCGTCACGTCGTCGCCCAGGCCGCGGAAGTGATCCGCAACCTCCACCGCACAGGGCCCACAGCAGCAGTGAAGCAGCAGCCTCACTGCTCACCCCCGGACTCCTCGGCGCCTGTCGTGACTCGCCCGAGCAGCGCCTCCCCGAGTCGTTCGGCCTGCGCGCGCGCCTTTCGCGAGGCCGTCCGCAGCAGCTCCGCCCGTCGCTTGCGCTCGCTGTCCCGCGTGCGGAGGTACATCAGGCCCTCGAAGTTCGCCTGGTTCAGCAAGTTGTATGCCAGCACGCGGTAGCGATGCGCCGGATAGAGCCGCGGAGAGACCGCCATCTTCTCGGCCAGTGTGGCGAGCCGATCTGACCGCCGGTGCAGACTATCCATCTCGGCGTCGGCCTGTTCGTCTCCGATCTGGCCCAGCGCCTGTTCCGCGGACACGCGGTACGCACTCCGTCCGATGTCTTCGGCCTCGCCGTCCAGCGCCGGCAGCATCTCGAGGTACTCTTCGTCTCGGTACGCGGGCGCCTCCGATCGCGAGTGGTACGACAGGAGGAGATCCACGCCGTCGTCCACCGACCCTTCGCCCAACGCGAGCACCGCGACTTTCCTTCTCACTTCCTCCGGCGGCAGTGCTGCGAGCCGCACCTCATCGTCCTTGCGGCCCGCCAGCGCGCCGGGCAACCACACGGGGGCATCCTCCATGCCCGGCAGAGCTGCGACCAGCAGCCGATAGTACTGCTCCGCGCGCTCGAACTGCCTCTGGTCGCGGGCGACTCTCGCCAGCCCCTCGATGACCCTCGGATCTCCGGGATCGAGTGCGTCGGCCGCGCGAAAGGCGGCCTCTGCTTGCGCCGGCTGCCCCGCCAGCAGCGCCACGTCGCCCAGCAACAGCTTCACATCAAGAAGCCCCGGCGCCACACGCGCAAGGCGTCGCAGCCGCACCATAGCGCCGTCCAGATCGCCACTGCCCACCCGTGCCTGCGCCGCCCCCCAGAGGTAGTCGGGGGCGTCCGGCTCTCCCATCAGCGCCGCCTCGAACGCCACCATCGCCTTTCGGTACATGCCCTGCGAAAGCGCGGCAAGCCCCGACGCGTAGTGCGCCGCGGCCGCTTCTTGCGCCTCCTGCTCGTCCAGGTCGACCGCCGCCCAGGACTGCTCGATCCTGCGCGCGGCCTTTTCGCCCAGCTCTTCGGCAAGCCGGCCCCAATCCGAGGTGGCCTGCGCACTCACCTCGAAGCTCACCTCTGCCCGAGAGACGGTTCCGGCTAGAGCCGCACGCAGCGTGACCTCCGATTCCCCTTCGACCAACTCCCCGACCACCGTCCCTTCCATGCCGGCCGCCACCGCCAGCGCTTGCCGAGCAGACTCGACCCGTTCACCTTCCACGTCCTCCGCCTCAAGCCACCCCTCCGACACCGCGAGTCGCACGGTAGCGCCGTCCACGCGCGCCTGGCTCGCTGCGAACCCGGTGGCCTCCAGACGTGCCACGAGCACCCCGGTAACACCCTCGGCCAGTGGCGCCGAGAGCCAGTGGCTGCGAATGGGGAAGACGAGCACGGACGGCTTGGCCGCGCCCTTTGCCTGCGCGGCCCCCGAAAGGAGCAATAGCGATACGGCCGCCAGGGCGACCGCGCTACTCGGTCTCAAGCGCCTTGATCGCCGACTCACAGGTGCGCACCCCGTGCCTAGCGGCCTCCACGTTATGACCCCGCCTCAGGTCTGTCTCGTTCTCGACGAGCGCTGTCCGATATTCCCGCTTCGCGCTGCCGTAGTCGCCTGACTCGGCATACACCCACGCCAGCTCTTCGCGAGGAGCGGCCCCTGTTGCCGGGTTCTCGACGAGATAGCCGCGGTAGGATTCGATGGCCCGCCGGTAGTCGCCCGCGAGATAGTAGTCGCGTGCGACTCTGGTCGAGGACACCTCCGCACCGACCTCGCCCACACCGGACGGATAGCGCCACCCCGGGGTCCGCACAGTTGGCCCTGCGCCGTCACGCACGAGCATGCCCGCCTGCGCGGGCAGCGCAGAATAGCCGCGCGGCGCGCCTGCCGTTCGCGCTCCCAGCCCGGCGAATCGCTCCCTGCCGCCGGCAGGCAAGGCGAACGTCCCCGGCCCCAACCACTGCCCAAACACCTGGCTCACCGAACGCGGCTGCGCGACGGGCGCCCCCGCAGCCGGCCGCGGCGGGCGAGTCCTCGGAGCCCGGACGCGTCCGAGGGCGACCAGCCGAGATGGGGCGACTTCGGTCGCCGCCGGGCTGGGTGCAATCTCACTCCTCGGCGGCCTGCGCACCACTCGCTGCTCGACCGGTCCCGACCTCTGCGTGGTGGCGAAGATGATCGCGCCCACCAGCACGAGCGCAACGACGACTCCGCCCGTCACCGCCAGCCGTTCGGTTCGAGGCGACACCACGGTCGGAGACGGAGCCGCCGGAACGCCCATGAGCTCGTTCAGACGCCGGCGCTCAACCGTGCTCCCGGGGCTCAAGGTGACCACCTGCTCGTACTCGCGGATGGCCCCATCACGGTCGCCGGTCCTCTCGTAAAGCGTGCCCAAGAGGGAGTGGGCCGAAGTGGACATGGGGTTCAGGGAGATAGCCTGCCTACAGGCCTCAACTGCGGGCTGCAGCTTGCCCTCCTCGCTGAGGCGGAAGGCTTGCTCCAGCAGCCTTCGGGAGCGCTCCTCCGCGGTCATCCTCGTCGGCGCGTAGGCCTCCGATTCTCCCCCGCTCGTCACCGGCGCGCCGCAGAAACGACAGAACCTCGCCTGGTCGGGATTCTCTTTCCCGCACTTCGCACATCGCACCACTGCGTGCTCCTCCTCAGCTAGCTTTCCCGGCCCCTTCACAGAGGGCCGCACATCAGCGGCCGATCACCTTCAGCAATTCGCCCTTGACCACACTCCGCGCTCACTCAGGCCTTACCCGCCTTCGACTAGGGAATCACCTTGTTTAAGGGATACTCGACTATGCCCTCCGCCCCGGCCCGGCGAAGTTCTGGGATCAGATCGCGCGCTTCCCGCTCGTCCAGAACCGTCTCCACAGCCACCCAGTCCTCGTTCGTCAGCGCCGAGATGGTCGGCTGCCTCAGCGCAGGCAGCAGCTTCAGGATGGCGTCCAGGTCGGCGCGCGCGACGTTCATCTTCAGTCCCACCTTCGCCTGCCCCATCAGAGCACCTTGCAGAAGAACCGACAGAGTCTCGATCTTCTGCCGCTTCCACGGATCGGCCCACGCTTTCTTGCTCGCCATGAGCTTCGTGTTCGTCTCCAGCACGGTGTCCAGCACCCGGAGGTTGTTCGCCGCCAGTGATGATCCCGTCTCGGTCAGCTCTACGATGGCGTCCACCATGTCCGGTACCTTGACCTCAGTCGCGCCCCACGAGAACTCCACGTCCGCCTCGATCCCCTTCTCCGCCAGGTACCTCTTCGTTACGTTCACGACCTCGGTGGCGATCCGCTTGCCCTGGAGCGCCTTCGGCGACTGGATCGGGCTGTCTTGGGCCACCGCGACGACCCAGCGAGCAGGTACTCTACTCGCCTTGGAGTAGACGAGGTCGCAGACCTCCACGATGTCCGCGCCTGTCTCGACCACCCAATCCAGGCCGCTCAACCCTGCGTCGAGCGCCCCGGCCGAGACGTACCGAGGTATCTCCTGCGCGCGCATGAGCACCGGCTCGATATCCGGATCGTCCATCCTCGGGTAGTACGAGCGGCTGTCCACGCTGACCTCATAGCCCGCGCGCGAAAGCATCTCGAAGGTAGCTTCCTGCAGGCTGCCCTTCGGCAGCCCGAGACGAAGCGCCAATGACGACCTCCCTGCTTGCACTGCTAGCCAAAACGAGTATATCCCGCCGCGGAAACCGCTGTCAAGCTGAAGCACAGGCGACACGGGCCCAGCTGCGGGCCCTCACCCCGCCACAAGCAGGAGTCGCGCACGCGCTCTGCGAAACCAGCCTCTCGTTCAGCTATATGCCCGCGAGCAAGCAAACCCACATCTGCAAGGTTGCCGGCGAGTGCCGGATCCGCGCCGACGTCTATGCATGCAGCAGTGGGAGTGCAGGCCCGGTCCTCGTCTGGATCCACGGTGGGGGCCTCATCATGGGTGGCAGGACAGACCTGCCGGAGCGACGGACGCGCTGAACCGCGTGTTGGCATTCCTAAGAGCGCATCTGGCCTGAAGCCCAGGGACATTTCGCCACAGGAGGACGGAGTCGAGCGGCCAGCCGAGGCGGCCGAACCGCAACGGCATGAGAGGGTGCCACCGGCCCAAGCAGAATGTGTGCAGTGACAGTGCGGAAGAGGAAGCAGGAGCCGACGTCTCCGCACCCCATCATGAACCGGACATCCGACCCAACAGCAAGCATCGAGCGAGCAAGGCCGGTCGCATGCCTCCGCACCTGATACTCATCCATCCTCCGAGCCACCTGGAGTCGGACGAGCTGCGAGACCGCCATGCCTTGGCTTCGGCCACCGTCGCCAGCTCCGCCCTTTTCGAATACTATCCCCTTGGCTTCCTGTCGCTGCTCGAGTACCTCGAACGCCACTCCTTCGCCGTTCGGATCGTCAACCTCGCAGTGAAGATGTCCAAGAGCCGGCGCTTCGACCCGCGGCGGATGATACGCAAGTTCCATCCGCTCGCGTTCGGCATCTCCCTCCACTGGCTTACCCACGCCAACGGGGCGCTGGACCTGGCGCGCGTATGCAAAGAGGAGCATCCGGACATCCCCGTCCTATTCGGTGGACTGACTGCCTCCTACTATCACGAGGAGCTCATCCAGTCGCCGGACGTGGACTACATTCTCCGGGGCGATTCCACCGAGCAGCCTGTGGTGGACCTGCTGCGTTGCCTCGACGGGCGGCGAGAGCCCACAGATGTGGCCAATCTGACCTGGAAGAAGAAGGGCGAGGCCGTCTTCAACCCCCTCACGTACCAACCCAACCTCCTTGACATCAGGGTTGACTACGGCCGCCTCATCAAACACATCATCCGCTATCGCGACCTCCGCGGGAGCCTCCTCACCGGCTATCAGTGGCCCGCCTACGCGTTCAACATGACGCTTTCCTGCCGGGGCTGCACGCTCAACTGCCTCACCTGCGGGGGCACGAACCGCGCGTTGGGCCGGACGGCGCTCGCGGTTCGGGACCCCGAGATCCTGGCCGCTGAAGTCATCGCCGCGCAGAGGATCACACCCCACCCTGTTGGGATCGTAGGCGACATCCGACAGCACGACCCCGACCGACTCATCGAGGCCCTGCGTCGCAGGAAACCCAGTCGCCCACTTAGCTTGGAGAGCTACGGCGCCGTGGACCAGGAGTTCCTAAAGAAGCTCGGCACCCTCGGCCCGCCGCCCGAGATCCACATGTCACCCGAGACACACGACGAGGAGATCCGGGCGAACTACGGCCGATGTTACACGAACGA
>Ga0180438_10002815_pt1 | contig 27503 bp, 20 predicted proteins | sample SS_ome_12_FD_132455 | JGI IMG/M metagenome (GOLD analysis project Ga0180438, IMG submission 132455) | Hypersaline lake sediment archaeal communities from the Salton Sea, California, USA - SS_3_D_2 metaG | ecosystem: Environmental > Aquatic > Non-marine Saline and Alkaline > Hypersaline >...
AAACTGGAATTTTCCGCTGGTTGGGTTAGTCTCACCTGACAAAAGGCTGCCAAGGATTACCGGATCGAGCAGCTTGAGGCGAAGCTCGCCAACAAGAACGAGGTGATCGCCGAGCCCGAGCCGCGCCGCGCCCGTCAGGAAGCGGCCCCCACGTCCGTTAACCCGGCTGCGGCCACTCCCTCACGGTCGTGGCTCAGTGTCGATTGGTTGCGGCTTGGCACGCCGAGGGCCGCCGCCCCTTTACCACCCCCTGCCGTCGTAATCCCCTTACCGTTGCAATCCAGAGCGGCCGCTTCCGAACCCCCTTCGGGATTGGCCAACAAGCGCTAAACCTTCGCGGCAAGGATGCCGCGACCAACCCGGCAGGATGCCCTCCGCCACTGACTAACGCCAGCCAAGACAAATTCCAATTGCGGGTGAACCAGGACAGCGGCGGCGTGACCATGGAGTTGGTCTACATCAAGCCCGGGACGTTCGTGATGGGGGGCGAAAGCAAGACCGACAGCAGGTTCGAGTGCGTCGAAACGCCAAAGCACGAAGTCACGCTTACCCGTGGTTTCTATCTGGGCAAGTACGAAGTAACGCAGGCGCAGTACGGGCTGGCCATCAAGGACTTCACGCTCACGCCCGTGAAGTAAAATACTGCGTAACAGAATGTCAGGATGGCAGTGGAGCGGCCTGAGGAAGTTCCAGTCCGCTCTTTGCCGCCTGGCGTCTGCCTCCGGCCCATTTGCAGTTTTGAGAGAGGGGCCTACAGCCGCGGGACGCTGCGTTTGGGTTTGGGCGCGGGTCCGCCGCCGCCGACGTGGCCTCGACCAGCGCCACCGCCACCCCCGCCGCCACCGCCGCCGCCACCCCCGCCAAATCCGCGGCCACGGTCAGGGTTGAGGTCCCGGTAGTACTCGTGCCACCGCCAGCCCCACAGCTCTTCCAGCTCTTTCTGTGCGAGCACGGCCCAGGGGGTGTCGGGATGTTCTTCGATGACCCGGTGTAGATAGCGGCGGGCATCGTCGGCCAATCGCTCCACTTCGGGTCCGCCGACGATTTCGAGGTCCGGCTCCAACTCGAAGTGGTTACTCTTGGGGTCTTTGAACGCCTTGCCCGAGGCCGCCAGCCGCAGCATGTGGTTGTAGCCGTCGTTGCGGACCTTCACGGCCAGGGCCCGACCCATCGCCAGGTCGTAACCGGCCTGCCACCGCGGCTTGATTTCCTCCTCGCGGTCGGCGGCGCCTTCGGCCAACGCCTGAGCCACGGTGTTGATCCGCGGCGTGATGTTCATCGCCTTGGCCTGGGCGTCGCTGAACTGCTTGATGATCTCGCCGTCGCTCTTGCGGACGAACTTCAGCCGCGGGTCCTTCATTTCCTTTTGAATCGCGTCGCTCCAGGAGAGGCTGGCCGCGTTGACCAGCGCCAGCCGGCACTTGTTAGCCTGAAGCACGCCGCGGTCATATTGCTCCTGGCTGACGTACTCCGGCCGATAGCGGGCCATCACCGCCGGATCGAAGAACCGCCGCATGTACGAGGAGAGGTTGTCGATCTCGTCCTTGCTCACGACGCCGTTTTCGCGGCGATTGGGATGGACCGAGAAATAGATGCCGCCCGTCGCGTAGCACAACCGCGTCAAGGCATACGGGCCAAAGCCGGCATCGAGCGGCAACTCGTCCTCATCATACTTGCAGAAGGCGAGATTCAGCCGTTCCGGACGGAAGCTTTCCGGCCCCTGGTTCACCCGGCCCCATTGCGGTGTCTGGTCGTAGGTGGGATCGGGATCGATCCATTTGACCAGCGACTCGGTGCGGCCGAACTGGGCCGGCACGCCCACGACGTAGACCGGGGCGCCGATCGACTGGCAGGCCGCGATGGTCGGCTCCAGGCCCTCCCGCATGTCGTCGCCCACTTCGTCGGTGAAGACGATGAGCATGATGTTCCGTTGCGGGTCGCCCGTCTCGGGATCGATCTTGCGGAACGCCGAAAACTGCGAGGTGGCCTGCGTCACCGCGGTGAAGATCATCTCGACGCCGCTGTCGTCGGTTTCGATGCCCGCCACCGCCGCCTTGATCTCTTCCACGTCGTCGGTCGGTTTGGGCGTGCGGAGGGTTACGTTTTTGCCGAAGGCGACCACCGAGGTAAGGAGCGGCTTGTCGGTATGCTTGGCAAAGGCCGGGTCGCCGGCCGCCTCGATGACGCCGAGTTCCTCGTAAATGCGGTCGAAGCGGTCGTGAATCGCCTGCCGCTGTGGCAAGAGGCTGCCCGACTGGTCGAACATCCATACCACCAGCGTCTTCCGCTCGATGAGCGAAGCCCGGATTTCTTCGGTCAGGCGGTCGATGGCGCCCATCGCCCCGGTGGTCCCCACGCTGGCGACGCCTTTCACCGGAAAATTGGCGCTATAGTTCAGTCCCGTCGCCACTTCCACCGGATCGTGAAACTCGACGGTGATTTCGGTATCTTCCAGTTCCGGGTTGGGGATGTCCGAGTAGTCGTCGACGAGCGTGGCCTGGCTCATCGCCAGGTCCTCGGCATTCAGGCTTTCGGAACCGAGCATCTCCGGCAGCACGTCCTCGGAGTGGGTGAACTCCCGGGGGAGAACCAATTCCTCGATCTTCTCCTCTTCCTCCGTCGGCGTTTGGATGACGACGAAGGGCGCCGGCTCGGGCAGATCAATGGTCAGCATGGCCACGAGCAGCAGCAGGATCATGTGAAAGAGCATGCTGACGACCCAGGCCGGGGCGTCGCCGTCCAGCGGGGTCTCCTCCTCGCCGGTGCGAGCCTGCCACCACTCTCGAAAACCGCTGAGTACGTTCATTTCGGCTCATCCTGTTGTGAAGAAGCGTATGGGCGCCGCACGACGCAACCCGTCGGGAAGCCGCCGTGAGGGTTCATTTCCGTTGGAAAAACGTTTTCCAGCAATCAGCCTATTCGTTCGATGCTCGATTATTGATCCAACCTAACCACCTTCGCAAGAGCGCGCCGCAATAGGCGGGCGGCTGATTCGCGATTTGTCTGTTGGGCGGGGAGGCGCCGGGCCAGGGCGAAACTTACACCCCGAGTATTGAGCGTTTGGAAGGGCCGAAGGTACTCAGGATTCAGCGAGCCATGGAGCTGGGAAAGCTTGCCCACCGAACCGCAAGGTTCGAACGGGGCCGGCCACGAGCCGATTCCCACGTCGGGCCCACCGCCCGACGCCCGGCGCGCCGCATCATCATAACGCATTGCAGAAAAAAGACTTGCGACTGAATTGACCTGGCGGGTTCGCCCGTCTACGATGGGGAAAAAGGGACCGCGTAACTTTGCTTTCGACCGCGGCGCGGATCGCGGCCGTTTAGACCAACTTCACCAACACGATCAAGCCGTAGAAACACCGTGATGCCCGCGGCGTTTACGCGGCCAGCCGCCCAACGGAGAACCATGCGATGACACGCTCGCCCCGGATGCTGCCCGTAAATCTCCCGGCGCCAACGGCGCCTCCCGCCGCTTCCGACGCCGGCGCCGCGACGGTCCCGGGCAGCCGGTTCTGGCTTTGCCTCGTGGCGGCCCTGTTGGCGGCGGCGTGGTTCGCCGGCACGGCGCTGGCTCAGGAAGGAGTGGTCAAAGACGAAGAAGAGGAGATCCCTCCGCCCAAAAACCTCACGCTCCGCACGGCCGACAACGTCGTGCTCCACTGCACCTATTACGGCAGCATCGAGGGGCCGAAGGCGGCGCCGGTGATCATCATTCACGGTTGGGGTGGACAACGCCTCGCCTACGACGGACTGGCCCTGCAACTGCAAGAGGCGGGGCACGCCGTCATCGTGCCCGACCTCCGCGGCCACGGCGGCAGCAAAATCCGCCGCCATCTCGAGGCGACCAAGGACGAGGACCTCGACCCGGAGAGGTTCGGCCAGCGCGACATGGAAGCGATGTACGTTTTCGACCTCGAGGCGGTCAAATGGTTTCTCTACAAGGAGAACAACGCGGGCAAACTCAATCTCGACGCCCTCTGCGTCATCGGCGCGGATGAGGGAACCGTCATTGCCCTCAACTGGATCAACTACGACTGGTCGCAGGAAATCTCCCCTTACGAGTCGCACAAGAGCGCCCACTGGGCCAAGGCGTGCGTGCTGATTTCCCCACATTCCAACTGCAAAGGCCTCGCGACGACCCAACCTCTGCGGAACCCGGTGATTCAGACGGGCATGAACATGCTCATCGTCGTCGGCGAGAAGGATCGCAGTAGTCTCGGGATCGCCGCCCGGATGAACAGCAGCCTGGAACGGCTGCGGGCCCGGCGTCCCAAGACCGACCCGAACCTGTTCTTCCTCCGCATGCCCACGACGCTGCAAGGGGTCGATCTGCTCGGCAAACCGGGGCTGAACCTGGGCGCCAAAATCCGCGGCTTCATCAACCTGCGGCTGATGCAGAAGATGGACGAGTACTTCCCCTGGAGAGAACGGCAGGCGTCCATTCCGTCGTGGTTCAACGTTCAGTGACGGGAACCAACGCATCACGGGTTCGCCAGTCGTAAGGACCGGCTGGCGCCGCGGAGCGGACCGGCGCCGCGGGTTGGCCGATCGCGGACGGCACGCTGTTTTGCATAAAACGCTCTTGGGTGCGCATGGGCGCCGTGATGGCTTCGCGCTGGGCAGCTCCATCGTAGCCGCCCCGCCGCGGGAAGCCGAAGTCGGCCCGGGTGATGGCCGCCGAAGGGGCGTCGCCGGTTCTGTTCCGCTTGTCGTCTTGGGGCGCGGCGTGGAATGACCCGTTCGCCGCGTCCGCTGGCGGGATCGTCAACTCGGCGCCGATCGGCAAAAGCCGCGGGTCGGGAAGCAGCGGGGCGTTGGCGGCGTAAATCTCCGACCAGCGGGACTCGCTACCCAGATAACGGGCCGCCAGCCGCGGCAAGGAATCGCCGTCCACGATCTGGTGTTTGCGGCGTTGCTCGACGCGATCTCCCGGTCCTGCGTTTGCCGTTTTGCTCGAGCGAACCCCATCCGCCGCCAGGGAATGGCTGCCCGATGGATCTCGGGACGTACGGGGTTTGCCGTCCTCGTCCACGTCGGCTTCAGGCTCCTCCACCCCCGTCTCGGCCGCCCGCCGCCACCAGGAGGGTTGCTCGTTCGCGGCGACCTCGGCCGGTTTTTTCGGTTTCTTCTTCGAAGAGGCCAGTGGTTTCTTTTTCGGTTCCTTTTGCAGGTCCGCCGCCGTCTCCCCTTCCGACGGCAGTCGGAGACGGTCGAGTTGGAAAGCCGCGTCCCGCGTTTCGTGCGGCGGGCCCGTAGCCGTGTTCCTGCTCGGCCTATCGCCGAGAAGCGGCGGCCGAACGAAGTCCTTGGCGGTCGGTCGGGGCAGCCCGTCCCGCGGAATCAGCGCCGCCGGGGCCAACGGTGAAGCCGAGCGCTCGGCGATGGGCTGCGGCGGAGAAACGGAGGGCGCCGGAGGCGGTTCCGTCCCTTCGCGCACCGACGGCGGTTTCGCTTGCCCCTGCGAAAACGAAGGCCACAGCGCAACGGCGGTTTCCTCCGGCCGGCGATACTGCGAGGCTGCAAACCATCCGGCGCCGAGGATGGCAAGCACGAAAAAGATTTTGGTGACGGCTTTCACGGCGTAACCTTGCGACTTCCTTCCAACTACCATCGAGGCGAAAACGGTAAAATCACGGCGCGCAGCCATTGCTTGCATCGGCCGGGGCCGCGACCGTTGCGGCGCCAATTCCGGTACGCACCGCGGGAAGAAAGAGATTGGGGCCGCGCCGCACGAAGTTGGCGGTTTTTCGGTTCGAGACGGCGACGAATGAGAAACCTTGCCGCCGGTGCGGATGGCGCCGATTAAACGGTGTTTGAAAACGCGATCGGCGGCAATCGCTTATCTTGCCAACTCGCTGAACCGCGATTCCCGCACGACGGTCACCTTGATCTCGCCCGGATACGTAAGCTGCCGTTCGAACTCCTGGGCGATGTCACGGCAGATTTTGGCCGCTTTCTCGTCGTTGGTGTCTTTGGAGGAAACGAGAACGCGGAGTTCGCGGCCGGCCTGGATGGCGTAGGCCTGTTCCACGCCGGGAAAACCGCCGGCGATCGTTTCCAGTTCCTCCATGCGGCGGATGTAGCGTTCCAGCGTTTCTCGCCGGGCCCCGGGACGGCTGGCGCTGCAGGCGTCGGCGGTGGCCACGAGCATGGTGTAGGGGTGCTCGGTGGAGATGTCGTCGTGATGGCCGAGGGCGGCGTGGACGACTTCGGCGTTCTCGCCGTGCCGCTTGAGGATGTCGGCGCCGATCTTGGGGTGGCCCCCTTCCATCTCGTGGTCGGCCGCTTTGCCGATGTCGTGCAGAAAGCCGCACCGGCGGGCCAGCCCCCCGTCCATGCCGATCATTTCGGCCAACATGCCCGCGATGTAAGCCACCTCGATCGAATGCCGCAGCACGTTCTGGCTGTAGCTGCTGCGGTAATGGAGCCGGCCCATCAGATAGACGAGGCGCGGGTGCAGGCCCGGCACGTCGGCCTCGTGCACCGCTTCCTCACCCCGCTTTTGAATGTGGCTTTCCATCTCGGCCTGGGTTTCCCGCACGATCTCTTCGATTCGCGAGGGATGGATACGACCGTCGGCGATCAGTTTGTTCAGGGCGATCCGCCCGATCTCCCGCCGCACGGGGTCGAAGCCGCTGACGATCACCACGCCGGGCGTGTCGTCGATGATCACGTCCACGCCGGTCTCTTTCTCGAAGGAGCGGATGTTGCGCCCTTCGCGGCCGATGATCCGCCCCTTCATTTCGTCATTGGGGATGTCGATGCTGCTGGTCGTCGATTCCGCGGTGTGGGCGGCGGCGTACCGCTGCATCGCGGTGAGGACGTATTCGCGGGCGGTCTCTTCGCAGGTGGATTCCATCTTGCGGCGATGAGCCAGGACGAGGGCCCCCGCTTCCTGCTGTAGTTCGCGGTCGAGCAGTGCTACGAGCCGTTTGCCGGCTTCCTCCTTGCTCAATCCGCTAAGCTGATGCAGCGTTTGCCGCTGGATGGAGAGAAGTTTGTCGAGTTCGTCCCGGCGGCGGTCGGCGTCTTCGATCTTTTCGGAGAGCCGCCGCTGTGTTGTCTCGACCATCCGCTCCTGCTTGCGGATGCCCTCGGCCTGTTGTTCGACGGTTTCGGCCCGTTTGTCGAGGATGCGTTCGCGGTCGCGGAGTTCGTCGCGGATTTTGCCGAATTCCTTTTCGGTGGCGGCCTTTTCGGCGAGGGTCTTCTCCTTAATCTCGAACTCCGCTTCCTTGATTTTGGCGCGGGCGTCCTGCTCCGCTTTTTCCACGATGCGGGCCGCTTCGCTCTCGGCGTCTTTCTTGCGTAGGCGATCGAGAAACTTCACCAGAAAGAAGGTGAGTCCCGCGGCGCAAACCGCGGTGATGAGAACCGCCAGCACGATCTCATGGGGCACAGGAAGGGTCCTTTCGTCATACGTCTATTGGCGATGACGGAGGCCCTGCTGGGACAGAAACTGGAAGGTGATCCTTAAGAAAAGGAGACGCACAGGCGCTCCTGCCCCACGCCGCCAATGCGAGGCGCCGGGCCCGTTGGGAGGGATGCCCGCCGGACAAACGCCACCGAGCCGCGCCGTGTGCCGCATCCTCAAGGGAGCGAGGCGAATGACGCCGTAACCAGCAGCGAGTGATGGGCTTAGGGAAGAAAACACCACATCGCGGACGCGCCGCATCAGCCGCCGCGCCCGACCCAAGAGCGTCGCGCCCATCCAGCATAGGATAGCGAGCGCCGCCGCGTGTTTTCCCGTAATTCCGGCCAAGATGTCGCCAGTTTCGAATTCGATCAACTACCAGGTTCGCCCACAGGGGCCACCATCGGTTACAAGCCATGGTTGGAATGTTACCAACCGCTATCTTATCAGACGCAGCGATGGCTGCAATATCGCTCCCGACGCTCCGTCGGTGGTGCGCGAAATGGCCCCTCAACTACCCCCGCCACCGCTTGATCCGCCTGGCCAGCCGATCGTGCAGCGTTTCGGAGGCGTGGACGATGAGGTAACCGCTGGCCGGGTCGAACATCGCCCGAATTTCCCGAGCGCTGTTCGCGGGGGCGTCCAGAGGGGCGAGGTCGTCGCGGGGGGCGAGGTTGCGGGAGACGTGCTCAGCCAGTCGCTCGCCGGTAAGGCGGTCGGTCGTCAGGCCGGTGGTGTCGTAGAACTCGATGATCGGCTCGCTCGTTTTGGCGCCGTGGGTCGTGATTTCGACGACGCCCCAATCGGCGACCCGCGTGGTCAGTCCCAAGGGCCTCGCCAGTTCCTCGGCCGCCTCTCTCAGCGGTAGCCCGCCGCAACGGAAGGTGGTCTTGAGGGACGACGGCGTCAGCCCCGCCGCGTGCAGCGCGTCCCAATCAACGATCACGGCGGCCGATTTCGCGTCCTCACACATCCGGGCCACGATGGCCAGCAGCGGTTCTTCGGTGGCGAAATGGACCCGCACCGTTTCGGAAAGACTCTCAAAGGCCCGCTCTTCCCGCGGGTCGAGCGCATACCAACGTTCCGGCCGTTTCGAGCGTGGGGCGCCGCCGCGGGCCACCCGAAGCCGCTCCAGGAACTCGTGGACCCGCCATTGCTCGCGCCGCGTGGCGACTAAAACGAGCGACCCATCCATGACGGTCAACCGACGGTTTTCCCCGGGTCCCCCGGGCAGCGGTGGGCCCTCTCCCGGTGTCAGCGCGATCTCGGCCAACCGCAGAATCCGCCGCTGGGCTTGATCGACATTAGCGTCCTGGTCGCGGGCGACGAGGTCGTCGATGAAATGGGCCACAGTCAACGGTGTGTGGTTCGCCTCATCGGCGGCGACGACCTCAAGCCCCCCCGGAGTTTGCCGGTAGGCGAGCCGGTGCTTCGCCAGGCCCATTTTCAGAATGTCGCCCACCGTCGCGTCGTCGATGGAAATGGCCAGGCGGCTTTGCGGCGTGGCGCCGACCGAGGCGATGTCCTCGGCCCGCAGCGTGATCGGCGTTCCCGCCAGGCTGGAGACAAAGCGGACAAAGCCGATCAGCGGGATGCTCTCGATCTCGAGGCTTGGGATCGGCATGTTCAGCGCGCCGGCGACATTGTGCGGCGGCGCGGCGGAGGCCGGAGGCGCGGCGACCGGTTCGACCGGGATGGCCGACTCCCCGACGAGCGTCATCGGCCACGCGTGATGGGCGGCGGCGACCCAATTGAACGGGCCTTGCTCCACGTCGTCGCCCGCGGCCTTCTCGCGAGCTGCGACGTCGCCGCCAACCGCGGTATCAAAAGGGCTGATGGCATCGCCGCCGAAAGGGGGGGCGAGGCCGACGGGCGTCGCGTCCTCTTCGCCCGGAGGATTTGACGCGGACGGCGCTACGGCGGCGGGGGTTGGCGCCGCGGCGTCAGCGCGTGGCAAGGCGGCGTCCGCGGGTTCGCCCTTGGCGGACGAGGTTTCAAGATTGTCGCGAGCATCGGATTCCGCAGCGGAATGTTCCGGCGCTTCCGGTGAATTCAATCCGGCCGTGATGTCGTCTTCGCTGTTCGCGGCAGCCATTTTAGTTGCGGCCGCGGCCGCGGCGCTGGGGCCGGGACGAACAGCCCACCAAATGCCCAGTGACAAGGTCGTCACTCCGGCCAGGGCGGCCAGCGCGACCAGCCCGTACCGCCGCCAGGCTTCCAATTCCGGCCGATGGATCGGCTCGTTGGGGGCGGGCCGCCGGATGGTCGGGGAAACACGGGGAGGCGCCGCAGGCATGTTGGAGTCGGGCGGCGCCACTTCCCGTGGCGGCTCGTCGCCCAGCCACGCCGCGGCTTCCGCAAAGATGTCTTCGTTGTTCGCCGGCGCCTGCGGGGCTTCCGGCGTATCGGTCGCCACTTGGGAAGTAGCCGAATATGGCGCCGCCGCTTCCTGTTCTGCCGGCGGCGGTACCAGCACCATGCTGCCGCAGGAAGGGCAGGAGAGAATCCGCCCCACCGCCGACATATCCTTCACGCGGAGTTTGCGCTGGCAGGTTTCGCAGGAGATGGTGTAGGGATTCACGCGATATGCTCGCGACGCCGAGCCGGTTCAAGGGATGCGACTCTCTATTCTACGTCAGCCGCAACTCGAATTCGCCCACCGAGGGATTGATTATTGCGGCGACGCGCCGTCACGGGCGAAGCCGCAACCAAATCCGAAGCACGAATATCGAAATCCAAAACAAATCACAAATCCAAAATTCGAACGTTCGAAACGTCCCCACATCCTCCCTCGCGGGATCGGCGGTTTGGGATTTCGGTCATTCGAGATCGTTACCTGGCGTCTTCGGGCGCCGCGGTTGGGGCGGCGGACTGCGCCGCGCACCCGCCGATCTCGAACGCTCCCCAGGCGAACAAAGCCAACAAAGCCAAAAGTCCCGCCGAACCTACCGCGATCCGCACCTTGGCGTTTCTTGTCCACGCCCACGGGGTCTTGGACTTCGTCGCGTTGGCCTCGGGTTGCTCCTTGCCGCCGGCTCCTGGCGAAAGGGGTTTCGTGTCAGCTTGCGATGTTTGGGGTGATTGTGCGGGGTCTGTCGTCGCCGTGTCGGATGTCGGCCGTCGCTTGGTCGCGGCCCGCCGGTTTGCCAGGGCCGCCTCGAATCGCGGCAACGTCGGCGGCGCGCGGCCCGGCTGCAACCCCCCCTGCGAGAGATCGATCAGCGACCCGAGCGACATTGCAGCGTCTTCCATCCGCGGATACCGCACGGCCGGGTTCTTCGCCATCATGTAGGCCACCGTTTGCGTGACGCCCTCCGGGACGCCGTGCTCTTCGTGCAGCGGGGTAATCGCCTCGTTGGCGTGGCGGTAGAGTTTTGAGGCCGTGTCCCCGCCCGCGAACGGCGGCCGTCCGGCGATCAGTTCGAACAGCGTGCAACCCAAGGCATAGATGTCGGTCAAGCGGTCCGGCGGCCGCGGCGATTCGCCGAGTTCCGGCGCCGCGTAATCGGCCCGCGGCGTCAACTCTCCCTCCAAATCCAACCGGCGGAAGTTGATGGCCGGCGGGGGCGCCGTGGGATCGAACACCACCTTGATCCCGTGCCCGGCGTCGTAAAGCAGCGTGTCCGGCCGCAAATCGCCGACGATAGCGCCCCGCTCGTGCATTTCCGCGATCGCCAGCGCCGCCTGGCGGACCAGCCGGCACGCCTGCTCCCACGGCGCCCGCCCACCGCGATGCGCCAGATGATCCCGCAACGACCCGCCGGGCACGTTCTCCTGCACGAGAAACCGGTACGAACCATCCTCGACAAAATCAAAAACCCGCAGCGCGTGTGGATGCGTGGCGGCGAAGCATGGCTCCAGCCGCCGCCGCATCTTCGCTAGCGCGTTCTCCCCGGTCACATGCGGCCCGGTCAGAAATCGCAGTGTCACCGGATGGCCGACTCCCGTGTGAATCGCCCGAAAGGCGCCCGCAATTGGACCAGCCGTGATGCGGTCGTAGACCTGATAATCGCCATAGAAAAACGGCCCGGCCTTGCCGCCAAGGATGACCGCCGCCTGGTATCGGCTCAGCACGTTCCGAGAGATCAGCCACTCGGCCAGGGTCCGCGAGTTGCCCTGCCGGGCGGCGCCCTTGACTCGCCCGAATTCCTCCCCGAGCTTCCCGCAGTCGTCAGGCGACAGCAGCCTGCTGTCGATGACGAGCCGCCAGAAGTCAGGAATGGGGATGGGCATTTGGAGTACGGAATGCGGCGTAGTAAGTGAGGTTGGTTGGTTGTTGGGACACGGCCGCGCGGCGGCCGTCCTTCCCCTCTCCCTCTGGGAGAGGGGCCAGGGGTGAGGGGGAAACGGCAGGGGATTCTCACTGGGAAGGAAGAAAACGCACGCCGCCCAATTCCTCCGTCGTCCTCCCAAAAGATTCTACGAAACCACCCGCAGCAGCGGCAGCGGGTCGTTCCGATAACCGGTTCACCGTGGCATCGACCGACTACCACAACGACACGACGGGCACGACGCAAGGAACTTTCCATTACGAAACGTTACGAACGACCGTGCAATCGAAATTCGACTACGCAGGCCACTGTGGCAGTCCTCCGTCGAAATGCCATGCCGGATTGGCGGGCATTGGGGTCTTTCGCCTTTGGCCATACTTGCGCCATACCCCGCTGGCCTTGCCCTGAGTTTCCGAGCGTCATCTAGCGTCAATTTGGCAGGCGATAAGGGGGCGACCCCGACATTGGACTGCCACAATCGCAGGGTTCTGGGGCCGGTGCCGGGCCGGTTCCGCGTCGAGCCAGAAGAATCGCCACAAGTCTCTACCAATCAATGACTTGAGGACAACGGGCACCGTTGGCACGCGCGTTGCTTTTCCCTAGGGCGGACTGAGGCCACGATTCCGGCGGGCAGCGTTCGCCCGCGGATCAACGCTGCTTACCATCGCAGCGAAACGCTCAACACCACCTGGTTGTCCCTGCAAGAAAGGAGAAGAAAGATGGCACGTTTGGTTCCCTATGCCGCCCCGGCCGGCTTGTTCGAGAACTTTCGCCGGGAGATGGATTCGCTGATGGATCGTTTCAATACGGGCGACTCCGGCGCGGCCGACGCCTATTTCGCTCCCCGCACCAACCTGGCCGAGACCGACAAGGAATTCGAGGTAACGGTCGATCTGCCGGGCATTACCGCGGAGGAGGTCAACATCGAGTTCCGCGACGGCTCGCTGTGGATCAGCGGCGAGCGGAAGAGCGAGCACGAGGAGAAAGGCAAGACGTGGCACCGCGTCGAGCGTACCTATGGCCAGTTCCGCCGCGGCATCGCCCTGGGCCCGGATGTCAACGCCGACAAGATCGAGGCCGAGTACAAGAACGGCGTGCTCACCGTGACGGTGCCGAAGGCCGAGGCCGTGCATCCGAAGAAGATTACGGTCAAGAGCTGATCCGCCTGTGGTGACGCGAGACACGCCCCGCGACCATGCGGGGCGTGTTTCGATTGGCGCCCTTAGATGGCGAGAGCCGTCGCTTACGCTTCCGGCTCTGCCGCTCCCGCGGTCTTTCGCCAGGGCTCTTCCGAGACGCCACGCTCCGCATTGGCGAACCGGGCAGCCACGAACAAGAGATCGCTCAAGCGGTTCAGGTAGACCAGCACGCTCGGCGGGACCGATTCCGACGGCTGCCTCATCAGTGCGACGACGCGGCGTTCGGCCCGGCGGCAAACCGTGCGAGCCACGTGAAACGCCGCGGCGGCGGGCGTTCCGCCGGGCAAAATGAAGTTCTTCAGCGGGGGCAAGCCGGCTTCCCAATCGTCGATGCGCGCCTCCAGTCGCGCCACGTGGTCGGGAGTGACCGCCTCGGCGTCAGGGCTGAGCGGCCGCGGGGTCGCCAGTTCCGCGCCCACACGGAAAAGTTCACGCTGCGTCTGAAGGAGGCATTCGCGGACACTCTCGGGCAGATCGTGTGTCAGCGCCACGCCGAGCGCGGCGGATAGTTCATCCACCGCCCCGTAGGCCTCGATCCGGACGTGATCCTTGCCCAGCCGCGGGCCGGCCAAAAGGCCCGTCTCACCGAGGTCGCCGGTCTTGGTGTAGATGCGCATTCTACCGTCCAGCGAGATCGAACTTTTTCATCCAGTCTTCTTCGTAGGGATCGGAGAAATGGAGTTGGAACCGCTCCGCCCGGTCGGTTCGCGCACCGGGTTCGGCGAGCATGGCGAGGGCTTTTCGAAGCTGTGCGAGCCGCGGGTCATCGCCGGTGCCTCCTTCAGCCCGGTCGATGCGGTCCAGCGAGGCGGCCACTTCCAGTAGTTTGGCCCGGATTCCGAGGAATTCGTGATCGAGCGTTTGGGCGGCGTTGGCCGTGGGCATCGTTCCATTTCCTACTTTCGGCGCCATTGGCGCGTTCCGACGTGGAAGGACCCCTCCAATGTCGCGCCCGGCGCGGCGAATTGCAAGAACGCGTTCGGGCGCGATTTTGCAATCTATGTTTGCTACAGGGGAAATCCTCGCGCCGACGCCGCGCAACGTCACCGTCGTTACGGGCAGTTGCGCGGCGGAAACTCCAGCGCCGTTTCGCGGAGCGAAACGTGACCGACCGCGATGCACGACGGGCTTCAGAAATCGCTTCATCTTCTCAGCCGCACAAAAAACGAGGCGGCCACGGCGGTGTTGTTGCTCGGCTTGCGGTCGCCTCAGCGGGCCACGCAGATGCATTGCCTTCAAACGCTGCTCGAGCGACGCAGCGACGGCGGGCACGCCGAAATCCTGGCCATGTGGCATGAACTGCCCGAGGAACTTTGCCAGATCGCGGCCGATTACCCGGGCCGCCTGACCAAGGCGATTCGCGACGCCCTGTTCTCGGCGGACGCCAGGCGGCGAATCAACGCGTGCCGGGCCGCCGCGGAAGCCGCGGAATACGACCTGATTCCGGTGCTGGTCAACGCCTGCGAGGACCGCCGCAACCCTGTTTCCGATCTGGCGGCCGACACGCTGGTCAAGATATGCACGCAGCTTTGCGAAGAAGCGGCCGGCCGGCGCGACTACAATCGCCGTGATCCGCAGATGGTCCGCGCGCGGATGCTCGCTTCGCTCGAAGCGTCGGTCCAGCGGTACGCCGACCACCGCCGCGAAGCGCCGCTGCTGGCGTTCCTGCTGCTCGCCGGGCGCGAGAATCCGACGCTGCTTCGTATTTTGCAGGACCCCAAGGACGCTGCCCACGATCCGCTGTGCCTGCTCTTGAGCCAATCGGGGGCGGAAGGCGTCCTTCGGTTGTTGCTCGATTTTCTCGAGGAGCGGCAGCCGCCGGTGAAAGCGATCAAGACCATTCAAAAACGCAAGGACCTGCTATTCGTCCGCAGTTTGCTTGCCAAGACCGGTCCCATGCCGCGCGGCGTGGTGAAGGATCACTTGTTCGCCACGAAGAACTGGGCCTGGCTCGACAACGATCTCTCGATGCTGGCCGGGCTGAATGAACAGGAGCAAACCGCAGCCGTGGCGCTCGTCGCCGAGAGCGGCATGCGCCCCGACGCCGTTCGCCGCACGCTGACGTGGCTGGCCGAACATGGCGCAAGCGAGGGCCGCGCCGCCGCGATTCTCGCTCTGAAAAACCACCAGGACGAGGACAGCGACTCGCTGGTGCTCAAGGCATTGAAGGATCCCGATCCGGATGTGCAGGCAGCCGCGATCCTGCAACTTCGCGAGCGGGGCGTGCCCGGCGCCATGCGGGAACTGCTGGCCCGCGTCGACAGCCCCTATCCGCAAGTGGCGGAGGCGGTGCGGGTGAGCCTGGCCGAGTTCACCCTCGACCGGTTCCTCGGGGCGTTCGACATGCTCGACGACCAGGTGCGGCGGCAAACCGGCGAGCTGGTGCGGCGCGTCGATCCCCAGGTTGTCCGCAGGTTGCAGGCGGAGATGGCCAACGCCGTGTCGGCCCGCCGCCGCCGGGCCATCGAGGCGACCGTCGTGATGGAGATGGTCGGCGAATTGGAAAACGACCTCTGTGCCCGGCTGCAGGACGACGATCACCTCGTTCGCCGGGCCGCCGTGAACGCCCTGGCCGGGCAGAACACGCCCGAGAGCCGCCAGGCCCTCCGCGGGGCGCTGCTCGATCGCAGCCCGGTGGTGCGGCGGGCGGTCGAAACGGCGCTGCGCGGCGCAAAGGCGGCCTCGCCTAAGACAAACGCCAATCGCAATGACGGTGGTGTTCTTGTCACGGCCGGAGGAGGAAAATAGCGATGCCTGGCGAATTCGTCGCCCATGCTTTCCCGACGCGCTGGCCGCTGGCGAACTGGCAAACGCCTCTGGCCGACGTCTCGCACTTCTGGAGTCTGGGCCGCAACTTCCGCCGCGGCGGCGCGACTGACCCGGTCGACGCCGTCGCCGCTGTGCTCGTTCTCGCCGGGATCATCGCGGTCGTCGTCATCATTCACCGCACAGGCGGTTGGATCAGCGACCGGACGGCCAACTCCAACGGGCAGCTCTTTAACGAGTTGTGCAAACTGCACGCCTTGCAGACTCCCTCGCGGCGGCTGCTGAAGAAGATGGCGACGGCCCTGGGCGTCGATCCCCCGGCCCGGCTGTTCCTGGAGCCGGAGCACTTCGACGAACCGAACCTGCCGCCGGACCTGGCCGGCGAGCGCCCCCGCGTCGCCGCCCTCCGCGACCGCCTCTTCCAGAACCGGGACCAGGTCGATCATCGCGCGGCCCCGTAATCGCCTTTCGCCCCGCGAAATGACGCCTCCTGGCATGAATGGCCCGGCGACGCAACGCTACCCGACATCCCCCAAGTCCAGCGCCTTGCCATATCGCCCCAGGACTTGCCGCTTCAGGGTCGCATATTCCGGGCGGGCAAGATCGACGTCTTGATCGATCAACTTGCGGGCCGCTTCTCGCGCTCTCCGTAGCGTGTCGCTGTCTTCCTTGAGATTCGCGATTCGCAGCGCGGCCCCGCCGTGTTGCCGGGCGCCGATCAGCTCGCCCGGTCCGCGGAGTTCGAAATCCAGTTCCGCCAGATCAAAACCGTTCGTCGTGGCGACGAAGGCCTCCAGCCGGGCCTTGGATTGATCGGTCTGCGGATCCGCGAAAACGCCGACATAGCCGGCCAACTTGCCGCGGCTCACCCGCCCGCGGAGCTGGTGGAGCTGCGCCACGCCAAAGCGTTCTCCCCCTTCGATGGTCATCATGGTGGCATTGGGCACGTCCACGCCGACCTCGATCACCGGCGTAGCGACCAGGGCCTGTGTCTGGCCGGCGGCGAAGGCTTGCATTACGGCCGCCTTCTCGTCGCCGCTCATCCGCCCGTGAATGGTGGCGAGCCGGAAGTCAGCGAGCGGCCCGTTGGCAAGTTCCTCGTACACCGCCTGCAGCGACGCGACGTCAAAATACTCCGATTCCTCAACGAGTGGCGCGACGACGAATCCCTGCCGGCCTTCCCGCAGCTTGTCGGTGAAGAACTTCCACCACCGCTCCCGCTTGTCCTCACCGACGAGATAGGTATGCACCGGTTGCCTCCCGGGCGGGGCGTCGCGAACGTAGCTGGCGTCGAGATCGCCGAACATCGTCATGCCGATGGTCCGCGGGATCGGCGTGGCGGTCATCACCAGGTAGTGCGGCGCCTTGCCGGCCGCCTTCAGCCGGGCCCGCTGCGACACGCCGAACTTGTGCTGCTCGTCGATCACCACCAGCCCCAGATTGGCGAATTGCACGTCCTCACTGGCAAGTGCGTGCGTCCCGACGACCAGATCGACGTCGCCCGTGGCGATCTGCGCCAGCGCCGCCTGCCGCCGCGACGGCGAAAGCCCGCCGGTGAGCAGCGTGATTCGCACCCGGCCCTGGACGAGCAGCCGTGTCAGTGTCTCGTGGTGCTGCCGGGCGAGCACTTCCGTCGGCGCCATCAAAGCGGCTTGGGCGCCGTGGGCGACTACCGCCAGCGCCGCGTACACGGCTACCACCGTCTTGCCGCTGCCGACGTCCCCTTGCAGCAGGCGGTTCATGGGAAAGTCCTGGCCCAGGTCGTTGCGAATATCGGCGATCGCCTCGTCCTGGCCCTTGGTGAGCTTGAACGGAAAGAGAGCCCGAATGCGGGCGTCGATCTGCGTCGTCACGGGGAAGGGCGTGGCGCTGCCGGCGGCCCGTGACTGGGCCCGCCGCATCGCCAGCGCCAACTGCTGGACGAGCAGTTCCTGAAAGACAAACCGCTCGCGGGCTTTTTCCGCGCTCTCCCGGTCAGCCGGCCGATGGATCTGGCTGATGGCCAGCTTGATCGGCCACAGGTTGTGCTCGTCGAGGAATTCCGTCGGCAATACCTCTGGCGCCAGGTCTGCCAGGTCGTCCACCGCCCCCGCCACGATCCGCCGCATCTGCGGTTGGTTGAGGCCCTCGGTGAGCGGATAGACGGGCAGAATGGTCAGCTTTCGCTCCATCGTCGTCTTTCGCTCCGCGAAAGGACGCCCGCCGCCGGAATCCCCCTGCCCTTCGTTGCCCTCTTCCTCGGCCGCCTCCACCCGCGGATGCGCGAATTCCCACCGCAGCCCCTGCAACTTCGGGGCCCCGGAAATCGCGTACCGCTTTCCCCGCTCGAACCGTTCCCGCATGAACGGCTGGTTGAACCAGACGGCCCGGAAGTAACCGTCCTCACGGCGAAATAGCACGCCCAACACGCTTTTGCCGGGACTGCCGCCGCGAAGGTCGATTTCTTCGACGGCTCCCTCCAGCGTGGCCAGTTCCCCCTCGGCCAGTTCGCGGATCGCGGCCTTGGGCGAATAATCCTGGTATTCCCGCGGAAAGAAAAAGAGCAGATCGAATGCCCGCCGCACGCTTAGTCTATTCAAGAGCCGCGCGCGATCCGGGCCTACGCCGCGAGCGTATTGCACCGGCGCGCTCAGTCGCTCATCCAGCGGTGGATTGCTAGACTTATCGGTAGCGGCGGCAGACATGCCCGAATTGTACCGCAGCATTAAAGCCCAGCGCAGGTAGCCCGAAGCGGCGAGGGAATCGGAACCCGAAGCGTAAGTATTGAAGTTGTGCTTTTCGGCGCCAAACATTCGACTCCACCCCGCTCGCCGGGGTGGTGAAGCAGTTGAAATCGCCAAACCATTAGACCTGTCCCGTTTATCTATCCCGGCCCTGACCGCCTACGCCGAAGGCGTTATATCCCCCAGCCCCGGGTCGCGCAGCGCACCCTGGGTCACGGTTGCGAATCGGGCCGGTTACGCCGTAGGCGTTATACCATTCGGCGCCGGATCGTGTCTAACGTCTTCGGCGTAACCGTCCCTGATGCATGACGATACTTTTTCGCCAGTCCACCAGCAGCATCAGGCAGTTGATGCCCGAGCCGATGCCCAACAGGGCGACGCGTTTGCCGCCCGGATCATCGGGAATGAGCCCCTGATCGGCCCCGATGGCCGCCGTGACAGGCGCGGCGACGGCGCCGGTGTTTCCCAGCCACCGCATGGTGGTGAAGTCCCTGGCTGGATCGAGTCCGAGGGCCTCGTACATCCGATTGTGATGCGTCGGCCCCACCTGGTGGGCGAAGGTGTGGTCGATCTGTTCTCGCGATATTTCGTGTTCCTGCAGAAATAGCTCGAATGTTTTGGCGCCGGTCGCAATGCCTTCTTCCATCAGTTTTTCAGAATTCGTGCTCATCAAGGGCCGCATGTCGGCCCCGGCGGTGTCCTGCCCGCTTTGGCACAGGTCGTGAAACCGCGTGTTGGCCAGGGCCGTGGCGCCAAGCAGCCGGTTGCCCGTGCGGCTGACCTCGGCGTCGCACACGAAAACGCCGCAGGCCGCCGAGCCGAGCGTGAGCGTGGCGATCGAGTCCTTTACCGACCGGCGGGTCAAGGTTGTGTCCGCGTTGAGCGTCTCAATCGTGTGCTCAACCACCTGCCGGCTGCTCTCGCACCCGACGACCAGCCCGGCCTGAATCTGCCTTAGCTCGATCATGTTCGCCACTTGCACGATGCCGCTAAGCAGCCCCAGGCAAGCGTTGCTCACGTCGTAGAGGACGCACCCGGGCGGCAGGCCAAGTTGGTGATGAACCTTGCAGGCGGTGGCGGGCTCCAAGTGGTCGCGGCAGACCGACCCGTGAATGAGCGCCCCGACGCGAGCCGGATCGAACTCGGCGGCGGCCAGGGCCAAGCGGCCGGCCCGCGCGCTTTGCTCGCCGATCGAGGCGCCGTGCGGCCAGAACCTCCGCTCCTCGATGCCGGTGATCAGCTCGAGCCGGCCCTCGGGCAGCCGCAGCCGGCGATACAGCGGGGTCAGGCGGGACTCGAGTTCGGCCGTCGTCACCCGCTGTTCGGGCAGGGCATATCCAAAGGATTCGATGCAGACGCGGTGGTATTTCATGCACCGGTTATAGCGTGTCTTGTGCAAGCACGCACGCTAGCACGCAAAATGCGGGCGTCGGTTGCAATTCACGAAAATCGGGGTATGCTACGGCCATCTTGCATCTCACTATTGGCCACGATTGGCCATGAACGGAGGTGAACGGCCGACAGACAACGGAATGTCAAGCCACGGTGGCCAAGGCCCTGTGGCAGACGGTTAGGAAGCCGATTTGAGCCGGCGCCGTGCTCGCCTCCGCGATCGCCTCTTGGGCGGCATGCGGCGTATCGAGTCCGACCCAGCCCGTTGGGTCCTTCCCTTCCCGCGTCTGTGTCGTTCGCTGCCGGCCACCTTTCAAGACCGTGTGTCGACAAGGGAGTGTACGATGCAAGCGAAACCATTGATCGGACTGAACGCTGATTACCGGGACGCCAAGAGCGGCCAGCCGGCGTTCACGTATCTCACCGCGGGCTACTACGACTCGGTAATGGCGGCGGGCGGCATACCCGTCGTTTTGCCGCCGCTGGACAACGAGGACGACATCGCCGCCGCCCTCGAGCCGCTTTCCGGTTTCGTCCTCTGCGGGGGCGCCGACCTCGATCCCTACCGCGACGGCTACATGCGGCACTCGAGCGTGAAGCTGATGTCCAGCCGCCGCGAAGTGTTTGACCGCAAGCTGATGGATGTGATCGCCGACCGCCGACTGCCCGTCTTCGGCATCGGCGTGGGGATGCAACTGATCAACGTGCATCAGGGAGGCACGCTGTTTTATCACATTCCGGAAGATTTGCCGCACGCCCTGCCCCACCGCGATCACCTCGACCCCAGCCATCGGCACGGGCTGATCGTGGAAGGCGGCTCGATCATGGAGCGGATTTTTGGCGACGGCGAAATCCGCGTCAACAGCATGCACCACATGGCGATTGACGATTTGGCGCCGGGCCTTCGCGTCACCGCCCGCTGCCCCGACGGCGTGATCGAGGCCATCGAAAACGACCGGCCCGACTGGTTCGTCATGGGCACACAGTTCCACCCGGAATCGCAGTCGGCCACCGCTATCGACATCCGGATCTTTGAGGAATTCGTGGAAGGGATCGGCGAAACGGTCCCGGCCGCGATCCGCATGGTGGCGTGAGAGCGCCGGCAACCGGCCTGGCCATGTGGTATAGTTTCAAGGAATGGCGATCCAATACTTCAAACGTTACCGCATGGAGTATGACCTCCGCCGGCTGGGGGCGCCGGCGGTCGCCGTGAGCGAGCATTACCGCTTCCTTCCGTGGCGGGACCGCATGGTCGAGCCGCACGCCGAGGTCCTGTGCCTCAGCTTCCGGTTCGAGATCGATGCCAACGTGTTCGTCTGCTTGGGGCACGATGAGGGGTGCCTGCGCTTGATGGCGGAGCTATCCCGCCGGCCCGATTTCGCGCCCGAGGCGACGTGGCTGCTCAAATACGCCCCGCCGGGGAAACGGGCCCAGCCGTGCGGGGCGATCCAAGGTATCCACGACGAGGACGGCGTCGGCTCGATCCAAAACGTCGCGGTTACGCCCGAGCACCGCGGGCTGGGCCTGGCGTCGGCCCTGTTATGCCAGGCCCTGTTGGGCTACCAATCGGTCGGCTGCCGCCGCGTGGCGTTGGAAGTGACGGCCGAAAACAAAGCCGCCATCCGCCTGTACGAACGCTTCGGCTTCACCCGGCACTGTATTTCCTATAAGGCGGTGGAGATGGAGTGCGTGTAAGGTGGGTTTGGCTGGTGAGCCGCGCAGACGGAAACGGTCGAAGTCACGTCGGAACGGGATCTTCGAATGCTCGATTTGCGAGCGAGCCCGCGGTTAGCGCTGCTGCCGTGAAAGGCCCCCTCGGAGCGGCTCGTCCAACGGCATGTCCGTTCTCGCCATGTGGAAGTCGATTTCGCTGGCCAGGCAGCCGCGGCGGAGCGTTTCGCAGTGCCGGGTGATCTCGTGGCGGTAGGCGCAGCGGATGCTGCCGGCGTCGGCGACGACTGTGGGGGCGCCTTCCAAATCGTCGAACTGCGTCACGCCGGTAAGCGGCAGGTCGAGTTCCGCGGGATCGAGCGTTTGAAAGACGACGATGTCGTGACGGCGACCCTTGAGCAGCCGCAGCGCCGTAAGCCACCCGTCGGCGTCGTCGAGCATGTCGCTTAGAATCACCACGACGCCGCGGCGGCGGAAGCGGTCGTCAAGCCGGGCAAAAAAGGGGTCCGGACTCTTTTCCTGCGGATCGGCAAAGGACGCGGCCGTTTCACGCGGAGGGAAAAGAGTCCTGACCCCTTTTTCGGCCTCCATCGCTTCGAGCGTTTGGATCACGCGGGTTAGCTGGGCTTCGCTGTCGCCCGGCGCCAGCCAGATTTCTTCTTCCGCGCCCAGTGATGTCATCGCCACCGCGTTTCGCGAATCGAGCACCAGCCAACTCAAGGCCGCCGCCAGACACTGGGCGTATTCGAACTTGCTCAGCGACGCCTCCGGCCCGCGGTACCGCATGCTCGGCGAAACGTCGATCGCGATGTACGTGATGAAATTCGTCTCGTCCTCGTACCGCTTCACGCTCATGCGGTCGCTGCGGGCGTAGGCCCGCCAGTCGATATGCCTCGGGTCATCGCCGGGCGTGTAGTCGCGGTGGTCGGCGAACTCCGTGGAAAGGCCCTTGAACGGGCTGCGGTGCAGGCCCGCCATGTAGCCCTCGACCAACCGCCGGGCACGCAACCGCAGCCCTTTAAGGCTGGCGATCGTTTCCGGCCGCAAAAAGCGACGAGAGTCGGGCGCCGCCGATTTTTCGGTCGGGGACATCGGGGGTGTCCTTCATCAGGCGTGCGATCAGATCGTCCGGCGTGACGCCTTCGGCGTCGGCCGAGAAATTCGTCTTGATGCGATGCCGCAACACAGGCGCCGCCATCGCGCGGATGTCGTCAATGTCTACGCTATAGCGGCCGGACAGCGTCGCGCGGGCCTTGGCCGCCAGCACCAACCACTGGCTGGCCCGCGGACCGGCGCCCCAGCGAACGAACTCGCGAATATACTCCGGGGCCTCCGGTTGGTCGTGCCGCGACTTGCGGACGAGCGTCACCGCGAACTGGTCGATGTGCGGGGCGATCGGGGTGCGGCGGACGAGCCGCGTGTGTTCGGCGATTTCCTCCGCGGAGAGGACGGGCTGGATGGCCTCGAGCGTATCGGCGGTCGTGCGACGAACGATTTCGAGTTCCTCGGCCTCATTCGGATAGACCACATTCACCTGCATCATGAAGCGGTCGAGCTGGGCTTCCGGCAGCGGGTAGGTGCCTTCCTGGTCGATCGGGTTCTGCGTGGCCAGCGTGAAAAACGGAGAGGGTAAAGGGTGGCGCTTGCCGCCGGCGGTCACTTGCCGTTCCTGCATGGCTTCGAGCAAAGCGGCCTGCGTCTTCGGAGGCGTGCGATTGATCTCGTCCGCCAAGAGCACGTTGGCGAAGATCGGCCCGGGCACAAAACGGAACGCCCGCTCGCCGGTCGCCTTGTCCTCGTAAAAGACGTCGGCGCCGGTGATGTCGCTGGGCATCAAATCCGGCGTGAACTGCACGCGGGTGAAGTCGAGCGAGAGGGCGTCGGCCAGGGCGTGCACCATCAGCGTCTTCGCCAACCCCGGCACGCCGACGAGCAGACAATGCCCCCCCGCGAAAAGGGCGACGAGCAGTTGCTCAATCACCTCATCCTGCCCCACCACCTTGCGGCGGATGGCTTCGATGATCTGCTCGCGGGCGGCGGCCAGCGCGGCGACGCGCTGGACGTCGTCGTCGTCGGTGGCAGAGGCGGTTTGGGTGGGGGCGACGGTCAAGGGTCGGAGGGAAGTACGTGGTGTGCGGGGAGGGGATTCGTTCAACCGCGAGCCGTAGGCGACGCGGGACAGGCGCATGGAAAACTGCGGGGTGGCACGCCCATAGCGGACCATCCTCGATGATCGTGGCGGTCGCGCTCGGGTCCACATGCCGCGCGAGTTTGCATCAAAATGTCGGCAGCGATGGGCGTGGAAACCGGTACGCCGATTCCCACGCCCACCGCCCTGAAGGGCTCAGGGCGTGCCACCCGTCATTTCTCTTTCACACTCCAGTCTAATCATCATCCGAAGCCGTTGGCGACCCGGCGCCTATTTCAAACGCGGCGATATGCTCGGGATACACGGCCAGCAGCAGGCCATCCGCGGCGTAGAGCCGCCCCGCAAAGCCCGCCGGCGTTTGTTCATGTAGCGGGGTCCGCGGTTCGAGCAGCGCCGGGCGAAAGCGAAAGTCGGGCCGGGTGCGCGGAGCGTCGAACGGCGTTCCACGGTCAACGTGAAAGAACGCGAAGCCCCCCGCAGTCGGCCACAATACCTCACCGGTTTCCTCCGATATGGCTGGCAGCCGACATGCGTGATGGGTCGCCGCCGACATCGGGTCCTGGCTGTAAACCGGCGGAACGCGGCGGACCAGGCGGCCGGTCTTCATGTCGAACCAGCGAAGCCGGTCGCCGCCACAAAGCAGCCGTTGATCCGTTCCATCACGGTCGCCGACCACCGCCACGGGAAGGACGCGGTCCCCGTTCGGCCCGCACTCGAACAACCGCGTTTGCCAGATCGTTTGAGCGGTGAAGGCATCCAGGGCGAACATCCAGGCCGTGTCTCGCGGGGCGACGATGAGCGTGGACCCGGCAACCAGCGGCGGCCGGCCGGCAGCCAGGGCTTCTGCGGCATCGGGCAGATATCGGGGGCCATCGGCGAGTCCGGCCTGGTAGGTGACCAGCCAGTTCAAGGCCCCGTCCACCGCCCGGACCGATGCGACCACGCCTCGGTCGCTGTTCCACAACACGGCGCCAGCGCACATCGAAAGTCCGTGCGTAAGCGGCGCCGTCACGGCCGATCCAGAAGTTGCCCGGGCGATCCGCCGCCGCCACACCCGCTCGCCGTCCTCGAGCGAAAACGCGTCGAGAAACAGCTCGGCGCTCTCGCCCACCGTTGCAACGGCCGCGTACGCCCGCTGGCCGTCACTGACCGGCGCCGAGACGAAGCGTTCCCGCGCGTCGGCGTCGTACCGCTGCAGGATGAGCCGGCCCTGCCGCGTCAGGTCCAGGCCGACGACCATCGTGGGCGGCGTCGCGGTTGCGGGGTCCGGTGGATGCGGCGAGAGTTGGTCGGCCAACAGCCGGGCAAAGACAAGCTTGCCATCGGGAGAAACGGAGATATCGCGGCTCAACACCGCGCCGGCGCCGACGACATCGGGCGCTTCGTCGAAGAAGCCCTCGAATAGAACACCGTCGGAACCGACCGCCGTCTCGCCGGTCTGCGCGCTGTAGGCGCAAATGCGGGTCAATTCGTTGATGAGCACATTCCCCTGGGCCACCACCGGCTGCGGCGGCGGGGCCGGGCGGGCCGGATCAGCATACCGCATTTCAAAACGGTCCCGATCGAGCAAAGCGGGCTGGGAATCGCCGGCGACGCCGCGTGGCGGGATCACGGCGAGGGGGATGGTCCAAAGGTGTTTTACCGGCATGTCCCTCGGCGGTGTCAGCCCATTTCTATTCCCCGCGCTGCCCCGAAGCGGCGCCGGCGGCGCCTCTGCAGGCGGCCATTGCTTCCAGAATTTCGAGCACGCGCGGACCGCCTTCGCCTGCTCGCTTTCGCCGAGGGCATCGAAGTGTTTCGCCAACGTATCGGCCGCAGCGCTCGCGGCGTCCGTGGACGGGAAACGGTCGATGATCTGCCACAGCCGCGCCAAGTCCGGGCCTTTACCGTCTTGTCTGTCGGCAAGTTTCATGAGCCCCTCGGCCAACGGGCCGACGCGCCGCCGATACGCCTTGAGCAATTCCGGGCGGTCGGCGGCGGCGGTCAGCAACCGCCGGGTCGCAATGACGCGGACCGGGCGAAAGCGGCGCAGACCCGCGGTTTCGCCGGGCAATACCGGCGGGGAATCGGCCGCGGCGTTGGCGTTGCGAATCTCCAACGGCTCGTCGCCCGCGATGGTCAATAGTCCGTCGAAGCGCCCAGCCACGGCGTCCGCTTCGCCGGTCGCCAATGTCTCTCGGAACCGCGCCAGGCGCTCTTCCGTGGCAGGCGAGGCCCCCACATCGGCCGCCGCGGCGATAGAGCCCATCGTCAGCACGCAGAAAAAAAGACGCGGCCCCATCCAACTGGCGTCCGCCGGCGCCGAGCAGGTACGCGTTGGAAAGGGTTGATTCAGCATGGATAATTCCACAATCAGCGTTCCGTTCTCTCCCTCCAACTTGTCGCTCTTCCCCTACCATCTTATTCTGAATGATGAGGCGGCCGCAAAGAAGCGGCGGCCGCCCGGGCAGGGATCCGCAAAGAAAGAGAACCACGGATGAACATCCTGATCATCGGCGGCGGCGGCAGGGAGCATGCGTTGGCCTGGAAGCTCGGGCAAAGTCCACGTGTGGATCGCGTCTTCGTGGCGCCGGGCAACGCGGGCACGGCGGCGGACGCGGAAAACGTGCCCATTGCGGAAAGCGACTTCCCCGCCCTCATCGCCTTTGCCAAAGAGAACCGGGTCGGGCTGACCGTGGTGGGCCCGGAGGCGCCGCTGGCAGCGGGCATAGTAGATGCTTTCCAGGCGGAGAAGCTGCGGATATTCGGTCCCGGCAAGGACGCCGCCCAACTCGAAGGGAGCAAGGTCTTCTGCAAGAATTTGCTGCACAGCGCCGACGTGCCGAGCGCCGATTACCGGGTCTTCCGCGACCATGAGTCGGCCCGCCGCTACGTGACCGACCGCTACCCCGATGAAAACCAATCGGCGCCGCTGGTGGTCAAGGCGGACGGCCTGGCGGCCGGCAAGGGCGCCATTGTGTGCGGCAAGCCGGGGGAAGCCCTCGAGGCGATCGACCGGATCGCCCTGCACCGCGAGTTCGGCGCCGCGGGCGACCAGCTCGTCATTGAAGAACGCCTGCACGGGCAAGAGGTGAGCGTGCTGGCGATCACCGACGGGAGGACCATCGTCACGCTCTCGCCCGCCCAGGACCACAAGCCGGCCTACGACGACGACCAGGGGCCCAACACCGGCGGCATGGGAGCGTATTGCCCAACGCCGCTGATCGACGACGAGCGGCTCGCGTGGATCGAAGGCCACGTGCTGGTCCCGACGGTCCACGCCCTCAAACGCAGCCGCAAGCCGTTCAAGGGCGTGCTCTACGCAGGACTGATGATGACCAACCAGGGGCCGAAGGTGCTCGAGTACAACGTCCGCTTCGGCGACCCGGAATGCCAACCGCTGCTGATGCGGCTAAGGAGCGATTTGCTGACCGTCCTGGAAGCCACGGTCGATGGCAAGCTTGCCGAGATCGAGCCGCTGGAGTGGGACGAGCGGCCGGCGGTGTGTGTCGTAATGGCCAGCGAGGGTTACCCGGGCGAGTACGAAAAAGGCAAACCGATCCGCGGCCTGGCCGACGCCGCGAACGTGCCGGACGTGAAGGTCTTCCAAGCGGGAACGCGGCTCGCCGAGGACAGCGAGACGGTGCTTACCAACGGTGGCCGCGTGCTCGGCGTAACAGCCCTGGGCAATACGATCAGCGCCGCCAAACTGCAAGCCTACACGGCCGTCAAACGCATCCGCTGGGACGGGGCGTGGTGCCGCAAGGATATTTCGGACAAGGCGCTGGCGCTGGGCTGACCGGCCCGGCCAGGTTTAGCCCAAGTTCCACACTTGGGCTGATGAAATGTTTTTTGGGGAAGTTTTTTGGTTCGGAAGCGGTTGCCCGGACGCATTCATCTTGCCCGGCTTTACGGCAAACCGCCGCTTGGCGGTCGG
>Ga0180438_10002816_pt1 | contig 27502 bp, 46 predicted proteins | sample SS_ome_12_FD_132455 | JGI IMG/M metagenome (GOLD analysis project Ga0180438, IMG submission 132455) | Hypersaline lake sediment archaeal communities from the Salton Sea, California, USA - SS_3_D_2 metaG | ecosystem: Environmental > Aquatic > Non-marine Saline and Alkaline > Hypersaline >...
ATTTTTTTGTACTTGGGTCTCTATGATGAAACTCCAAACATGCAGGGTGATTCTCACCACATTCCATACATTTTTGTTTAAATAAAAAATCCAAAAAATCTCTTTTATATTTTCTTCTTTTTTCATGTAAATTAAAAATATAAATGGATTTATTTCTTTTATAGTGCTCTCTTTGAGCTTCTAACTGTCTTTTTTTATTACAATATGGCATAATTTATACTAAATTTTCATTCATTTTTTCATTGACTTTATCAGACAATTTAAATTTAACAACAACCTTTTCAGGAACATCAATAGATTCTCCTGTTTTTGGATTCGTAGCCTTTCTTGCTGCTCTCTTTGAATGAAAAAAAGAACCAAAGTTCTGAATGATAATTCGTTCACCATCCATGATTCCTTCTTTGATTCCATTCAAAAGAACATCGACTATAATACCTGCATCCCTTTCCGTTATCATTGTTTTATCTGAAACATATTTAATTAAATCGGTTTTATTCATATATTATTTCTTCCTTCTTGCCCTTTTACTTGCCTTGATAGGGTTAATTTTTTTCTTTTCAACACCTTTGATTTCTCTTTTAGAATGTAGAGCACATACACCCAAACGATTCATTGCTTTAGGACTTGCATATGCAATACAAACATGATCTTCCAAACTGCATTCCCCAAGTGGAATATTGCTATAAATCTTTTTACATCCCATACATTCAGAGACACAATTTTCCCTTTTCACATGAGGATTAGGTAAAACAGTAGCTCTTTCAACAATTTGATTTTCCATTTAAATTCCTTTCAAAATGTATTTAATACAATATATTCAACTTCTTGAGCTTCTTCATTATAAATGATAACTCCATCTAAATCAAATTTATCCTTAATTTTTTCAATAGCTTCTGTTGGATTATATGCCATAATAACCCATTCTAAAAACCTTAGATTATCCATCCAAGGTGTTCTGCATTGAATAGTTACCTTAAACATTTTCATATGATAACTTTCTATTGTAAAGTAATACCAAGAACTCTTTGAAATAATTTTTTAACACCATCCCAACTTGCTTTTTTTACAAGATTTTCCATCTTTTTAATATCAGAAGGAGATGCTTCTTGATAAAACTGAACCATCTCCTGAAATCCAATATTACCTGCATATGATGCTTCTTTAATTATTTCCTCTTTTTCAATGTTTTCGGTTAATGCCATATTTCCATCCTTAAGTCAAGCTTTATTTTTGATCTGTATTCTATATTTATAAAAATTAATCCCTTTCTTCATAAACAACAGGATTTTTGATTGTATCACCCCAATCATGAACATACTTAGAAGTAGCTGTAAACCTTACAGGATATCCTTTGACTTTAAACATTTCATCAAGTTTATCAACTAGATCAAAGAATTCACATTGAAAATCATTATCATCAATTATGCCGTTATATGATCTTACATAATAATCAGATTCACAAAAACCATCCCATCCCTCATCATCATAAGAATCAGGATCATATTTCCCACCATCCTTGATGGTAAAAAAACATGAACCCATTGCCATAATGAATTCATAGAGATTTTCATCATTCTGAAGGATGATCCTTGCTTGATTCAGAACTATATCAATGGCATTCCTTGCAAGCCTTTCAGCTTCTTCATCGAATTGTTTAGATAGCTCATCCATCTTTTCTTTAATTGTTTGATATTCCATGATTTTCCCCTTAATATTCACTAGGAAGAATGATATGCAAAGCAGGTTCACCCATCGTTCCATCAATCGTAATCCAAAGGGTCTCTATCTTTCGACCAATTTTCAGCTTGTAAGGAACAAGATTATCACCATTAGACCGTTTGATTGCTAACAAAGCCATCCATAAAACATCATGCAACCTGCCACGATAGGACTGAATCTTATTTGATTTAGGTGGTGTGCAAAGCTCATGAACACCCCTTGAAATTCGAACTGTCCACTTGAAACCAAGCTCTTTAGCTTGATCTGTTACATTGACAAGAACACCATCTTCTTCAGCCATTGCTGCATCATATACACTAATTATTTCGGCATTTTCCCACATTTTAGACTCCTTGATTAAGGTTTATTCGCCTAGGGGCAAATGCCCCTGTGTTTACCGTTTCCTGCTCTTATCAGCTTTTTTTGCCATGTTATAGAAATCTTCAAGATCATCTTTCCGCATTTTCATCAGGTCTTTGACTTTCCAATGATCAGCTTTAACAAGCTCATCCCTATTGTAAAGAACCGTAGTGATGTATCGTGCCAAGTCAATCTTTTTCATTTTAAATCCTTTCTGTCAAGGTTAATTTCGCCTTGGGGGGAATTCCCCCCGTTTTTATGCTGCTTTAGGAACAAGGTATTCACCATACTCATCCTTACGTACCTCATAAGGATCATTTTCTTCATCAGCCCATTCAACTTCAACCCAACCAACAGAAGCACATACCCAAAGCTTACCATCGTTATCCTCAACCAAATCCCCAACAGAAGTGGAACGGGATTCCTTAACCTTTTCAGTTACAGGCAAATCCCACCAAGGAGAATCAAAATGGTTAGTAAACTGAAAAGCATGATCCAACTCTTTGCATTTGACGTTTGCAACATGCTCATAATTGGAAGGGAAAGGCTTGAAAGCTTCAAGTTCAGCTTTCTTGGCAAAGGTCAAATGAGTATTCAGGACAAAACATCGGGTGTGATATACTTTGCAAGTGTCAGTCATGATGATCTCCTTTATGTTTGTGGTTTCCATTGTCATTTGACTATTATATAGAGCAATCATCATGCCAAAAATCAATATTTTTTAAAAAAATTAAGTAACTGTAATCATTGAATATTTTGATTTTAGTATTTTTGAGATTTTTTATAGAGTGACATATACTGACAAATTATGTCACTCTATAACATTTTTAGGACAAAAGATAGTGTTCATATCCATCAACAAAGATGCTCCAATATTCACCTGTTTCAACAACATGATTAATATAGCGACTACCAATATTGATGGTAGTCCCATTTTTTAAAACTGTAAATTCAACAGGATAACCATTTTGATTACGATCAACACCAACCATAACCTTTGCTTTTTTAACTTCAGCTATAATTTGCCCACCATCCATAATGAGAACATCCAAATTACGTTTGGTTTTCATCCATTCATTAAAATTGGCATAACTCATTTAAGACTCCTTGGTTAAGGTTTAATCGCCTTGGGGGGGATACCCCCCGTTTCTATCCAACTACCTTGAAACCACTATGAATGACATAATTCATCCAAACACCACTTTCAGCCTGAAGGGTATTGGTGAAAACTGCTGTAAAACGTCCCTCAACTTCACAAAGAAGGTAGCTCAAAGTATCAGGAAGATTCAGTTTATCAAGAGCTTTCCGTAAATTTTCTTTGGTCTTGTAAGTTTTGGTGTATTTAGGGTCGATGGTGATTTCGTTCATTTTTGATCTCCTTTGTTGTGTTGAAGTTACTTACTTATAGAGCAATAGATATGCCAACATTAACAAAAAGGATTATTTTTTTAAATAGTTGTTTTCATTAGATATTTTTAATTAGCTTATTTTAGGTGTTTTATATAGAAGCTTGTTTAATGACATATTTTGTCAAACTATGACATTTTTTGTAAAAATGGGAGATGGCAAGGCACATAGCGTTTCCTCATGAGTCCTACTATGAGTCTGTACTCCTGTTCCAACTCTACAGATAAGGGGGTTGTTTAGACCTCATGACCTCTGAAAATGATACCCTAATCTTTGGTCAATTCCATCTCCCAAAATTCCATTATACATTAAAATTATCTTTTGTCAAGTAAATATCAAGTCCATTATACTCTTTATCATCACCTTCATCAGCCAATTTTCGCCAAAGAGCTATTTTGGCCTTTCTGTCATCATCAGGCAATAGGTCTTGAGCATATGGACAACGATCATCAACACCTATTGAATTCCTTTCATACTCCATTAATGCAAAACAATTCCATGCAGCATGAGCTAGGTGGTGGCATCCTGATTCATCATCATTCTGTTCCCCTCTAAACCATTTCCAAACATGCCTTATGATACATCCAAAAACATCCTTTTTCCATTTGAGACCTTTCCACCAATTGTCATCATCATACTTGATTGTTCCATAAGTGTAAACTTTAGCAAGTTGTTCCAATGCCCAAGGTGCCATTAAATCATGTCTAACTTTCCCTTCATTAAATCTTCCTGCTGTTGGTCTTCCCAACTGTTTTTCTTCTTCTTCACTCCTTTCATACATCTTAATTTCACTCATATATATTCTCCTTTTTCTTAGTATATATGTATATACGATTTAGTATATATGTATATACGATTTAGTATATATGTATATACAAAATGTATATATTTCCTTAAGGGTATATTTGCAAATACCCGATTCCAAAAGTGGAATGATTTATTCCAAAAGTGGAATATCATATTCCAAAAGTGGAATGATTTATTCCAAAAGTGGAACGGTTTATTCCAAAAGTGGAATAATTTCCTTTGTAAGCTACTGATATAACTAACGATCCCAACTACAAAGAAACAACTAAATAAACAACTATAAGAAACTACGTACTAATTAATAAACAACTAGAAGAAAGCAAAAACCTCTACCTACGGTAGGGGGGGAAAATCTTGTAGCTTATATATCTCACAATCTACAATTTCTTTTATTCTATCTTTGGAATATTGGTCTTCTATATTCCACGTTTCAGGAAATAGATTCAGATATAAAACATTATCGTTTTGATAAACCATATTTTTTTCCTTCAATTTATTTATAGCATTATAAAATCCACTTACCCCTTTAATGTTTGCTTTCTTCATAATTTTATTTGGTTCTAAAATATAATTAGTTTGAGGGAGATTATTATTTCCATCTCTTATTCTACCACTAATGTTTCTCATTAAAAATAAAAATAATTTCCAACAGTTTTTAGGTGAATCACTTAAAGCGTACATAAGACATTCTATTACACAATGAGATATCATAGTATATCTTCCTGTAATCTTCCAAATTTTACCTGAATGAATCTCTAATGATGGGTTTCTAATATTCTTACTTCTTGCTAAATTTACATACTCTCTAAATAAACGATCTGTTCCTATCATGTTTCTTACTTCATTGTAATCCATATAGTCTCCTTTAAACAGATTATTCCAATAGTGGAATACTATACCATACAATGTTAATTTTGTTAAGTAAATTTTTTTAAAATAATTGCTTAACAAATTGATAAATGTGTGTTACAATGCTTGGAAACTTATAGAAAGGGGAAAAATATGGGATTAAGAGATAACCTTTGGGTCTATCGTTATAGACCTCAAACATTTAATAATATTATACTTAATGATGATATTAGACCTAAATTGGCAAAGGCAACAGAAGAATATCCAAATCTACTGCTTTATGGTACGCCTGGAATTGGCAAAGGATGTTTTACTGACCTTCTAATTCATCAGGATAATATTGATTACATGTGGATTAATGCTTCTGATGAAAATGGAATTGATGTTTTTAGGAATAAAATCACACCCTTTGCTACTGCAATGTGCATGAAGGACATGAAAATAGTAGTCCTTAATGAAGCAGATTCCTTAACAGCAGGTCCACAAGGAGCACAAAAACTTTTAAGACAGCTAATGGAAGATACCTATCGTATTTGCCGTTTTGTTCTTATCTGTAATTATGAATCATATATCATTCCTGAAATCAAATCAAGATGCCAAGTTATCAAATTTGATAATCCACCTAAAAAGGAGATTGGCAAGCTTTGTTTGAAAATCCTCAAAAAAGAGAATGTGGAATTCAAAGCAAAGGATGTAATTGATATTGTTCAAAAAACATATCCTGATGTAAGAAAATGTATTAATGTTCTTCAGGAAAACACTATAAATAATGTATTGACAGGATCAAGGATTCATGCTAGTGAGGATTTATTCAATAAAATATTTGAGTTATCTCTCAAGGGGGAGATTGAAGAAGTAAGGGAAGAATTAAAATCTAATTATATCCCATATCCTGAACTGTATGAATTCTTTTATGAAAGAGCAGGGGAATTTAAACAGCCAGGATTGGCAATACTTTCAATAGGAGAATATCTTTACAGGGATGTAACAATGACCAATAAAGAGATTAATTTCATGACTATGTTGGTTGACATGATGTATCAGAAGGTGATATGAAAAAACAACAAGAAGTAAATCTATTTACATTTCTTAATCAGATACAATCTAAAAGAAGAAGTGTACCATATGACAAGAAAATTGCCAATGGATATATGCTCTCTCAATGGTTGTCTCATGATAAAGAATTATTGAAAAAGGTTAATGCTATAAATAAATATCAATTCATTCTTCCTGATGAAGTAATTTATGAATATTATATGAGTGCTGTTCCAACTGGTAGAAGATATATCAAATGGATCAAGAAACGAAAGGAAGATGAGAAAATGAATAAAAGAATCAAGAAGTTACAAGAACTTGATCATAAATTATCCATAAGAGAATGTAAGATGATATTATCATTCTTAATGAAGAATAAAAACTAAATGTGAAGGAGAAAATATGAAAATTAATATCAGCAATTTCAAAGATGTGATTACAAAGGCTACATTGAACTTCAGTATAGAGTCATTACAATTAAGGTTTAGTGATAGAATTCAATCAGATATGATCAACAATAATGGAACTTCCATTTCTATTCTGAATGTAGAAAACAATGTATTGGATACTAATGAGGAATTGGTTTTTAATTTTGGCGAACCATCCAATAATGTTATTCCCTTTATTGCATTATTTGACAATGAAGAAGTACAATTATCATTGACAGACCTTTTTATGAAATTGAAAGATGGGTCACAAATTACGAAAATTGGATTTTGTTCCGATACTGCTGTAAAGAGATTAGGGACAAATGATGTAAAGGATGTTGATTGGTTTTATGAAATGAAGATTGATCAGGACTTTATAAATAAGTTTGAAAAGATTAAGAAAATTGGCGCAAGATTCAGAAAGGTCTATTTTTCAGTAAGTGATAATAGACTCTTTATTGAAACAGCAGATAAAACAAATAGATACTCTAATGGCGTGAAATTTAAGCTTGCTGATCTTGAGATGAATGATTTAGCATTGGCTCACTCTTATAATGATGTTGTTAATTTCGTTCATTGTATTGAGATGAACCTTGATAAGAATTTTACCCTGAAGCTTTCTTTTGATGATGAGCAAGGACTTGGTTGTGTATATGCCTATTCAGAAAACAATGAAGAAAAGTATGCTCTCATCTCAAGGGAAAATCTGTAAATTGACAAAAAATGTCATGAGTTTGACGTAAATTGTCAGATTTTTAGCATTAAAAATATAAGTATTAATGTAAGTGCTTGATTTTATTAGATGTGAATTTTTGGCATAGGGATTGCTTATATGTATTGTCAAATGACAAACGAAACAAACATAAAGGAGTCCAAAATGACTGAAATTGAACGTCTTCTGAAAGAACAGTATGGTTTCATCACTAGCCAAGAAGAACTTCTTGCTGTTGTTTCTGAAAATCCCTTTCAGAAATGCTTGGTTCGATGTGGAAATGGACGTTTCCTTTGTGATGCTAAGGATGTTTTCGTAAAAACTAAACCTGAAGCTGTTGCACCTGATTATGTACGTGATGTTAGCATTTACCGTAAATGGTAAAATTTAATTAAAAAAAAACTATTGACAAGGGAAAAGGAATATACTATAAGAAAATGATCATCGGGGGATCATAGACAATTTGAAGGGGATTACCCCATTATTCCCCTCAATAAAAAAAAATGAAAAAAAGTGGTTGACAATCAAAATAGGGTGTGATAGAAAACAATTATTGATGGTCAAGGAATTTTTTCAACAAACCTAACGTAAAGGAGATTTAAAATGAGTGATTTTTTTGATCAAGAAACAGGTTATGAGGATGAAATGGATAATGTTCCTTCTACTGATCGTCCTTCAGGTGCTTCCATTCTTGTGAATGGTAGCTATCGGACACTAGAGCAGGGTGCTCCATTTCTGCAAGCTGTTCAATCGGTTGCCTTGCAAGCAGGTTTTGGTAAATTCAAGGTGTTTTTGAATGGTACTGAAGTACGCCCTAGTTCTGCTCCTACTGTTGTAGAAGGGAATATGTCTGTTGAACTACGTCCCTTTGATGAAGCAGGTTGATTTTACCTTTCATTCAGTAACATGAGGGGGATTATTCTCCCTCATGTTCCTCATTAATTAAAAAAATTAGGATAATAAAATGGCTGATGTTTTTAACACATTCAATGCAGAAGTTGAAAAACGTCATAAAGAAATGATTTCTGATCTTGAATCAATTTCTGTAGATGATCTTAAATCTGAAGGTCTTCAGATTAGTATAGGTGGAAAGACCTACAAATTTACTGATCTTGAAGTTATTGAGAATGAAAGTGTTGAAGATAAGCTACGTAAAGAATTCAAGGAAAAATTGAATTCTCAACAGCAAAGAATTCGTGATAAAATCAACCAAAAAATCAATCAACTGCTTGTTATGCATCAACAGAAACAACAGGAAATGGATAGAAAAGAACAGCAGTTGAGAAGAAAATATGCTGAAGCAGCAATGATGCCAGAAATATCAGAAACACATTTTGGTAAAGGTCTTTCTGTTATAAAGGGATCAAGCAATGATAAGTTGGTATGGATTTATCAGGGTGTTTATAATCCACTTTTTATTTCAATGATGGATGGTGATAGTTATTCAAGGAAAAGAAAAAAGAAACGTATACCTTCACGATTGGTTGACCGTTTGAAACGTCCTGTGTTTATTTTTATTACTACAAGGGGTAATAAAATAACAAGTGTTTTAACAAAAATGCGTTTGGATAATGGTTCATTTTCTTCTTTCCCTCATTATCATCAAACAGGTTCTAATGATTGTTGGGGAAACTGGAATTATGATTCAAATTGGTCAAGTGCTGATGATATCCTTAAATTAGCAAAAGATGCTGAAGCAGTTTTGGAAACAATCAACTATTCAAGTATCGCTAGTAGAGGTCCATCAGGAATGCCTAGAATTCAAACAATTTTAAATGCTGTTGAAAATTTACCTGATGTTTCTCAAGAAAGAAAAAGAAAAGTAGATGGTGTTAATCTTTCTGAAAATGATGATGTTTGGTCAGTATCATAAATTGAAAGGATTTAAAAATGGGATTGTATGACCGTCAAAAAACTCTTGAATTGAAAACTCCTAAAAAAATTGCGGTTGTGGGGTGTGGTGGTATCGGATATTGGGTAGCAAAATTTCTTGCTATGAGTGGATGTGAAACCCTTCATCTTTATGATCCTGATGTACTTGAGGAACACAATCTCAATCGTTTGGATATCCCTTTGAAATTCATTGGAAAGAATAAAGCAGATGTTACCAAACAGGCAATTCTTTTTCTAAGGGATGAAGCAACAGTTTATTCATATCCCTTTAAGTTTTCTGATCTTGAAAGTGGGTATGATTGGATTGTGGATTGTACTGATAACAGCAAATCCCAACTTGAGAATCAAGAGATTGCCCGTAGAATGAATGCAAAATATTTTAAAGCAGGGTATGATGGGGAAGGATTTGGAATCCATAATACCATTGCTGAATGGGGTGAATCTACTGATGGATATACCATTACTCCCTCATGGGTTGTACCTGCTGTTACGGTTGCTGCTCTTGCAGTTGCTAAGATCATGAAATACCATGATGCTGAATGTATTTCATCTGTTAAACATCTGTTCCGATTTGACCGATAATAATTGTTGACAAGACCATTAGTATGTGATAAGGTGGTCTTGTCAACTTACAACAGAAAGGGATTTAAAAATGACCAAACGTGATATTATAGCAGGTGCTCTTTGGCTTGATTCTGATCTTCCTACTAAAACCGTTATCAGTAAAATACGTGTTGAGTATGGAATTGATGTTTCTCCACGTCATGTTCAAAGGGTTCGAAAATTTGTGATTGCAGAGCAAGCAGAAGAAAACAAAGTGAAAGGAAATGATGATATGGGTATTAACAATGATGATACTTTTGATACGGGAAAAGGTCTTGAAGCATGGCAGCTTGAAATGATCAATATGGTAAATGAACCTTTGAAGGGGGATTCATTTTGGTCAATTCAAGAGCTTGCTATTGTTCTTGAAAAGACTGATAAGGAAGTTCGACAAGCATTAGCAGATTTCAACTATATGATTTCCAATGTTGTATTGGATGAAGAAAAGAATAAAAATATCATCCAATTGCCTTTTGATGGATTTAAAGATGATGCTCCTACAGGTGCTCCCGAAAAAAATCGAAGTGCCTCAAGGGAAGATTATTGGGAAGTAAAGATTGACTGTGTTACTGCTTGTAGCAAGGTTGATCAGTCTGTTAATGTTTTTTTGAGCAAAAAAGTACGTCAAAAGGCTATGCTGTTTATGAAGTGGGCAAAAGCAAGAGAATGGCTTGCATATCTTGTGGGTAATAAAACGGAAGATGGATATGATATTACTGATCTTTATCTTCCTGATCAAAGAACTTCTTCTACTTTGGTTGATAAAGTCAAAGCAGATGAATATAACAATCTTACGATTGTTGGTGTTATCCATTCTCATCATGAAATGGGTGCAGGTGATGAAGATAAACCGTCTTTTAGTGGTCATGATTCTGAATTCATCAACAGCAATCATAACTTGAGCTTGCTTGCAGGTGTTGACCGTAAAAATGGTGGGTTCAAGGTTGTTGGAATTGCAAGGGTTCAGACTCCTTGTGGTGGTATGATGAAAATCAAAGCAAATGTAAAGCGTATGAAAGAAAAAATGTCTGATGAAGAAAAGTCATTAAATGATGAATTCAAAGACAAGGTGTTTGGAAAAACAAACAATGGTCTCCCCGGAAAAGCAGAAGAAATGAAGGGTAATAACATGTATCATGAACAAAGACAGTTTGTTGATCATCGACATATGAGAAGGGGTCACTAATAACCTAAAATCTAAAGGGGGTGATTATTTTCCGCTACTAAACTGAAGTAAACAAACAGACTTAGAATTAAATTATAAGAAACTACAAAAGCACATACTAATAAAATTATAGGAGATTACAATTATGATTGTGCGATGAATTAAATTAGATTATATAAATTAAATAGACTAAATTAGATTATATTTAAAAAATCCACCGATTGATGCATATGAAAATATCCATTTAATCCGTGGTAACTTAGAGGTTACATTAATAGAATAGAATAGTAAGTGGAGACAACGAGTTAGTCATAGAAGCTTACTAAAATAGATGAAGTTAGGTAGGGTAGGACGCTACCCATTGGAAAGTTACGGAAGTGAATATGACGATATTTGACTTCCATTATAATTCGTTTTATTATATATTTGTATAGAAAATGTAATAGTGAGGATAGGGGATATTTCTCCTATCCTCTTTTTTTTGTCTAAAATTCACTTTAAAAATATAAATAGTATTAGCATTTGTGTTTTTAGGAGTGAATTTATGGCAAAAGGTGGAGATTTTGAAAGGTATGTATCAAAGTTCCTAACAAAATGGTTGACAGGGAAAAAGAAACCATATATGTTTTGGAGACAAGATGCATCAGGTGGAATAGCTACTGTTCATATTGAGAATATTCATATGACAGGTGATATATGTTCTGTTCATCCTGATTCTGTATGGTTTATGGATATATTCAGTATAGAATGTAAGACAGGATATCCTAAAACATCCTTTTGGCAGCACTTTAAAGGGACCAAATTTGGCATTGAGGAATTTTGGCTACAGGCAGTAAGGGATGCTGAAAAATCTTCAAAAAATCCACTATTAATTTACCGTAAGAAGGGAAGGAAACCTATTGTTGGTATAAATAATAATGTAGATGAAAAGCTTTTTGATAAATTGAAGGATTTAAATAAGATAATTATTTCTTGGAAAGACATTGATAATTGTATATTATATGACATGGAATCCTTCTTTGAAAAAGTTAAACCTAAAGACATAAGGAAAATATAATATGGCTACATTAAATTTAACATCAACTGAATTTGCTGATATAGCTATGATTTGGTTGCTTGATCAGGTCATGAATCCTGAACAAGTTCAAGAAGGTAAATTTAAAGACTTTCTTGAGAAACATAGTTCGAAAATAAAAACACCACTTATAAAGTATTATCTTGACACAAGAGGCGAACCTAGAGTAATGTACAAAAGAATTAAAGGTGTTTTTGATGGGTCTGATAAATCAATTCAGCAGATTAGAATTGGACCCGATGAAGAAATAAAGAAATTAGATAAAGCTAAAAAGGGAATTGTTTCTAAACTAATCAAGAAGATCATAGCAAAGGAGCAATTAACGATAGAAGATGAACAAATGTTAAAGGAGATTATAGAAAATGATAATTTACTCTAAACCATGTACAATAGATGATTTTAATATGAAAACAAGAGGAATTGGTGGTGGATATTCTACACCAAGTAATAAGACACCAAAACCAATTCCTAAAGATAAGGGAAATGAATTTTTAAAAGAAGATGAATTTAAAATTTAAAAGGGGGAACAATGGGAGAATTAGCAGGAAATTTTCAGGATAGTCCTGAAGCAAAAATACAAGGTGATAGAGATCAAGCAGTAGCTCCACCTGAAGGTAAAGTTGAAACTGAATTTGAAGGCATTTTTGCAGATGCAGTTAATAAGAGAGATAACTTACCTGTATTCAAGGTTGGACATGAAGAATTCTATCAAAATATGTCAGCAGGTAGACAACGTATAAGATTTAAATCGGGTAGTGATGTTCAAAAATATATGCAGAATGGAAGATATAAAAGAACATTTTGGTTACAACATGACAAAGATGGATATATGCGTAAAGTTAAATAAACTGTAAGAAAGGAGTACATATGGAATCTGTGGATATTGGTAAAAATGTTACGCTATTATTTGATTTTAATAATTTAGTAATAAGAAGTTACTTTGGAGTAAAAGAAATAACAGAAGACCCAAACAATATTCAATGGGGTCTTTGGATGCATTCAGTATTCAATTCGATTTATACAACATTATGGAAGTTTAAAAATATATCAGAAGTTATTATTGCAGTTGATGATTCTAATTCATGGCGAAAAGCGATATATAGTAGATATAAAGAGTCAAGAAAAGAGAAGAAAAAAGAATCCATTGTAGATTGGAGTACTCTTTATGCTATGATGAATAAGTTAGCTTCTGAATTTAAACATCATATGCCTTTTAAGGTAATTAAAGTTAAATCGGCTGAAGCTGATGACATAATTGGAGTACTTACAAAATATATGGAAAACCCTTGTGTTATTGTAGCAAGGGATGAAGACTATTTCCAATGTTTTGCAAAAAATACAAATCTTAGGGTTTATGACCCTATCTCACAAGTCCTTTATTCACAAGAAGATATTGGTGATATAAAGGATTTCCTATTGAAACTTGTTTTTTGTGGTCAAAAAAAGGATGATATTCCTAATATTTTAACTCCTGATGATTGGGGTCTTACTGAAGGAACAGAAGGGAAAAGAAGACCAGGATTTGGGGAAAAAGCTTTCTCAAAAATGAAAGACAATATTAGGGAATTTATTGAAAAAGGCTATAAAAACAAATACTATATAACAGAAAATAACAAAGATGGATCAGTAAATCTTTCAAAAAATTTAAGAAGAAACAGACTACTTATGGATTTTGACAAGATTCCTGATACTGTTGTGGATAGAATATTACAAGCATACAATAAAAGTTATTCACTTCCACCAATAGAAAATGTTTATTTATGGTTTGATAAGTACCATATGAAAGTTTTTAAGGAAGATATCCATAAGGTAGAAAATAAACTAATGAGCTTATATTAATGACTGAACATAAAAGAAAATCGGTAGAAGTTGTAATTGGATTTAATGCAGAAGAAGAAGAAATAGAATACATCAAATCTGATTTCATGCTTGAAGAATATGGATTTAAAGACCCTATAGGCTATACAGCTAAATTAATCCAAATGGCATTAGAGACTTGGATAAGAGACAAGATAGGGATATATTGTCCTGAATGTAACAATGAACTTCAAGAAAATTGGATTTGTTGTCCAAACTGTGGATGGAGTACAGAAAATGAATAATGAAAATTTGTTATGTGATCTTGAATCTGATATAGATGGAGATTGGGAAAAGATTCAGGAATCCATCAAAATAAAAGAAGAAGAAAAGCAGATAGAAAAGGAAATAGAACATCTTAAAGATAATCCTTTAAGAATGAACTTTCCTAATTTTGCTGATTTTTATTCAACATTATTTGTAATATTTCGTTCTTTAAATGAAAAGAATGTAGATACTATACCATATGAAGTTAGAAGATTAATTGATAGAATGTTTTATCAATATGGTGATATTTATTCTGAAAGAATGAGTCCTGCATTTGATTATGTTTGGGGTATGTTTTGTGATCCTAGTAGATATTCTTTTTATACTGCTATATGTAATCATTGTAATAGCAAATGGGATATGGTATTTCAAAGAAAACATGTTAGTTACGCTTCATATTTAGAGGGAATGAGAGAATCAAATATAACAGAAGAATTATATAGGGTTATATGTCCTAAATGTGCAAATGCAATAGCAACTATAAATAATGAGATATTGGGTATATTTAAACATAAAAAATTAAGTAAAGAAGATATATTAGATAAAGAAAAATACAGAGAAATTCTGAAGGAAGGGGGATATGGTATTAGATAAAAATGCAGAGTTAATTTTTAAAAATAGATATGCTTTACATGAAGAAGAAACATGGGAAGAATTATCAGAAAGAGTTGGTAAAGGTGCAGGACAAATTGAAAGTGATTTTAAACAATGGACTGATGTTTTTGCTGAAGACATATATGAAATGAGATTTCTTCCAGGTGGAAGAATATTAAGAAATGTAGGAAGACCAAGGGGAAGTTTGTTTAATTGTTATGTTGAACCTTTAGAAGATTCAATGAGACAAATTGGGCAATTTCAAATGAATTGTGGTGTTCTTTGGTCAGAAGGTGGGGGTGTTGGATGCAATGCATCATTTTTGAGACCTGAGAATGCACCAATTATTCAAAAAGGTGGCGAATCATCAGGTCCAATATCCTTCCTTAAGTGGGCTAATGCAGGTGCTAATACGATTAAAGTAGGTGGTTCAAGACGTGCAGCAGCATTAGCTATGATGAATGTATCACATCCTGATATCATCAAATTCATTAATGCAAAATTAGTAGAGGGTGAACTCAACTGCTTCAATATTTCTGTAGCTGTTACAGAAGACTTTCTGCAAGCTGTTGAAGCTGATGATTTATGGGAATTGAAATGGAAACAAAAAGCATGGCAAACTGTTAGAGCAAGAGAGATTTGGAATTTAATTCTTAAGAACATGGTCTCTTGTGCTGAACCTGGCCTCATAAATTGGGACAATTTAAGATCAAACAACTCTTATTATTTTGATCCTATCATTTCCACAAATCCTTGTGGAGAAGTTCCTTTAGGTGCTCATGGTGTTTGTTGCCTTGGTAGCTTAGTCTTGCCTAATTTCATTACAGGAACAAAAAATACAAATTGGCAATTGATGGAAAAAACAGTCCATAATTCTGTTAGGTTTTTGGATAATATTATTCAAGTCAATAAGTATGTAATTGATGATGTAAAACAAAAAGCATTTGATGGTAGAAGAATTGGTTTAGGTGTAATGGGTATTGCTGAATATCTATTTGCAAAAGGACTTAGATATGGGTCTCCTGAAGCTGTTAGGAATGTATCAATTCTAATGGAGAACATTAGAAATTATGCTTATGAAGCATCATGTAAACTTGCTGAAGAAAAAGACCCATTTCCTAAATTTGATGTAAAGGAATACAGTAAGGCTCATTTCTTCAAGACATTACCTGTTTCAATCAGAATGAAAATAAAAAAACATGGAATGAGAAATGTTTCAGTTATGGCAGTTGCTCCAACGGGAACAATATCTTTACTTCCGGGTGTTTCCTCAAGCATAGAACCTTTATTTGGAAAAGCCTACCTAAGAGATGATCAAATCAGTAAAAGAGTTTACCTACATCCACTTTATAAAAAAATCCTTGAAAATAATGAAGAAACACCTGATTGGTATGTTGATAGTTTTGACTTGAATCCTCAAGATCATTTTGAAATGCAAGTAGCTGTTCAAAAATATCTTGATGGTGCTGTTTCTAAAACTATTAATTGTCCAAAAGGATTTAAAGCAGAACAATTAAGTGATCTATTGCTTGAGTATATTAGAGACTTAAAGGGTGTAACAATCTATGTTGATGGATCAAGAGAAGGTCAGGTATTGAATCCATTAAATAGAGAACAATCTCTTGAATGGTTGAATACAGGAGATGTTATAATAGATCAAGAAGTACAAGATTGTGGTACAGGTGGTTGTGAAATATAGGGAGTGTTGTTTATGAGAAAAATTGTCACTACAAAAAACGGATATACATATATTCTTGAAAAAAAAGTAATAAAGGATACTACTTGGTATGATATTGATATTGAATGTATTGCTTATAAAACAGGAATACCGATGAAATCAATAGAAGTAGCAAGACATTTAAAATTATCAAGAAGTGCTGTATCTCAATCATTAAAAAGATCAATTAGAAAAATATATAATAAAATTAAAAGAGAAAATGGAGCATTAAGCTCAATAGAAATAATGTGTATAATGGCTGATTTTTTTAATATAAAAAGCCAAATAGAATATAAAAAATTCTTTAATCTGTTCCCCCCACATGTAAAAGGAGAGATTTATGAAGAAGCAAGGGAAACAGGATATACACATTAAGTTATGTTTAGATTGTTTTAACTGTAAAAAGAAGAATAAAGAAATATATTGTAAATTAGGTGTATGGAAAGAAGTGGATAATGGAAAAAGCATACTCCATACACCTTTTGATTTTGGATGTAATAGATGGGAAGATGTTTAAATGGATTTACAACTTGTTACACAATTTATGATGCAACATTTTGAGCAAACCACGATCAGTAATAATGGTACTCATTTTCTTGCTAGGTGTTTACTTTGTGGAGATAGCGAAAAAAATCAGTATAAGAAAAGATTTAATCTTGATTGGAATGATGGTGTCCCTGGGTGGCATTGTTGGAATTGCGGAAGACATGGAAATTTTATAGAAATATATTCCATTGTTAAAGGCATTTCATATGATGATGCTAAGAAAGAGATATTCAAATATGATAAAAAGTCTATTAAACGTCAAATGAAAGAATATAAAAAGAGACCCAAAGATCAAGATAACAAAGAAATAGATTATGATGATTTTGATTGGATAAAAGAAAAATGTTATTCTATACCAAAATATATTCCTGAAGAATTAAGTTACATGGAGAATCAATATTTAAGAAGATTATCTAACTTTATTCAAACAAGAAAGATACCTTCTAAATATAAGATTTATATATGCCATTCAGGAAAATATAAGGGTAGAATAATCATTCCAATATTCAATGAGATTAATAGAATAATCTATTTTCAGGCAAGAAGAATACCCAATACTGATATAGAACCTAAATATGATAATCCTGTAGCTCCAAAAGAGTTATGTATATTAAATAGGCATCTGTTTGATAGAAGTAAAAGTATCATAGTTCATGAAGGATTAATAGATGCTTTTATGGTAGGAAATCAAGGAACATCATGTTTAGGAAAGGAAATATCTGAAGAATTAATAAGAGTTTTGTTAAAACTTACAGATAAAGATGTTATAATTGCATTGGATAATGATAGTGAAGCATATAAATCTTTAGCAAGATTTATGAAGAAAAATAAATATGCATCTCAAGTAAAATATTTTTTGTATCCAATGGAATTTGAGAGTTATGATGATATAAATAATATTGTTAGGTCTAATGATCAGCAATTAGATGTATATGAATTGATTGTAAAAAATTCTGTAAGTTATTCTAATGCTTTTGTGAAATTAAGAACTAAAAAAATTATATAAGATGTATGGAGAAAGGATATGAGGATAACACGTATTGGAAGTGATTATATTGTAGTTAATGAAGAAAACTATGGAAGTAGGGAATTCCAAAACATTAGCAGGGTTCATTTGTTGAAATTAAATTTTGCCATTCCAACATATGAATTGGTTAATCAAGTTTTGCATTTATTTCCTAAAACAAATAGGTTTGTAATTGATGATAATATCAGAGAATATAACTCTATTTTGAGAAACACAGAAAAAAAATACTATGTAATGAATAAGAAGGGGTCTGATATCATAAGTTTTTTTAGAAAAAACAACAAGATTCTTTTAAACCTTCTTAATTTGTCGAAAGAAGAAAGAGATTTTTTCTTAATGGATGGTATCTTTGATGATGTTCTTAAAAACATTGAAGTTATTGCAATGAATAAAAAAATCTATGATGAAAAGATTGAAGTTCTTGATAAATGGAAAGGTAATTGTATAATTGTAGGGACTAACGAAACAATATGAAAATATTAGCTATAGGACCATTTATAGGGAGTTTTCAAGAAGAAATACTCACATTTAGGCCATATGCAAGATGGTTATCTAGAGCTATAGATTGGGATAAGATTTATCTATCTACCCATATAAACAGACTATTTTTATATGATTTTGTTCCCGATGATAATATAATTCCTGTTTATCAACAATTTTCAAGGGATGAAAAAAATCAGGATGGTTATATTCATAAAAAAATTAACAAAAAGGACTTCAATTTAATATTAAAGACATTTAAGGATAAGATATTAGAAAGAGAGAATTGTAATAAGAGAGATATTGAAATACATCATCTTTCTTATTCAAAAACATCTCCACCGTATAGTATATATAATAAAATTTTTGAAGAAATACCTGAAGTAGATTTAAGTATACCTCAAAAACATGAAAACAAAATAATCTTTATTCCTTCAAAACAGGAACGATTAGAAAAGCTTGCTTATATTTACGATTTTTTGAAATCATGTGATGACATAATTGTTGTAGGAAGTACAGATACATGGTTTTCAAAAGACAATGTAGTATTAAACAAGGTTGATTATTTTGAGAATGGATGGAAGTATATAATTCAGTACATAACAAAGGCAAGGGGTGTTATATGTCCTTTGGGTTATTGGACAACGATATCAAACCTTCAGAGTAAACCTGTTTTTAGTTGGGGTGAAAACCCAGGACAATATAAAACAAATGGAATATATAATTTCGGCAATGAAAAATATTCTATTATTCCATCTGATGAAGAAACAAGTCCGAATATTATAATACAAAGTATGGAGAATTTTATAAGTGAAATTCAGGGAATTTGTAGGAGAAAAAAAGTCAAGGGAAATAAATAAAATTGTTCAGACTCACATTGGACCTACTGAAGAAAGATTTTTAAAAGAAGTACTAAGAGAAAACATAGATGGGTCCACAATAAAGTATGAAGAATTAGGATTTAACCTAAGCAAGAAAAACCTTAAAAGGGTATTTGATTATATAAGAAGTTGGTTCATCAGATATGATATTCCTTTTAAGCCAATAAATCCACATTTGACATTATATCTCCTAAATAATGTATTTTACCCTAAAGAAACAATAAAAAGATTAGGGGATACGAATGTTGGTATAGTTTATAACCCTAAAGGAACAATTACTGTAATACCTGATGAGATAAGTGAGTATATAGCAATAGACTATATACCTAACCCATTTCATATAACAATCATTGAAGATATATTTAATGATATGAAAATTAACATTGTTCATAGGTATTGCTTTGTTAAATTATTTGAAATTGAAAGAGGTTTATTATCCAACAGATTTTATGAAGACATGATGTATAGCATTCCCCCTATACCAAATATTAAATTAGGGAATGTCTATTTTTTAAGGAGGAAAAATGCCGTACTATGAGTATAGATGTAATAAATGTCTTAGGATAATACCAAGATATTTTCCAATTAATAGATTTCCAAAAACAATAAAATGTGATAAATGTGGGAGACAAGCTGAAAAGCTGATATCGGTAAGTAATTATATAATGAAAGGATATTCAGAAAAGAATGGATATTCAAAGGAGAAGAAATAGTGCCTATTTATGATTATAAATGCAAAGCATGTAAATTAGAATTTGAGAGTATAGAAAAAACAGATACTCAAATTATTCCTTGTGGTAAGTGTGGTGGATTTGCTTTGAGGATGTTCCCTAAAAAATCACCAATACATGAATTAAAATATGATCCTAAATCTGATATATGTGATTGGGATGGTAATACAAGCCAGTATTATAGATTGTATAATGAAGCTAAAGATAGAGGGGAGAAGGTAAGACTCCCTGAAAAAGGAGAATAATATGCTAACAGGAAATAGAGAACTTTTAAACAAATATGGAGCATTGAAACAGCAATTAAAAGATACTAAAAAAGAGATTGATGAAAGAATTGCTGAAGGTAGAGTTGATAATAGTGGATATAAAATTAAATATTCAGATGAATTTAAACAGTATATGATTATTGATGTAGATTTTGAAAGTGAGGTATAATTATGATATTTGTAACTGGTGTAGATGGGTATATTGGAAATGCGTTAGTACAGAGACTTTTGAATGAAGGTCATGATGTAATTGGATTTGATAATTTTTGGAGAAGGAAATGGGTTAAAAGGGATATGAAATCTGATTCAGCTATTCCTATTCCTGAAATGAAATATAAAGAAGACCTATTTGAGAAATACTTTAAAAAGGCGAATTTTTATTTTTCAGAACTTGATATTGCTAATCAGGGATTGCATTTTGAACATATGGTTCATGATTATAAACCTACAGCAATTTTTAATCTTGCTCATAATCCTTCAGGTCCGTATAGCATGATCTCTAGGGATATTGCGAATAAGGTTCTTTATAATAATATCATAGGAACCAATAATATTTTATGGGCTATTAGAAAACATGCTCCTGAATGTCATTATATTACGATTGGTACAGCAGGTGAGTATGATCATTATGGTAATGTTGACATTGAAGAAGGATTTTTTGAACTTACCCATAAAGGAAGAAAGGCAAGTAAGCCTATGATTTTCCCAAGAAGACCTGGGAGCATATATCACACAAGCAAGACAGCTTCAACATATCTTATTGATTATCTTGCAAGAGCATGGTCTTTGAGATGTACTGATGTTATGCAAGGTGTTGTTTTTGGGATGTACACTCCTGAAATTGATTCTACTAAAATTTATTCAAGATTTGATTTTGATGAAGCAGCAGGAACCGTATTGAATAGGTTTATTATTCAAGCAATTTTAGATATTCCATTGACGATCTATGGAGAAGGGAAACATCAAAGAAGCTTTTTAAGCCTGAATGATTGTATCCAAGCTTTAATGATTGCATTAAATAACCCTGCTGAAGTAGGAAATGTACAGACATGGAATCAATTGAGTGAATGGCATACAATGAATAAGATTGCTGAAATGGTGAAGGATGAGGCAGATTTTATGCCTAATATTAGTCCTGTTGAGTTTCAATGGATAGAAACTCCAAGAGTTGAGCATACAGGAGACCATTATTATAATTTTATCACAAAAAACTTGACAAGTAAGGGATATTCCCCTACAAGGACTATTAAAGAGGAAATTAACTATTGTTTAGATAGGCTATATCAGTATGTTGAAAGGATTGATGAATATAGGGATGTTGTCATTCCTAAGATTATATTTGATAAGCCTGAATAAGCTACTATGGCTCAATAGGCAGAGCAACGGCTTTGTAAGCCGAAGGTTGGGGGTTCGATTCCCTCTAGTAGCTCCAATTTATGGTAAGGTTGGTGAAATGGGAACACGAAAGATTGTGGCTCTTTTATGAACGGGTTCGATCCCCGTACCTTACCCCAAGGAGATTGTTATGAAAAAGATTATAATTAGTCTTATATTAGTTCTTTTTATATCAATTCCATCTGCATTTGCATGGGATTGTTATAATGAACTTGGTGTAAAAGTTATTACTCCTACATTACATCATGTTTTTGTAGATGTTTCATGTGATATGAGACCTGATATAGTTGTAGAGTATGCATGGAATGGATTTAGATGGATTCCAACAGGAAATTGGTGGAGACTATAAGGAGAATAATCATGGTAAAATATGAATATGATACCTTCCCGTAAATTAACTACGGGAGGATAAAATATGGAATATAATGACTTAATTGAAGTAAAGGTAGTTTGGAATAAGCGTTTTACTGTACATTATAGGGTTGACCCTATTCCTCATACAGGATATAGAGGGTATGGTAAAAGTAACTTCTATGCTTGGTATAAAAGACCATATACCACACAAGAAAGAAGATGGTCTCTTATTGATAAAGAATATGTAAGAGGCAGAAGAAGCTTTAGAATGTTGCCTAGTGCATGGGAAGATCAATTAAGATCAGATAAAAGAACAAGAAAATCTTGGAAAAACAAAAAGATTAAAAGACAATGGCAGAAAAATAGCGAATGTAACTCAATGGTAGAGGATCAGCCTTCCAAGCTGATAATGGGGGTTCAATTCCCCCCATTCGCTCCAAAGGAAATAAAATGACAGAAAATGAATTGTTATATAATGCAGCAATGGCATTGGTAGAATGTACTAAATTTGTGAGACCTGTTGATAGTGATTTTGTTCAAACTATGTTAGATAAGGCTCAAGAATATAGTGATAGAATTGTTATTGATGATGAACTTGAAAAAGAGGTAGATGAACTTGAAAGAGAAATCAGAAAAGACCTATAAAGGCATATATGGTTTAGAGATAACCACAACCAATTCTTGTAATTATAACTGTAGTTATTGTTTTGAGAGGAATCATATACTTGAAGAAAATCTTTTAGATGCCAAGATAATAATCAAAAGAGTTAAAGAACTTTTAAATTCTGAATGGTTTCAAGAGCAATATTCAGGCTTAAAGATTATTTTATGGGGGGGAGAACCTACCATGAATATGCCTTTATGTTTATCTCTTATGGAAGCATTCAGACAAAATGAGAGAGTGTGTTTTTTTATATACACCAATGGTTCAACAATGAATCATCTTATACCTACCCTAAGAAGACTAAAAGATCAGCCTTTTATAAAGCCTAATCAATCCAAAATTACAGTACAAGTATCATATGATGGTCAACCTATCCATGATATGAATAGATTGAATAAGAAGGGAATGGGAACGTCAAAGGCTTGTTTAGATGCTATATCCTTATTGCATAAATATGACATTGATTATGGTCTTAAAGCTACTATGTCATGGGGGGATTTTAGTTTTCTTCCTATGGCATGGGATGATTTCGAAAAATTACATGAAACATATGGTCCCAAGATAAAATATTCATTAACTGTTGATTATTATGATGTTAAATTTAGTATAAACAAAAATGTAGTAAAAAGAGTACTTATTCAGGTTGCTCAAAGAGAGATTAGATTTTATAAGAAGTATGGTTATCATCTATCTAATATCTTTAGAAAAAGAAAAGCATTTTGTGCAACAGGAAAAGGAATGGCAGCTATAAATACAGATGGAAATGTATTTGTATGTCATGGAGCAATTTATTCAAAATATTCAGAGAAATTACAATACACTAATATTTTCGATAAAAATTTTATAAATAGTATAAGATGGTCTAATGGTTTTTATCAAGATAACCATTTTGAACCTGATGAATGTAAAAATTGCATTGCTACATCATGTTTGAGATGCAATGTAAAGAAGTTTGAAAATAGTAAAAAAGAGACTCATTTAGATAAATGGTATGATTATACTGCTCAAGAAGATTTATGTAGATATTATAAATTAGTTGGAAAGATTGGTGCTGCTATTGGGTCTATTATTAAAAAAGGGGAATAAATATTATGCCTTGCACATGTAATTCAATATGCGATAATGATTGTGCTGTAAACCAATTATGTACAGGACATGCTCCTGTATGTGCTAATGAATATTCTTTTACAAGTGTTTCTATAGGGGATTTAGTTAGAGCTTCACATTTAACTGAACTACAAACTTATATTAATCAAGAAAGAACAAATTCAGGAAGAAGATTCATTGCAAGCGAACCTGCTTATTGTACTTCTCATACACCGGGCGATATAGCTTGTACTAATAATAATTTTTCAGCAGAAACATTTAATAGTGTTAGTATTGGTGATGAAATATTAGCAGATGATTGGGATGCTGTAAAGGATGCCAATAATGAAGTAACAAATGATAGTGGATATGGTGGATTAGTAACTTCCAATTTTATAGCTCAAAGTGCTGATGGGAGTGTAGGTAAAGTCAATAGCATTATTAAAGCAATTGATTTAGCAGACCTTCAAGACTCAATTAATGAGACAAGAACTGTTTGTATATGTGATAGTCATTGTAATTGCGATCCGGGTGATTGTGGATGTGATGCTGAATGTCCATCAGATGATTATTATTATTATTAAAATGTAAAGGAGAAAAAGTATGCCAGCAATATTTAATGCACAATTGTCAGAATTTGGAAATCATTATAAAGTAGTAAATGTTGTTTTATCAGAAGTAAAGTATATATTGCCTAATGCTAAATTTGTAGCTTTACCAAATCAAGTAGCATTAAAAATTAAAAATGAATTAAATAATGGTAAGGTTGTTTCAATTGATAAGGAATCCATTGATAATCCTAAAAGTAAAGATATTCCTTTAAGTGATTTTGAAATAAAGGAACCTGATACTCTTGATCTTAAAAAATCTGCTGCAAAAGCAAAAGTTCAACAAAAAATTTCAGCATATACCGCTATGTTTACAGGATTTGATGTTCTTGAATTTTTTATAATTTTAGGTAAATTAAATTCTTTGGGATTTCCTGTTATGGATGAAGGAAATAAAGAAGAAGTTTTTCTTAACATAATTAATACAGGAGATGAAGATTTAATTACAGACCTTGAAAGATTTCTTGAAATAAAAGATATATTTGATAAAATGATGAAAAAACATAGAGGAATCAAAGCATATTTTAGAGAAATCAATGAATGTGATACAGAAGAAGAATTAGAAGAAGTTATATCATCTAATAAAGGATGGATTATAAACTAAAGTGTTGGTAAATTATCTAATTTGTGGTACTCAAAAAGGTGGTACTTCTGCTTTATATAACTATTTTAAAAAGCACCCTCAAATATACATATATGAGAAGAAAGAAGCTCATTTTTTTAATCACCACGATAATTTCAAAGATAAATCATCAATACTTGAAGCATATAAATATTATCATAGTTTATTTCCTAAAAATGAACTATATGATGTAATTGGTGAGGCAACTCCATGTTACATGTATTTTTATGATACAGTAAAACGTATTTGGGAATATAATCCAAATATGAAGATAATTATTATTCTAAGAAATCCAATTGAAAGAGCTTTTTCACAATGGAATATGAACAGATTTTATCAAATACCAAAATGGGAAAATGAGACATTTTTATATTGTATTAAAAACGAGTTAGAACATCATAGAGAAAAACTACCATATCAATGTCCTATTAGATCATATTTGGATAGAGGGTTTTATTGTTGGCAAATAAGAAGACTTTGGCATTATTTTTCTAAAGAAAATGTATTTATCGTAAAAAATGACGATTTAAAAAAGAAACATCAGGATACATTAAATAGTATTTTTGATTTTCTTGGTGTAAGTCATTTTAAATTGAAACATGAAATTCATTTTCATAGAGAATGTCCTGTAGAGATGACAAAAGAAGAATTAGATTATGTAAAATATGTGTATGAATATGAAATTAAGCAATTAGAAAGAATGCTTGATTGGGATTGTAGCAATTGGTTATCATAAATGAAATATCTTGTTATAGGTCATAAATTTGGACTTTTAGGTAGAGGGGGATATCATATATCTAAAAGATTCTGTGAGGAACATTCAGAATATTGTGAATTCAAAGAAGATAGAAAAGCAAGAAATCTTGAAAAACTAAATCGTCAATATAGGCGAATTATCTTCAGAACACAAGTCCCTAGATGTTATAGCATTCCTGCAAACTTTGTACGTCTAAGAAAAATCAATCACATTTTCTATCTTAGATCAGAACATTTAAGTCCATTGTATAATAACTGTACAAATGGGTTTTATTATTACCATAGGGATGATAGATTTAATAACTATATTCCTATGATTACGGATTTTCCTGTTCAGGAAATAACTCAACCACAAGAAACTTGTTTAGGTTTTTACTGTAGAAAATGGCTCACACCTGATTCATATGATTGTTTTATTGAACTTCTTGATTCTCTTAAAACAAAAGTAAATGTAGCTCTATTAGGAGATGATGATGAGAAGATAAAGAATCATAACATGGTTTTGCACTATAACCATACTAATGTTAATGTGCAATTTTGGAGTTATGTTACACATTATGTTTATCCTACCTCTAAATATTTTATTGATCCATTTCCACATTCAGTAGTAGAAGCTGTTCAATGTGGCAAGACAATAATATTTCCTACAATTGAAAGAGCTTTTAAGGATGGTATTGATGATATAAAAGATGTAATAAGATGGGAAACATCTTTCAAACATCAGACAAACATTAACAAACATCATCCATTCAAAGCTAAATTATGGCATGGATTCTATAAAGATGTATTTGATAGTAATTGGGAATTCAAGTTTGATAGAGATAGTATAAGAAGTTTTGATAAATTTGTGGAGTATCTACCATGAATGCAGTAATATTTCATATGCCACCTACTTTTAGATTGACAGGATCAACTATAAACGCACTAGAGTATTTTTTATGTGCTGTGAATTATAACTCCCAATTGAAACTTATAATACTCAATGGAGTTTCTGCAACTAGAAGAAAACTGATCAATATTATTCATAATAGATATCAGGATTTAGATAAAAAATGGTTGGATAATATCATATGTATGGGTAAATATAAACTTATACATGAAAAATTAGATACAGTTTTGGTACTTGATTATGAAACGATAAGAGAAACCAAGGGAATATTAAACGCTAATAAGATACTTGTGATTAGTGAAAAATACACAGATAGACCTGAATATTTTTATGAGAAAGACAAATATAATGTAGAATATTATGGTGAGATGCCATTTCACTATAAAGATATAGAATATAGGATGAAATGTCTTTTTGATAAATACAAGCCTCTTAGATCAGTAGAAGAAGGTACATATATCAATTCACCATACAATAATGAGACTTTAAGCGTAAAATTGTTATTTGAAGACTTTTTGCCTAAACCTATGTTTTTTAAAAGTAAAAATAAACACAAAGAAAACCTTTTTGAGAATTTTACTCATTATTTGTATTATCATGCTAATAAATGGTTTGATCCTCATCCAAGATTGTTTCTTGAATGTGAATATTATAACAAAGAAATTATTTATTATAATCCAGATAGAATAATAGATGGAAGTTTGTATAG
>Ga0180438_10002817_pt1 | contig 27499 bp, 17 predicted proteins | sample SS_ome_12_FD_132455 | JGI IMG/M metagenome (GOLD analysis project Ga0180438, IMG submission 132455) | Hypersaline lake sediment archaeal communities from the Salton Sea, California, USA - SS_3_D_2 metaG | ecosystem: Environmental > Aquatic > Non-marine Saline and Alkaline > Hypersaline >...
CGATCTTCTCGTCCTGTCCGCTGCTGTTATTCCCTCCAAAGGAAGCCGGGAAAGCGCCCGGTTGTTCAAGGTGCCCTTGAGTCCGGATGGGTTCTTCCAGGAAGCCCATGTGAAATTGAGGCCTGTCGATTTTGCGGCCGAAGGCATTTTCACCTGCGGGACAGCGCATTACCCCAAGTCCATCTCCGAAACGATCAGCCAGGCTTACGGCGCTGCCGGTCGGGCCGTCACCCTTCTTGCGCAGGATACGGTCACAGCCTCAGGTGCTGTTTGCGAGGTAAAAGAACTTGATTGTGTGTCGTGCGGAGCATGTGTCGCAGCTTGCGCATACGGGGCCATCGAGTTTTGTGAGACACCTAAAGGCAAAAAGGCCCGGGTGAATCCTATTCTCTGCAAGGGCGATGGACTCTGCACGGCCAAGTGCCCGACCAGTGCCATCATGTTGAAGCACTATACCGACGAAGAGGTTTTTTCCCAGATCGATGCGGCGGTTCCGCCCCAGGCAAAAGATTCATCCCAAAAAGGAGCGAGTTGAGAATGGCTGCCGGGCATAAATTCGAACCGAGGATCCTGGGATTTCTCTGCAACTGGTGCTGCTATGCAGGGGCGGACCTTGCGGGTGTTTCCCGGTTTCAACACCCCCCTAACATGCGGGTGATCAGGCTGATGTGTTCAGGCCGCGTCGACCCGGCACATGTCTTCCGGGCATTTGCGAATGGATTGGACGCCGTGTTCATCGGCGGCTGCCATCTTAACGACTGCCATTATGTCACCCATGGGAATTACGATGCGCTAGCCATGGTGTATGTTTGCAAAAAGTTGATGGAATACATCGGGCTGAATCCCGAAAGGCTGAAGCTCGAATGGGTATCCGCCGGAGAAGGGATCCGTTTTGCCGGCATCATGAATGAATTTGTCCCCCAGATAGAAAAGCTGGGCCCCCTTGGCAAAGGCCAAGGGCTGGATGAACAGGAATTAAAGACCAAACTCGAAGCGGTGACAAAGCTCATTCCCTATATCAAGCTGGTGCTGTCCGAGAGGTTGAGGGTACCAGTGAGAACGGAAGAAGCCTACACGGAATTTTTCATCGGTGAAGAATTCACCAGATTATTCGATGAATCGATCGGCAATAATCTGGCACAATACCCACGAGCTCCAATAAAAAAACTCGACGCGAAGAAAGCGGCCGTGGATAACGCAAAGATCGACAAAATCATAAATAGACACAAGGGCGAGGCCCGTTCCCTGATTCAAGTGTTGCTGGAAATCCAACAGGAAAATCACTGGATTTCCGAAGAAGTATTGGAAAAAGTCAGCAAAAAAATGGGTGTGCCTATGAGCCGGATCAAACACATCGTGACCTTTCATGAAACCTTCAGCTTGAATCCCGGGAGAAGTCCCGAGTAAGGGAAGTTAATGCCGAAAATAAATTCAGCTTCTGAACTGGAAAAACTGAGGAAGGCTCTCTTGTCTCAAAGAGATCCCGATAAACCTTCTATCGCGGTTTGTGCGGGAATGGACTGCCTCGAACGTGATAACAACAGGATTATCGCCGCCTTTGAAAAGGAAACCGACAAAAACAACCTGAAGACCAAAGTCGATTTGAGAGCGACCGGCTGCCACGGCTACTGCGAAAAGGGGCCTGTGGTCGTTATCTATCCTGAAGAGATCTGCTATCTGGGGGTCACACCGGAGGATGTGCCGGAGATCGTCATAAAGACCGTTCTCGGGAAAAAAGTGATCGATCGCCTCGTCTACACAGACCCGGATTCAGGTAAAAAAGCCCCCTATATGCCCGAAATACCTTTTTACAAAAACCAGATGCGGCACCTTATGGGCAGCAGCACCAGGATCGATCCTCAGAGCATCGATGACTACCTGGCTCTCGGCGGCTATGCCGCCTTATCCAAAGCGCTTTTTAAGATGAGCCCCGAAGACGTTCTGGATGAAGTCAAAAAAGCCGAGCTGCGCGGCAGGGGCGGTGGCGGATTCCCTGCCGGCTGGAAGTGGAAAACCGCCCGTGATGCCCCCGGTAAGGAAAAGTATGTCATCGTCAATGCCCATGAAGGGGAGCTTGGGGCCTTCATGGATAGGGCCATTTTTACAGGAAACCCGCACTGCGTGCTGGAAGGCCTGATCATCGGCGCCTATGCTATCGGTTCGCACCAGGGATTTATCTACACCCGCCATGATACGCTTCGGTTGAAAAACAATATCGATATAGCTATCGCAGCGGCAGAGGAATACGGGTTTTTGGGTGAAAACATCCTCGGGTCCGGGTTCGACTTCCATGTGGAGGTGCACCTGGATATCGGGATATTCGTCTCCGGCGAGTCCAGTGCCTTGATGAGGTCCATTGAGGGGAATATCCCGGAGCCCAGGCCCAAATACATTCGCACCTCTGTGAGCGGCATTTGGGGAAAGCCCAGCGATCTGAACAACGTGGAAACCTGGGCCAACGTTCCCCTGATCATCGATAAGGGCGTCGATTGGTATACCGGCACAGGAACAGAGGGAAGCAAGGGGACCAAGCTTGTCTCCCTATCCGGCAATATCGTCAACAAAGGGGTGGCGGAAGTGCCTTTCGGGACCACCATCAGGGAGATCGTCTACGGCATCGGCGGCGGGATTCCCGGCGGAAAAAAGCTCAAAGCGGTCCACTTCGGGGGGCCCATGGGAGGCTGCATTCCCGAGAACCTTATCGATACGCCTCTGGATTTCGACGAACTGGCCAAGCTGGGAGCGCCGATCGGGGCCGGCAGCATGCTGGTGCTGGATGAGGATGCCGATATGGTCGAAGTGACCCGGTATTTTCTCCAATATCTCTCCGACGAATCTTGCGGCAAGTGCGTGCCCTGCAGGGAAGGCATCCGCCAGATGCTCAAGATCCTGCATAATATAAAAGAAGGAAACGGAAAAAAGGGGGACATCGCGCTCTTGGAAGAGATATCCGAGGTCACGGGTGCGGCCTCTTTGTGCGCGCTGGGGAAAACAGCGGCCGACCCGCTTTTGAGCACGCTGCGCTACTTCAGGGATGAATACGAGGCAAAAATCGCACAGGGGAAAAGCCCGGCAGAGAAACGAGAATGATCATGGCGAAGCAAAAAAAGACAAATGAAATTTTCATCCAGATAGATGGAAAAAAAGTTAAAGCAGCGGAGGGGATGACCGTTCTGCAGGCAGCCCAGAGTGCCGGTATCACTATCCCCACGCTCTGCCGCCACGAAAAGTTGGAGCCTTATGGAGCATGCCGGATTTGCACGGTCGAAGTGGATAATCGAGGCTGGACAAAACTCGTTGCATCCTGTCTTTACCCGGTGGAACAGGACCTGGTCGTCAAAACCCGGTCCGCAAAGGTGGATAAGATCCGCAAGATGATCCTGGAGTTCCTGCTGGCCCATGCGCCGAATTCACCGCAATTGCAGGAATTGGCTGAAGAATATGGAGCGGACAAGGACCGTTTCGCAAAAGAGTCCTCGTTCTGCATTCTTTGCGGCCTTTGCGTGAGATACTGTGCCGAGGTCAAGAAGAAACACGCTGTCGGATATGTCAACAATGGAGCGAGACGGGAGATCCGGTTCATCCCGGAAATCGCTGCGAAGGAATGCTCTGCCTGCAAGGAATGTTTCCCCCTCTGCCCCACGTCCTATCTCCAGGCCGCCTTCCTTTTATCCGAAGCTCTTGCCTTTTCTAAAAAATCTCCTTCAACCGAATTAATAAAATAAGGAAGTTTGCCATCTCCAAGTCATTTTACGCTTTTAATATTTAGAAAGGAGGGCGTTTCTTTCGAGGTCTCTTCACTTCCCTTTGTCATTGAATAGACATAATAAAGGGGAATGAACTTAAGCTTTTGTTTTTCTAATTCTGCAAAGGGGGCAGATGAAAAAATCACGCCAAAAGGACAATTTTGGAACGTCTCTAACAACAAATGGAGACTGCGCAATCTGCCTGATGGCCCGCTTTTTACCTCGACGGGGATAATTTTTCCATCTATGACGGCGAGATAATCCACCTCTGCTGTACTGCTTTTTGCGCTTCGGGACCAATAATATAAGGATAAATTCTGGGCTGCCAATATCTCCTGACCCACAAATTGTTCTGCCATTGCTCCTTGATAAATCGACAGAAGGTCTGCTCTGGGATACTCTTTGGCGATATCGATTTCGTTCAGATGTGTCCATAGGCCAATATCAACCAGAATTGCCTTGAATCTCTTTGACAAAGCAGTCGCCTTCAAGGGCAAGCCAGCTGGACTAGCGGATGATACCTTGGAAATCACTCTAGCTTTACAAAGAGTATGAAAGGCTTTTTTAACAGTAGGATGAGAGCATAGATCCGTCAAATGGGTATAAATTATCTGTTGTCCAACATGCCTCGCGGTCCCCGTCAGGACGGAATCAAGACATTCCGTTCTTATATGGGGAGTATATTTTGAGAAATCATGACGGAAGGACTCGCAGAGTTCTCTATGAACTAAAAAACTCTCGTTCAATGATTTTGAATCGACATAGACCTTAACACTCTCGGGCATACCACCAATAAAAAAATATTTTTTTAGTTCATCTAGCAAAAGCCTGTGAATTGAGTCAGAAACGGGTTTCGGCTTTGATAATACAATGTTGGCGGCTTCTTCTCTCCCGATGGCTATGAGATACTCCGGAAATGTCAATGGATACATATCGAGAAATTGCGTCCGGCCGACAGGGAAAGAAATATCGATCATGGAAAATTCAAGGAGAGAGCCTGCCGCAATAACATGTAATTCCGGAAGCTCTTCATATAAATATCTGAGTGCCATAATTGCCCGAGGGCAGCTTTGAATCTCATCAAAAAATAAAAGGCTCTTGCCCGGCGTGATCTTTTCATTTAAAAATATTTCTAACTCCGAGATAATTCTTTCAGGATTCAAATCGCCTTCGAAAATACCATGCAGGTTCCTCCTTTTTTCTAAATCTACCGTATGCAAATTCAAGAATGCAGCTCTTCCAAACTTCTGGATGGAATAGGTCTTTCCGACCTGCCTTGCTCCCCTTACAATTAAAGGCTTCCGCCGAGATGACTCTTTCCATCCCAATAATTTTTTTTCAATGAATCTTTTCAAGTGTTTATATCCTCTAGGCTTCTATTTAAGATCACAAATTTTCAAATAACAAGGCTTATTTTTGAAATTGTTTTTCAAATAACAAGGCTTATCCTGTTCCAGTAGTATTAAATCATAGAGAATCGTGACACCCCGACGACTTCTCGAGTATTAGTTGACACATCCTCTTATTCCTCGTTATTCTTTGTAAGCCTGATCAGGGGAAGACATTTCCATCACCAAAACTATCAAAACTCCTGTGTCGACCAAAAAAAATTGCCGGCAAGTATCAGCTCTTTGAAAAACTGGGAGCAGGATCATCCGTCATCTCGAACTGACATTTGAGGTCGAACGGCCGCCTCCGCCTGGGTTGTTCAGCAGGAACTCCTGATGGCAACCTAGGAGAGTGTGGGGTATTTATGCCTGAGGGGACTTTGTAAACCTTAGCAAAATTTCTCCCCTAGATTTTCAGGACAGCTACATGATAAATTATGTTCTGTTTTTTCAACCACATCTCATTGCAAACTGCTGTCATTCATGATCTCTTCCTGCGCTCGTTATGACACAGGCTTTTTACTGTCGGCCCTGGGCCGGGCACAATGCGTTTTTGCAGGCACCTTGGAAATTCCCCGATACGATCCCCTTCCGGATCTCTTTTTGAAGATTCCCATTCCACAATTCCGCAAATGTGGATTCTTCGAGGCTTCCGATCCCCCCTCTTTGATAACAGCAGTTCATCAGGGTGCCGTCAGAGTTGATCTGGATATTCCGCCACGGCATCGTACAAGCGGGTTTATTTTCTGGCAAAGGCGGTTCTGATGGATTATCCGCGAACCGGAACTCGTAGCTCCGTTCGAATAGCGGCTTCCCATCGAAAATCACAGGCATTTTCAGCTGTTTTGCCCGTTCCAACGCTTCGATCACCGCTTCATCATGCTCACCAGGAGCCAAGTTGCAGTGCTCTTTCTGGTAATCGAACCATCCAACCTGCCAGTCATACTCCGGTTCCATGTTCATGTGATAAAAATGAACGGTGTCCACCTGGAGTTCTGCTCCCATTTCAACGAATCGTACCGCTTCCTTGACATTCGAGCGCATCAGACACATGCTGATATCGATGACAGGCGTGGACTGCTCTTTCGCCTTTTTCATGGCAACGATCTGTTTGATCCCGTCTTTTATCCTGTCGAGATCATGATGCCGCAATTTTTTATACGTGAGCGGCGTCGCGGCATCGATCGAGACGCTCATCTTCGTGATGTATTCGACGATTTCTTTCACATAACGAGTGATCAAAAGACCATTCGTCGTAAACAGTGTTATCGCATCGTGACTCGCCAGCTTCGCGATGTCGAAGAGACGGGGGTACACCAGTGGTTCGCCGACTCCATGCAGGATCAGAGTCGAGGCGCTGTCTGCTAAATAACCGGCCCTCAATAATGTCCGCCAGGGCAGATCTCTCTCGTGCGAGGCTTTGTTCCTCATACACATTACGCACGGCGGATTGATGTTGCATCGCGATGTCGTCCCGAAATTCACCACCACAGGAAGGGATTCTAGCACGATCCTCCGGTCAGCCAGTTCGGCATTGTTCACGCTCAGATTGGCGGCCGCGCTCCCAGGGTTATAGCTTTTGTATTCCTGCCAAAGAATTTTCAGCTTTCTCTTGGTTTTTTTCAAAGCGGATAAATTCTTGAAAAAGAATGCACGGATTTTCATTGTTTTTTCTCTCGTAAAAACATTCATAGGGTAATCCTGGGATGGAAAATTGTCAAGGCTGCCGCTTCAGGGGTTTTCAAATTTAAAATAGGTTCAGCTGCCGTATAATGTAAAGCAGCTATTCGCAAATTCGTCATCGCGAACAATTTTTAAACCTGTCTCCTTAGCCGGCAATATCGTGAACAAAGGGGTGGCGGAAGTGCCTTTCGGGTCCACGATCAGGGAGATCGTCTATGGCATCGGCCGGGGGATTCCCGGCGGAAAAAACCTCAAAGCGGTTCATTTCGGGGGACCTATGGGGGGTGTATTCCCGCAAACCTCATCGACACGCCATTGGACTTCGACGAACTGGCTAAACTGGGAGCACCGATCGGTTGAAAGCGGGGGTAGCTCAAGGACACGTGCGGGAAAAGATACAAAACAGGCTCAAAGAGTGGTTTGATCAGGAGCTGAGAGATTGGGACATCTCTCGCGATGCCCCTTACTTCGGCTGCAAGATTCCCGATACGGAAGACAAATATTTTTATGTGTGGCTGGATGCGCCTATTAGCGACTTCTATGAAAGCCTCGAATACGGGAAGGCAATGAAAGAGATCATGCGCTTAGCTGATAATGCCAACAGATACATCGATGAGAAAGCCCTGTGGAATGAAGCTTTTTGCTCTCATCTCATTCTCCAAAGATCTCTCATCCAGTTCTTTACGCGTCTTCTCATAGGTTCGGGTTTGCCTCCGGTGGTTTCGGGTTTTCCCGGAATGATCCCTATGATCCTGCCGACTTGGGCAAAAACATCCAGCGCTTTATCGATATGCCTTTGACTGAATGTCGCCATGACAGAAACTCTTATCAATGCGCGGTTTTCCGGAACAGCAGGTGAAATAACGGGAGTTGTAAATATCCCTCTGTCGAACAGCATTCTCCATATCTGGAAAGCCATTAAATTATCACCGATTATCAGCGGTATGATAGGCGTGACACTTTCACCCGTGTTATAACCCAGATCTTTGAAACCATTTCTCAATTTGTCCGTATTCGCCCACAATCTCTTGAGCCTTCTCGGTTCGTTTTCAATAATATCCAAAGCAGCCAATGCGGAAGCAACATTACTCGGCGCGGGAGAAGCTGAAAATATCAGGGCTCTGGAATTGTGCTTCAAATAGTGGATAACGTCCTCATCGGCTGCAACGAAGCCCCCTGTCGAAGCAAAAGATTTTGAAAATGTCCCTACGATCATATCTATGTCGTTTTCGACACCAAAATGCTCTGCCGTTCCCCGGCCGTGTTTTCCCATAACGCCGATTCCGTGGGCATCGTCGACAAGGATCCTGGCATTATACGCCTTTGCGAGTTTTATTATGGAAGGCAGGTCAGCGATGTCCCCTTCCATACTGAACACCCCATCGACTATGATCAGTTTTCCTTTGTCACGATCGCATTTCTTGAGTTCATTTTCGAGGTCATTCATATCATTATGCTTATACCTTCTCAGTTTTCCGAAGGATAGTCTGCATCCGTCTATAATGGAAGCGTGATCGTATCTATCTGTTATTATTGTCTCATCTCTTCCGACGATACTCCCGATCACCCCGAGGTTGACCTGCATTCCCGTCGTAAAAAGCAATGCAGCCTCTTTCCCTACAAATTTCGCCAATCTGTTCTCCAGTTCTTCATGCACGACCAATGTGCCGTTCAAAAATCTCGATCCGACACATCCCACCCCGAATTTTTCGGTCGCATTGATGGCAGCTCTCTTCACAGCTGGATGCGATGTAAGTCCGAGGTAGTTATTAGAGCCCATCATAATCATTCTTTTGCCTTCAACTATCACAACCGGATCCTGGCCGCTCTCGACCTTATGAAAATAAGGATAATAACCCATGGCCATAATTTCTTTCGCTGTCGTAAACCTTTTGCACTTATCAAAAATATCCTTCATGTTTTTATCTCCCGATTCCTCTCATGTATTGTTTCCCGTCAGTCATGAACTGAAAGTCTGGTGCCTACACAAAAGTATCACATCCAAAACGACTCGGTCAATTCTTCAAAGATCTGCCAGCATCCCCCTCATCGGCCATATCGCCCATCTCGAATCATGCTTTATCGAAGAAGAGGTGCTTCGGAGCGGCGACCGCATGAAAAAGGCCTTTCGTATATCCGGCAACACTGAACCCAAAATGGCAAAAAAGGGATTCGATCTCGTCTATAGAGCGGGAAAGACCGGGAGTCAGGCTCACGCTCCCAGCGTAGCCACCCAGTCGCCTACCCAGTGTGTGATGGCAATCACAATGATGGCAATCAGGAGATGCTCGCCAACGATCTTCCACGGCCGCTCTCCCTGAGCTCGTGCCATGAGAAAACTCAAAATTGCAAGGATGGACAATCCCCACAGGAGACTGACATAGATGGCCGTCGATAGGGGCAGAAGTATGACCGGCACAATGAAAGTCAAGGCGAAAATGAACTTGGTCATGAAGGTTGCGATAGTGGCGCCCCAGATTTGCATGGCCGTATGAACGTTCTCTGCCTCCTCTGAAACATGAATGCCAAGAGCATCTGAGAAGGCGTCGGCAATGGCGATCGTGCAAACACCTCCGATAACGACCAGCCTCGATCCCGTGCCAGAATGCAGCCCCACCATCAGTCCGAGCGTGGTGATAACGGCCGAGGTGAGCCCGAACGAAATCCCCGTGCGCAGCGAATCCTTCATCTTTGCATCCTCATAGTACCCTCCCAATATCTAAAATCAGCGACCGGTGTATAATTTGTTTCACTCATTCCGTAACCAGTCATCGCGAATTTTTAACTGAAGCGGGTTTGGATCGGGCATGGGCCTGATTTGAAAGCTTCTTTCCCGCTTTCTCGTCAAAGTGATTGCCATTTCCCGCCTCTGTCCCCGGCGTGAAACCACAATCCGGAGACGGTCCCCGGGTTTCTTCGAGCTAAGGATTTCTTGAAGAGACCGGCCGGTTGCCTTTTTCCCGTCCACAGACAAAATCTCATCTCTGGCGCTCAGTCCTCCTCTCCAGGCCGGTGAATCCCGTTCAACGCCCATGATCGATAGGACCCCGTCCTGTTCACGTGTCGAAGCTCCGAAAAAGATAGCCGGCCGCTCCCTATAGCGCGTATCGATCTCAAGCCCCGCGTAGGCAAAATATTTGGCGTAGTCGATATCCCGAACGGTCAGCACGTAAGCATCGAAAATTTCCGGAAGGGAACAACCGGCAGCCCGTTCACATACGGCGCGAAACTCGGCGTCTGTAAATCCTCTTTTTTTCTTCTTGTAGTAGTCGAAATAAAGAGTCCGCATCACACCATCGAGAGACAGACGGTTGCCCGTTTCATGACGGATTTTCAAATCCAGGAGAAGACCCAGCGCCGCCCCCTTGTCGTAGTAAGAAATGGTCGTATTGGCGCTGTTTTCGCTCCGGTCGAAAAATTTCATCCAGGTATCGAAGCTCGACTCTTGAACCGACTGGAAAAAACGGCCCGGACGGTTCTCGAAAGAGGATATGAATTCCCGAACCCGGTCGAAAAATTCTTCACGGGTCAAGAAACCGGCCCGCCTGAGAATGAGGAATTCATAATAGACGGAAAATCCTTCCGAAACCCAAAGCATGTTGGTGTAATTTTCTCTGTCATAATCGAAAGGCCCGAGAGCGATAGGCCGGATCCTTTTGACATTGTAGAGATGATAATATTCATGGGCGATGAAGGCCAGCCAGCGTATGTATCCCGATTGGTTTTCCCACCCGGAAGGATTATAAAAAACGGCCATGGAATTCAGGTGTTCCAATCCCCCTCCGCCGCTCTCCATCATGATGAAAGTGTAATGCCGGAACGGGATCTCTCCTATAAGACGGACAGCGCCTTCACACACCTTTTGAATATCCGCCGTGAACTTATCCTTATCGAAATTCTCCAGATTCTCGATAGCGATTTTGTGGGGGATACCATGCACATCGAAACGGAGAATCTCATGGCTGCCGATCAAAACAGGACAATCGTAAAGGATATCGAAATCGGGTGCAGCGAAGGTGTTGGGCTTTCCTTCGATGGGATCGAGCCCGGTAGAGACAATATGGGTCGGGTCATTGGGACGGAACGACACAGAAACGGGTTGATCGAGGTGCCCCTCCACATGCATGAACACTCCGGTCGGGCAGATGAACGCCCGGCGATCATCGAGAAAGCTGTCCGCCACAGAGCGGGAAAAAGCATAGATGTCATAACTGACGATGAACGGATCTGCTTTTCCGGATATGACCTTCCAGGTGTTTTTTGTCGTTTTTACCCAATCTAGAGCATTCCCGTTGCTATCTTCGGCTTTGAAATTCAGCACATTCTTGGCATAATCCATAATCCGGTAATAGCCTGGCGTCCAGGCAGGAAGTTTGAAATCCTGGGTTTCTCCTGTGAATCCCTCGCAGCGCAAGGCCACATGGTAGTAATGCGTGTGAGGATCTTCCATGGAGACGGTGATGGCCATCGTGGTCTCGGCCGCCGACGCCAAGCCGCAAAACACAAACAGAAACAGCACCATATCCAAAAGCAGTGCTCGGGTCCTGATTTTCATCGCTTCATCTCCTTAAAAATCGGGGACAGTCCCTCGATTCCATTCATCGCCTAGTAAATCCCTTTTTCCTTGAGGATCTGAACTGCACCCTTGTTTTTCATCAGGGTTTCGATCTCATCGATGGAGCGGGGAAGGCCATGAGTCAGGTTCTCGCAGCCGTCCTCGGTGATCAGAACCGTGTCCTCGACCCGAACGCCCAGGTTTTCCTCCGGGAATACAGCCAGAATATCACAGGCAAATACCATTCCCGGCCGAAGGGGGATATTGCGCGGCGATCCTCCGACATCGTGAACGGCCATGCCGACATAGTGGCTGCATCCGCCCCCTCCCCGGGTCATGATCTTGAAGGCATCCGTATTCAGGTCGAACCCATTCTGCACGAGGATCTCCTTCATCCTGTCATTGACTTCCTGGCAGGTGATACCGGGTTTGTAAAGGGAGATGCAGGCTTTCTCGATTTCATAACAGGCCTCGTATATTTCTCTCTGTCTGGGAGTGAATTTGCCGTTGGCCGGATAGGAGATCGAGATATCCACATCGTAATAGCCGACGTCGGGCCCGGCATCGACGACAAGGAAATCCCCTTCTTTCAAAAGCCTGTTGTACCGGTGATAATGCAAATAGGGATGGTTCTCCTCGGAACTGATAATCGGGATGTAGGCTTGATCCTTGACCCCCTCCTTTTTGCACATGTAATCATAAATAGCCGCCACCTCGTATTCATACATACCGGGACGGGTGGACTTCATCATCTCTGTCAAGGCCTGAACGCCGATCCTTCCGGCCTCCCGCATGAGCGCGATCTCAGCCGGAGATTTGATCATCCGGAGCTCCCAGATCGTTGCCGAACAGTCTTTGATCTCCGTTTCGGGAAAACGGCTCTCGAGGTGTTCGACAAACTGCAGTTCCCGGGTCAGACGTCCGTCCCATTCGTTGAATACCATGTTCGACTGCAGCGTCCTCAGTTTTTCGGTCGACACTTCGCGCATCAATTCTTCCGGTTTGAAGGAGGTGTAGATCACTCCGCTTCTCCCACTCAACCTGGCCATCTGGGAAGAAAAATGCTCGAGGGAAGAATATCTTTCCACGCCGGTGTATTCCGCCGGATTATGGACGAGTTCGAGGCTGATGTTTTCTCCGAGCGCTTCCTGGTCGGAGATGGAAAAAAACAGGGTGCTTTCCCTTCTGATTCCGTCGATCACCAGGATGGAGTTGGGAATTTCGACCCCGCAAAAATACATGAAATCGTTGTTTTGAAAAAATCCCTTAAAACCAACCACGGTTTGAGCTCCCAGAATAACGGCGAATCCATCCGGGATCTTGTCCATCAACTTGGCCCGCCGGGCCGCGTATTCGAATTTGTCGAAAACAAGCCCTGCCGATATCTCCGGAACGAGGAAAAGAATCATCACCAGAACAATAGAGATCAGACGATGAATGGCCTTCATGATGCCCTCCTTGGAGCTAATTTCGTGCTGAGATCATTTGCGCTTGAATATATCACCTGAAATAAGTCTGGTCAATCGGCAAGCTTTCTGAACGTATTTTCCGTCACGAGCCGGCCCTGGCAGAGAAAGAATCAGGTTCGCTGGATCAGGTTTTTTTCCTTTGCGGGCAGTGAGTGAAATGCTATGCCACAGTCAAAAAGAAAAACGCTTTGGGAAAAGTTGTCTGAGGTTTCGTGATTCATGTCGAATTCATGAACCACTCCCCTCTTTACTCGTACTTCAATGCCGTTGCAGGGTTGGAGCGGGCGGCTTTGACGGAATGAACGCTGACCGTGACTAGAGCGATAACGGCCGTGATCAATCCCGATAAAAAGAAAATATCCCACCGCACACTGATCCGGTAGGCGAAATTTCCCAGCCATCTGTTCATCATGTAGTAAGCCAGAGGCCAGGCGATGATATTGGCAACAATGACCCATTTCGTGAATTCTTTGGACAGCAGCAATATGATCTCCCGGCCCGAGGCGCCCAGGACTTTGCGTACCCCGATCTCCTTCGTACGCTGCTCAACGGAATAAGATGCCAGGCCGAAGAGGCCTAGGCAGGCAACGAAGACGGCGAGAAATCCGAATGCGATATATATTTCCCGGATCTTTTCCTCTTCCGGATACTTGCTTCTGAAATCGTCGTCGACAAAATAATAGCTGTAGTTAAATTGCCTTTCCGGATAAATCTCCTTCAGGGAATCTTCTATAAAAGACAATGTTTTCGACACGCTATCAGGATGCAGTCTGACAGATATAGACCTGAAAAACCGGGGTTCGAGAGCCATAACGACGGGACTGATCTCCATTTTCATGCCCGCACTATGAAAATCTTTGACAACCCCGACGATAATTCCCGGCCTGTTGTCTCTCGATACGTTAATCAGCCGTTTTCCCAGGATATCCTCTCCCCAACCAAGAACGGCAGCCGCTTTTTCGTTGACAATAAGGGCTTGATCGGCATCTGTCGTGTAGCTTTCTGAAAAATTCCTTCCTTTGACGATTTCCATTCCGTAGGTGCTGACAAAATTATGATCGACCCAATATCTGACCGCCCTGATCGCTTCGTCGGAGTTTTTCCCCTCGGGAAGGAAGGCGTCGGACCCGATATCACCTCCTGGGACGTCGATGGAAAAAGAGACCGATAGGATACTGGGATTCTGCAGGAATTTATTTTTCAAAGCCTGGAGTCGTCCGGCACCCTGTTCATTTTCAGCCTGGCCGAAAAAAGGGATAACGACCATTTGTTCCTTTTCGAAACCCAGATCTTTATTCTTGATAAAATCCAATTGCCTGACTATGACAAGGATTCCCACGATCATGAATATGGAGATAGAAAACTGGAGAACGACCAGGGCTTTTCTCAAAGTGATGTTTCTCGATGCGGAGCTCAATTTTCCTTTCAGCACCATTACCGGGTGGAAGGCAGAAAGAACAAACGCAGGGAAACTTCCGGCAATAATCCCCGTGATGATAATGATCCCCACTAGCCCCAACAGAACTGTCGAGCTCAGCAATTGACCCGATTCAAAATCTTTGCCGGCCAGCCGGTTGAAAGCGGGGAGCGCCATCTGAACCAGTACGACGCCTATCAGCAGACCGAAAAAGGACATGATGATGGATTCGCTCAGAAACTGCCTGACAATTTGGCCTTTTTGTGATCCCATGACTTTTCTGATACCGACTTCTCTGGCACGGTTGGCCGATCTGGCAGTCGAAAGATTGATAAAATTGAAACAGGCGATAAATAAGACGAATAACGCGATAGCCGAAAACAAATAGACGGTGTTGATATCTCCGGGATTGCCTCGTTCGTACTCACTTTCTGATTTCAGATGCAAGTCTGTGATATTCTGGAGGAGATATTGGCGCGACGTTCCTCTTTCCTTGTACACCTCTCCCCATTTTTCCTCGGCGATCCCTGCCATTTTTTCTTCCAGACCTGTGATATCCGTGCCCTCTCTCAGAACCAGATAGGCATACCACTCGCAAAAATAATTAGCCTCCGAAAAATTTGCGGGATTGCCGTCCCGATCGCGGATGAAGCTGAACGGCAAAATTCCGTTGAAACGGAGATGAGAATTCTTCGGCACATTTTTAATGACACCTGTGATCTGGATGGCTCTCTCATTCCCTAAGTCGATGACTTTTCCCATCGGGCTCTCATCACCGAAAACACGTTCGGCCGTTTCTTCGGTGATGACGATCGAATCGGGATTTGCAAGGGATGACTCCGCTGTTCCCGCTATGAATTCATGTGTAAAAATGTCAAAAAAGGCCGGATCCACAAAAAAACATTCGGTGATTTCGATACTCTCGTTATTGATGCGTCCCCTTATGCTCTCCTGATCCATCAATCGGGTGAATGCTTCGATCTCAGGGAGGGAGTCGGCCAATCCCGTAGCGAGCACGGGAGGGACGGTCGCATAGTGCCTTGTCGTCGTTCCGATAGAGCTGATGGTATTGATTCTATAGATTCGATCGCTTTTTTCGTGGAATTTGTCATAGCTCAATTCATCCGCGACATAGAGCAGGATCAATATGCAGCAGGCCATCCCGATAGCGAGACCGGCAATATTGATGAAGGAATAGCCTTTTTGACGCATCATATTCCTCAGGGCAATCTTCAAATAATTCCTAATCATGATATTGCTCCTAATAGTCCTTATGCTGGATTTGTTTGCAATAAATATACCAAACGCGCCTATCGAGCTTAGTGTCATGGTATCAAAAGCGTCATGTCCATTGCCGGACAATATGTGTCCGCATCTGAACGGTGGGGAGGGCATAGGCAACGCAGAGAACCCCCTCAGGAAAACCATCTCGATATCTGGAAAGCCCTTCTAATCTCTATCAGGATTTAGATCGGTTTGCTCCCTGGGGTCTGTTTGACCTTCATGACCATATTTTTCTCGACCATAGCGAGGGTGGCCATGATTTCAAGCATGTAGTCGCCCTCGATGATGGCGATCGCTCCGGAAAAAGATGCCCCAAGAAGAGCCTCCAGCATCGGATCCGGAGGAACAGGGATACCGTTGGCCACCAAATAGACCTGAGCTAGCTGTTTGAACTCCTGGATTACGTTCTCGCGGATGATAGATTCCTCTTGCTGAAGGAGGAATCCGTAGGCAATACAGGAATTACGGAAATTTTGCTCCTCGTTCCGGATGAGGAGATCGGCCTCGGCCAGGGTTAGAGGGAATCCAAGAGAGGCCGATTCGTCCGCCAGCCCTTGGGCATAGGCCCGGGCCATCAGGTTCTGCATGTGCGGTTTGGGCCTGGAGGCGATCTCCACGAGGTTGGCCCCCACCGAGGGATCGAAACGGACCAGGACGATATCCCCTGCGGCTTCGACGATGTTATGACAGATCTCCAGAGCGATGGGTTGATTGGCTCCTCCTAAAAGCGCCGCGTATTCGGGAATTCCTAACAGTATGCCGTTGAGCACAGCCGCTTTCGTGATGACATAACCCTCGCCCGGAAGAAGCGTCCTCGAAGCAATGTGGGCTGTGGAGTCGGCTCCCCAGATGTTATTGTGACTGAGAAACCCGTAAGCGCTCGACTTCTCATAACCCCAATTGACGGCATCCCTGACCTTCATGAAATGGTGATGGGTCTGGTCGTACAGGTAATCCCTGAACAGGATATTCGGCGGCAAGAACATGTAGTTGAAGACATCGGGCGCCATGGCCCCGTATATCTCATCGATGTTGTACGGACCCCCGGCTTTCTTGAGATAGTCGGCGATGAAAGCATGTGTTCCCCTTTCCCAGGCAAGAGAAAAGCCTGCCAGAGCTGTCACCACGAAGATGACAGCCAAAACCGAAGAAATTCTTTTTTTCATGTTACCTCCTTTTTCCGAATTTCATTTGAGTGTAAAAGTACGATAGGTCAATCGGAGGAAGAAGTTGTCAGGAAGTTGTCATAAAGATGTCAAGAAGTTGTTAATTTCTCCTCTTCTCCAATGTCGTGCCTCCACCCACGCCAGTGATGAGAACATAGCGGATTCCTGTCACATCTAAAGAAGTCATAAAGAGACATGACATCGATCCCGAATGTTCAAAAAGCCACCTAGGAAAATCCCTTGACATTTAAAGTGGGGGGTTATATAAATATTTCCGAGGGTTGAAAGGGTTAGGCCATTTCCAAATCTCATTCCATAACTTTCTTTCCGGTCCCTCAACAAAGCTTTTAAAATGTTCGTCTTATCGAAGATGACACCATAATAAGAAGGGGGAAAAATGAAAAAAGCAAAAATCCTATTTTTGTCGACTGTCTTAGGCTTTTCGATCGTATTTCTCGGAACACTCCTGAATTCACTACCAGGGCCGGATACAGATTCACCGAGTCTCACCGCCGGCCGCAATGTCAACATGATCTCCGGAAATAAGCTACCTGACGGAGACCCTTTCCTTCAGAAACAGAACGAGCCTTCCCTTGCCGTTTCTACCCGGAACCCGTTTCACATTCTGGCCGGCGCCAATGACTACCGGACCGTGAACATGACCGATGAAGACGAGAACGAGATGCTGCCCAATCCTCTCATGGAGGATGATTTCGAGAACGAGATGCCAACCAGCCCTGACACGCAGGATGAAATCGCCGAGGGGGGCGATGCATGGCTGGGGCTTTACAAGTCTTATGACGGGGGGCAGTCCTGGAAAAGCATGCTCCACCCGGGATTCCCTCAGGATACGACAACGGTGGGCGAGCACGAAGAGCCTGGCGAGGGGCAGATGATTTCTCCTTTGAAGGAATTCAAGGCAGCCGCCGACCCCGTCGTGCGCGCCGGCCCCAGCGGCATGTTTTATTATGCGGGCATCGCCTTCAACCGTCCCGACGAATCGACCCCCCCGGGACAGGAGAAGGGTTGTGTCTTCGTTTCCCGCTTTATCGACGACAACAACAAAGAGAAAGGCGACACCATCCGCTTTCTGGACACAAGAGTGATCGAGGATGGGACTCCGGGAAGGTTCATCGATAAGCCCTGTCTTGCGGTCGGCATCCCCCAATCCAACGACTCCGTCCAAATACCGGGACCTGGCGGAGACACGCAATGCATTCCTGCCCATCCCGTATATCTGGCGTTCAGCGTTTTTCCCGGAAACAATCCGCAGAATCACAAAAGCCAAATCTGGGTCCACTACTCGAAAAATTGCGGGGAAGAAACACCGAATTGGGATAAAACAAAGGTAAGCGAAGGCAGGAGCATCAACCAGGGCGTATCGATCGCCGTCGACCCGAACAACAGCGACCATGTCTATGTCGCGTGGCGGAGGTTTTCCGGGCACGGCGACTCGAACGCTATCCTCATCTGCCGGTCCACAGACGGAGGACGGCAATTCTCCGATCCGGTTGTCATCGCAACGATCGCTCCCTTTGACCAGGGGTCCACGCTATCGTCCTTCCGGACGAACTCCTATCCCAGTCTTGCTGTCGACGATCAAGGGATCGTGTATGCGGCCTGGGCCGAGCGAAAACTGCCGTTCTTCCTGTTCCGGCCTTTCCTATTCGGCCGTACTCTCATCCGGATTGCCACCTGCGACACCTCGAGTTTGGGGGAGAATGACCCGATGGCCTTTTCCGATGCAGAGCCCATAGACCAGGGCGGCCGGGGCCATCAGTTCATGCCCAGCCTCGCTTTCGGCGCCAACCGGATAATAGCCGTTTGGTACGACCAGAGGAATGACCGCTCCGGCCAATTCACGCGGTGGATCGATGGGATCGAACATACGATCGATGTCAGGGCGGCCGAAGCTCTCCCCGGTCCATCCCCTTCGTTCCAGCCGTCCATCCAGGTCTCGCGGTATCTTTTCTATTTGAGACGCAGTGTGCCTGAATCGGTCTCAAGCCAGCTCCAGTACAATCATCCCAATTACCCCCTTTTTAAAAAAGGGACCCAACCCTTTATCGGCGATTACATCGAAGTCACACCGGCCCCCATGTTCGTCCCGGATGAGGATGGCGCATGGGTTTATAATTCAGACCATTCCCAGACTCCCCTCTTCCACGCCGCATGGACCGACAACCGAGACATCAAAGTACCCCAAAACCAGCATTGGACAGATTATAACCCGCCGCACTCCGAACAAGACGAGGAATTCCAACCGGAAGGCCCGGCCATGAAGGGGCAAACGCGGGTCAGGGATCAAAACGTGTACACGGCAAGTCTCACAGGGGGACTGATCGCCGGCTCCCCGGGAAACAGCAAATCCCTGAAGGAGGCCTTCTGGAGGAGTTTTGTCATCTACGTCAAAAACATGAGCCGCGAAACCAAAAGCTTCCGATTGACGATCGAAATATCTGAAAACCAGCAGACTGCAGGAATTCAGGCCACTTTCCTTCAAAACGAGACCGACCCTTGTCGGGAGACTCTGGACGTGACCATACCTTCCCGGTCCGGCATCGCCCGGACCGTTTATGTTAAAGGGCCGGACGGGAGCAAAGATAGCTTCTCGGTGAAGATCGAAGAGATCGACGAGCCTGAAGGGAACCCGGTAGAGGGGGGATTGAAATCAATAGTTCTTTTCAACCCGGATATCGAAAATCCGGATATCGAAAATCCGGATATCGAAAACCCGACTGTCCCAATCCCAGATATCGAAAACGCCGAGGTCCATAACCCTGATATCGAAAATCCGGATATCGAAAATCCCGACATAGAAAATCCCGAGGTATATAATCCCGACATAGAAAACCCGGACATAGAAAACACCGAGATCATCAATCCGGATATCGAAAACCCGGATATCGAAAATCCCGACATCGAAAACCTGGATGTCGTCAACCCGGATATCGAGAACCCCGACATCGAAAACGCCCCCTTCTTTTTCTTCACCGGCCATACGAGGGACAAAACCTGGAATATCAGAAATAACGGGAACACCTCTTCATCTTATACTTTTAAGCTGCTCAAGAGCGAGGATCCTTTTCTCCCCACTCGAGATATCAAGTACCAGCTCCTCATCTACCGCATCCATACCTGTCCTGTGGCTGTAGAAAGCGAGCTGAAAAAGAGACACCATGACGAGCTACTGGCCAGTATCCTCAATCCGGTCATCTACAATCCGGACATCGAAAACCCGGATATCGAAAATCCCGACATCGAAAACCCGGATATCGAGAATCCGGATATCGAGAATGCGACGTTCTTTTTAGCTCCGGGTGACGAGGCCAAGATTTCGTTGAGAGGCTATGAAAAGCGAGGAGGATATTGGATGCCGTTCCAGCTGGAAGGTTTCGAGGGCATCCTTACGTCCCATGCCATCAATTCCGAAGATGAATTCAGTGCCCAGCCTTTCTATTACGTCTCCAGCAATTATGAAACGCCCCAGATCCTCAATCAGAAACACAGGCTGCCCAGCGGGCAGGTCGGTATTCCTTATTCAGAGCAAGCTGTTGTGGCCATAGGCGGCACGACGCCTTATATCTGGACATGGACGCCATTTTCCAACTTGGCACTTCCTCCAGGCCTCGAGCTAGACCGAAATACCGGGGTGATCAGCGGAACTCCGACCGCTCAGGGACACTACGCCTTCACAGTCATAGCGACGGATCAAAACAACGTCTCAGCATCGAAAAGATTCTTCGTCATTATTCATTGATGAAGGTTATGTGGCTGGAGAGACGCTCAATCTTGCCCGTTTAGCCTGGATTATTCACGGGCCAAGATTGCTGCAGCGGCAAAGACGTAGCCCAGGAAGCCGTATTGGAATACTGCGAATGAGCTGCGATGAAGCCGATGCGGTGAGATTGGCTCGCCCGGAGGGGAAAAAATGACGATGCATAAAATGGAAATGCTTGAAATTCGGTTTGTTGAGAAGAAATAATAGGATCGGCAGTTTTTATGAATAATTCAGGTAAGGTTTTGCAACCTTGTTTTTGCATCTTCCACTAAGGCATCCTCCCCGGCTCTCTCCTTCATCTTCAGGAACGTTCGGTAGGAGTCTTTTGCTCCGGCGATCTTCAAGCCTTCCTGGGCCCGCCCCAAATAATAATGGACCTCAGGGAAATAATGGAACGACGGCCAGTCATCCAGGAACAAAGAGGCCGCCTCCCCCCGGCGCTTGAAGCAGGTTTCGAATTCCGAATGGGCGGCGGCATAAGCCCCGGCATCCAGGTAAGCCCGGCCGAGCATAAACCGCCCGTTCCATGTGTCCACGATCTGCTGTGCTTCCCTGTAGATCGGGATCGCTTCCTGATACCTTCCCTTTTGTCTCAGGATCTCGGCCGTGATGATCTTAGCGTACGCCCTAGGGTCCGACTCGATCCGGTGTGCTAGGGTATCGGCAAGGGCCCGGGCGCGGTTTTCGCTCCCGGCCTGGAGATAGACTCCAGCCGCCGGGAAAAGAACGGCCACGGCTTGATGGGTCCCCACAGCCCTGTCTGCCGCCGCCAGCGCATCGGTCTTTTTTCCCATCTTCCACATGGCCAGCGCTGAGACCGCCATTTTTCGGGCTGCCCACGCGGCCCTTTCAGCCTGAAGGTCCTGCTCGATCCCTTCCTCGAGTATGGTCAAGGCATCTTCCCATCGGCCTTCATACATCGCGATATCCGCAAGCCCGGCCGAGCTCAGGGAGCGCCCCAGATCCCCGAGGGACGCCAGATTATCGTAATACTCTGCGGCCTGCTCCACTTCTCCTCTCGCCAACCCCGCAAGGGCCAGAATGACATAGGATTTCGTGTACTGAGGATTTTTTTCGATGACCTTCAAAGCCTCGTTTTCCGCGCTTTCGAACTCCCCGGCACCGAGATAATACCAGGCGAGATTATAATGTGCGCTGGTGTCATATTCTCCAAGTTCAAGCCGCCGCTTGCCGAATTCAACGGCATTGGCCATATCCCTGGCCAAGAAATAAGCCAGAGCAAGATTGGCGGTGCCGGCCGAATCGGCCGGGAACTGTTCGATGAGGGCTCCGCACTCCTCGACGGCCTTCTGGTAATTTCCGGTCATCAGGTACCATATGCTTCGCGTCCGGTATTTTTCGCGGTCGGTCATCCGGTCGAGCAGCGCCAGGGCTTTTTCATGATATTCCAGGCCTTTCTGGCGGTCTCCCCTGTTGTAAAAGATGACAGCGAGCCCAGCATAGGCACGCCCGAATCCGGGATCCTCGGCGATCGCTTTTTCGTACTCGGAAATGGCCTCCGGTTGATTTCCGGCCTTCGCCAGCTCCTGGGCCCTCACATAGGCTTTCATAGCCTCGAGAGAAGATGTGGTAAATGTCTCCCGGGTGATGTTTTCCACGGCTTCTTCCGTCATCCCGCCGAGCTTCGAGCTCAGCCGCACTCCCGCTTCTATAACGGCCTGGGGGATATCCGTTTTTTTCTTGATCCTGCGGAGAGGCTCCCGTGCCATTTCTTTGCCGTTCGAAGGATCGACCGCGCGGGCTTCAAAGGTGTAAATTTCTCCTGTCTTTTCGATCACACCCTCGATGGCCACAGGGATCCCGCTGCTGCGGCAGATGAGCTGGGCCAAACGCAGGTCGAAACGGCCGTCCGAATCAGGATCGAGCTGAACCGCTTTTGTCCTGGCCTCTGACCTCGAGGAAATATTCATGTAAGGGGCCTGCTCGAGCCCCAGGATAAAGGTCTGCTCGAGAACCCCGTCGAATAGAGGATCGCCGGTCCTGTTTTCAAAATCGGCCACCAGGACAGAGACCGGTTTCGGTGCAGGACCGGGAGTGGGATCAGGCCTGAATAATAAATACCCGGCAACTGCCAGCAGCGCGATCCCCCCTGCCAAAGCCCCTACTTTAGACAACAAAGGCCACGGCCCGGGTGAGACTCTCGCAAGGAGAGCGCGGACATCGGCGGCGAATTCCCCGATCTCTCTGTATCGGTCCGAAGGGCCTTTGGCTAGCGCTTTATGGAGGATCCGGCTGAGCATCGGATTGACGATCTTCGGACGGATATTGACGGCCGGCAGATTGTCCCGGATGACCGCGCTCAGAGTATCCGCAGTCGATTCCCGCCTGAAGGGATGTCTGCCCAGGGCCATTTCGGCAAAAATGATTCCCAGCGAAAAAATATCGGAACGGGAATCCACTTTTTCGCCTCTCGCCTGCTCCGGTGACATGTAGGCCACCGTCCCCACCACGGTGCCCTCTCCTGTGATCGAAGGCTGGGTCATGGTTTCGGTCACCGCCCTTGTCATGCTCGACTTCTCTTCCGGAGGCTCCTCTTCGGTCTGGACATGCTTGGCCAGTCCGAAATCCATGACTTTTACATGGCCCTGCGGGGTACACATGAGGTTGGAGGGCTTGAGATCCCGGTGGACGATTCCCTTCTTGTGAGCGACTTCCAGAGCTTCTGATATCTCGAGGCATATCTGGAGCGACTCTTTCAAGGTCAGCGGGTCCGCCGCGATCCTATCCTTCAAGGTCCGGCCTTCCACATATTCCATGACAATATACGACTTGCCTTCGGCATCGCCTGCCTCATAAATTTTGCAGATGAAGGGATGATCGAGCCCGGCCGCGGCCTTGGCTTCTCGAAGAAATCGCTCCTGGGCTTTTACGCTTTTGTGAACGGCTTCGGGAAGAAATTTGATGGCGACATTCCTATCGAGCATGGTGTCGCGTGCCAGATAGACTTCTCCCATCCCCCCCTTGCCTAAAAGGGAGAGGATTTCGTATTGCTTGATACTTTTAATAGGCTGCGGCATCGAAATTTTGTTTTATCCCTTTTTTTGGCTCGCGTTTTTTATAGCATAACAAAAAACTCGCTGTCAACGAGGAGCCATTGACCTTGTCATTCTGGATTTGCAAATCTTCTATCAGGATGTTAAAAGGAGATAACCAAAAAAAAGGATCACCAAATGAAAGCAGTCCTGTGCACGAAATACGGACCTCCGGAAGTCCTCGAGCTCAAAGAGGTTCCAAAGCCTGAGCCCAAAGACAATGAAGTCCTGATAAAGATATATGCCACGACTTGCCACATAGGGGATGTGAGAGTCCGCAGCTTCGACGTCCCTTTCTGGCAAAAAATCCCCTTCCGGATCTATTTAGGTATCAGAAGGCCAAAAAGGCCGATACTGGGAATGGAGCTGGCCGGAGAGATCGAAGCCGTAGGCAAAGATGTAAAGCGGTTCAAAAAAGGCGACCAGGTTTTTGCATCCAACGGTTTCGTTTTCGGCGCTTATGCCCAGTACGCGTGTCTTCCCGGAGAAGGGGGGAATGCCAGGATCGGGATGGTGACCATGAAACCTTCCAACATGACCTTCGAGGAAGCCGCAGCCGGTACTGCGTCGGGAGGAATCACGGCATTGTCTTGTCTTAGAAAGGCCCAAATTCAGAAGGGACAAAAAGCCTTGATCTATGGGGCTTCCGGAAGTGTCGGGACCTATGCGGTGCAGCTGGCCAGGCACTTTGGGGCGGAAGTCACCGGAGTCTGCAGCACCACGAATCTAGGAATGGTGAAATCCCTGGGAGCCGATAAGGTCGTCGATTATACCCAGGAGGATTTTACTCAAAGCGGCGAAACATACGATGTCATCTTCGACGCAGTCGGCAAACTTTCGTCTTCGCGTGGAAAAAAGTCTTTGAAGAAGACAGGGATCTATCTTAACGTCATGAAGGATTCCGGTTCCGGACTCGACATAACTCCTGAAGCTCTCATCTTCCTCAAAGAGCTCATCGAGGCAGGGGAGCTAAAGGCGGTCATAGACAGACGCTATCCGTTGGAGCAGATCGTCGAAGCGCACAGGTATGTCGAAAAGGGGCACAAAAAGGGAAATGTCGTCATCACCGTGGGGCACAATGATAAAGCCTGACACATCAGGAGGAAGATTCATGAAAGCGGTCGTTCAAAACAGTTACGACTCGCCGGAGGTTCTCGAGCTCAGAGAGGTCGACAGGCCGGTTGTCACCGATGACAGCATGCTGATACGTGTCCATGCAACGTCCATCAACGCCGGTGATTACTTTTCGATCAAAGGTTCCCCCTGGCTCGTTCGCATGTCTGTCGGATTCCCTAAACCTAAGAACTATATTCTTGGCTGGGATGTGGCAGGGCGCATCGAGGCGGTCGGAAAAAACGTGGAGCGGTTCAAACCGGGTGACGAAGCGTTCGGCGCTTGCAACCACGCTTTCGCCGAGTATGTGAGCGCCGATGCCGATAAGTTCGCGTTAAAACCGGCCAACCTCACCTTCGAGCAGGCCGCTGCGGTGCCCACCGCAGCCCTTACCGCCCTCCAGGCCCTTCGGGATAAAGGAAAACTGCAGCCGGGTCAGAAGGTCTTGATCAACGGCGCTTCGGGAGGAGTGGGAACCTTTGCCGTTCAAATAGCCAAGGCTTTAGGAGGGGAAGTGACCGGTGTATGCAGCACAACGAAAGGGGATCTGGTCCGTTCGCTCGGCGCCGACCACGTCGTCGATTACACCAGGGAGGACTTCACGCAAAGCGGGAAGCGTTACGACCTTATCCTCGATAATGTCGCGAACCGGACGTTCCGGGACCTCAGACGCGCGCTCGCTCCTCAAGGTAAGATCATCCCCAACAGCGGCCACGGCGGAATGGGCTACGTTTTCAAAGCCTATTTCTTATCCTCGTTCACAGGCAGGCAGGGACGCCCGTTTTTGACATCTGGCAACGGCAAGGACCTGGCCGTGCTGAAGGATCTCATCGAATCTGGCAAGCTCGCGCCTGTCATCGACAGGACTTATCCGCTGAGCGAGACCCCCGATGCCTTCCGGTATTTGATCGAAAACCACGCCAAGGGAAAGGTCGTCATCACGGTGTAAAGACCATGAACGTGCCATTGATCGGGAGCTACGTTCTCATTTTCCTGTTATGTGTGGCCACGGTTTCTTTTTCTTTCAGGCTGTACGATAAATTCAGGCTAAAATTCCTTTATTTCTATTTATATTACATCATCGTCCACAACATACTGGGTTTCTTTTACCTGTTCGGGATCTACCTCAATAACCAGCTTCTCTTCTTTTCCTTCGAATCCAAAGACCTGGTGACACAAGTGCTGGGATTTCTCGTATATCCCTTTATTCCGGTCATGCTGTTCATGTTCATAAACTTTGCAACCGGGCTCATCGACAAACGGTTCCCCAAAAGCTTCAGAAACGTTTTTTTCGTGTTTTGGGGGATTTTGATCCTCGTTTACATGTTCGTCGCAGGAAGATCTTTCTCCACCCGAGATAACAGCCTTCTGAAGGGAATATGGGACGTCACATATCTTTTGGAAGGGATCACTCTTCTGGCTGCAACCTCCTACCTTCTTGTAAAATCCCGACAGGTGACCGATAAAAAAAGGGGCAAGGCGATATCGACCATCGGCCTGATGTATTTTATAATTTTGGCCTCTTATGCCGTGTTGTTCCTCCAGGTGATCAAGCCGACTCTTTATTTTTTTCTTATCCTTCATTTCAGTTTCAATATCCTTCCGCTGGTCTATCTGGGAATATACCTGAAAAAACACCATGTCGATATCGCGCTGCCACGGATCGACGAAGGGGATTTGGACAGTTTCTTCGATGAACACAATATAACCCGGAGAGAAAGCGAAATCCTTATGCTGCTCCTGAAAGGGAAAAGAACAAGAGATATCGAAAAAGAGCTTTTTATCTCCTACCACACGGTTAAAAACCATATCCACAACATTTATCAAAAGCTCCATGTCAAAAACCGGCTTCAGATAGCAAGCCTTTTGAGAGACCATCTGGATAGATCACGGCAATAAACGGAAATCGCGATCTAAGTTCCCGCCCCTCGCATGGTTCTCTTCCATTGGAACACGGTTTCGGAAATGAGAAAATCCGGCTATTTTCAAAAATAGACCGTATTTCCTATATACACATTCCTTCTCAAAACTTATTTTTGACGGAGACCATTTTGTACAGTTCTGTGGTCATGATTCGAACATGCTTGCAGGAGGAATCATGAAGAAATCCGTTTTTGTGATATTCATCGTTTGTCTCGTTTTTTTGATCCTTTTCTATCTTGGCTGCAAAAAAGTGAACGAGGCCGAAAGCCTGGTCTTGATCGAAGGGGGGACTTTTCTGATGGGCGATCAATACGATGAGGGGAAACCCTATGAAAAGCCCGTGCACCAGGTCCGGTTAAGCGATTTTTATATCGGGAAATACGAGGTTACGGTGAAGAATTTCCGGACGTTCGTGGATGAGACCGGCTATATCACGTCAGCAGAAGGCGAACGAAACGAAGAAGAGCAAAAAAAGATCTTTGACAGGCTTACGGAACTGATGAGCGGCTCCGAAAAGGATATCACAGAATACAACCGCCTGATCAGAAAAGCCCTATCCTACAGCGGATGCTTTTGTTTCGCAAAATCCCTCTCCTGGACATACGAGTCGGGTATGAACTGGCAGAATCCTCACTACGAACAAACGGAAACGGACCCCGTGACATGCGTATCCTGGAACGATGCCATCCGCTACTGCAACTGGCTGAGCCGAAGGGAGGGATTTCCGCCAGCCTATGACGAGGAAACCGGAGATCTCATCGACGAGCACGGGCAGGTGACAACCGATCTGGCCGAAGTCAAGGGATACCGGCTGCCGACCGAGGCGGAATGGGAATACGCGGCCCGGGAAAGGGGGAAAAAGGTCAGATTCGGGAATGGAAAAAACACGGCCAGATCCGGAGAGATCAATTTTAACGCACA
>Ga0180438_10002820_pt1 | contig 27468 bp, 18 predicted proteins | sample SS_ome_12_FD_132455 | JGI IMG/M metagenome (GOLD analysis project Ga0180438, IMG submission 132455) | Hypersaline lake sediment archaeal communities from the Salton Sea, California, USA - SS_3_D_2 metaG | ecosystem: Environmental > Aquatic > Non-marine Saline and Alkaline > Hypersaline >...
ACGACGACGACAACAACAACGACCGCCCCGTCCCCACGGCGCGCCGTCGGGGTCGTTGGGGGCCATCGTGGGGAATTTCAAATCCATCACCACCCGCCGCATCAACCGCATGCGAGATACACCGGGCGGGCAGGTGTGGCAACGCAATTATTGGGAACACATCATTCGCGACCAGGTTGCGTATGAGCGTCTCTGGCAATACATCGAAAACGATCCGGCGCTTTGGGAAGAGGGTCAGACGACGGGGTCTCGTACGGGGACTACGTCGAGCAGTTGACCTACCTGCTGTTCCTCAAGATGGCCGAGGAGAGGGAGCAGCAGATCGGGCAGGCTTCGGCTATCCCGGAGGCGTACAACTGGGCCAGCCTCAAGGGGTTGTCTGGCGCTGAGCTAGAGCGCCACTACCGGGACGCGCTGCGAGCCGGACGTGCTGGCGGTGGACATCGTCGAGGATCTGGAGTCGGCGCTGGGGCAGTTCCGGGTCATTGCGGAGGAGACGGGGGAGTGATCTGTAGTTTGGGGCAAGCCTGGCAGGAGAAGCTCCGGCAAACACCCATCATCGGGGCAGTGTGAACCAGACGCGGGTGCCCTCGCCGAGGGTGCTCTCGATGCCGATGGTGCCGCCGTGGGCCTCCACGATCCCCTGGGCGATGGCCAATCCCAGTCCGGCACCGCCGTCGTTGCGGCAGCGGTCTTCTTCGCAGCGGTAGAAGCGCTCGAAGACGTAGGGCAGGTCCTCGGCCGGGATCCCCTGGCCGGTGTCACGCACCTCGATTTGCACGCCCTCGGCCGCCGGCGCGGCGCTCACGTGCACGACGCCACCGGCCGGGGTGTGTTTCAGGGCGTTGTTGATCAGGTTGGCCAGCACCCGCTCGACTTTTGACGCGTCCATGAACACCGGGTCTACCTCGGGGCTGGCGCTTCCGTCCAGCCTGACTTCCTGGCGCCTGGCCGACGTGGAGAAGGCTTCGATGGTATCGGAGATGAGGTCGCGGAGCGAGCTGGAATGACGCTCCAGTTTCATGCCGCCTGCGTCGATCGAGGTGATGTCGAAGAGATCGTCAAGCAGCCGCGAGAGGGAACGAATGTGATGCTGGGCGGTTTTCAGGTAGCGCTCGACGGTCGCGGGGTCCTCGACGACGCCATCGGCGAGGGCCTCGACGATCACTCGAATGGAGGTCAGGGGCATCCGCAGATCGTGGCCGACCCAGGCGGTCAGTTCACGGCGCAGGACGTCCAGTTCCCGCTGCTGTCGCTCGGCCGTCTCAAGCTGTGCCGCCATCTCGTTGAAGGTGCCCGCCAGTTCGGCCAGTTCATCCCGGCCGGCGACCGGCACGCGCACGTCCAGATGTCCCTGCGCGACCTCTTTCGCCGCCCGGTTCAGCCTGGTGATCCTGCCGGAGAGAGAGACGGAGAGCAGATATCCCAGCGACAGGGCGATGCCACCGGCGAACAGGAGCAGCACCGTCGCCAGGGCGAGGTCGTGCTGGTTGACAAACATGAGCAGGGCCGTGATCCAGACGCTGAGAAAGGCCAGGAAGTTCGAGAGGGCGTAGCCGCCGAGCAGTATCCAGCGCAGGCGGGGGGAGCGATCTACCCAGCCCAGGCGATACGCACCGTGTCCCAGCGCGATCGATACGGCCGCTGTGACCGAAAGAATGCAGGCCAGCACCACCAGGTCCTGCATGGGCGGCCGTGCCAGGCTGTAGAAGATGGCCAGCGCGAGGGCCAGTGCCAGAGCGACGCCGCCCACGAAGATCAGTGGCGGAGGCAGGCGCTGCGGATGGTGTTTGTCAGTGTCCATTTGCTACCTACTTTCTTTGGACAGGATTTACAGGATTGACAGGATTTTTCTTTTGATTCTGTCTTGTTCGTCCTGTCAATGCTGTCAAATTTCTCAGGGTTCGAACTTGTATCCCACGCCCCACACGGTCTGGATGTGGCGCGGGCTTGAGGGATCGGCCTCGATCTTTTCGCGCAGGCGGTGGACGTGCACCGTCACGGTGCTGGGGTCGATGTACTCCGCCAACCCCCACACCAGATCGAGCAACTGGTCCCGGTTGAAAACCCAGCCCGGACGGCGCGCCAGCACCCACAGGAGATCGAACTCCTTGGCCGTCAGCGGGACTTCCTCGCCGTCTGCCTCCACCACGCGCGTTTGCGGGTCGATCCGTAGATTGGCAACCTCCAGCGGACGTTCGCCCTTCATCGCGGTGGAGCCATAGGTCCGTCGCAGCACCGCCTTCACCCGGCTGACCAGTTCCTGCGGGCTGAAGGGTTTGACCACGTAATCATCGGCTCCCAACTCCAGCCCTAATATGCGATCGAGCTCCTCTCGCCGCGCGGTCAACATGATGATCGGTGTGTCACCCCGGGCTCGGATCCAGCGCGTGATTTCCAGGCCGTCCACCTTGGGCAACGTCAGGTCCAGCACCACCAGATCAGGCGACTGATTTTCCAGGACGTCGAGCGCCGCCTCCCCGTCACCCGCCACGACCACCTGGTAGCCGGCGCGTTTCAGGTAGATACTCACCACTTCGGTGACGGTGGGCTCATCGTCGACGACGAGAATGGTCGGCTGATCCATCGCATCCTCCGCCTGTAACTATCCTAACACATAGTTCTTACGATTTGCTTACGAGATTCTGTTGTGCTCGTCTATTGTACTCAAATGGTGCGGAAACGTAAAGGGGGGCGGCAGGTATGGAAACCTGCCCTACGCGGCTCAAATGGTGCTGAAAAGGAGAGAGGGTTGAGTGTTTCATGGATCGGTTGGCTTAATAAATGCGTAATATTCTCGCAAGATATGCGTAATCCTGAGCGTGTATTCTATGGTTGAAGTTACGAGATCGAGGGGGATCGCAGTCCAGATCACCCACGGTCCACGTAGCAGAGTCTGATGAGTCGGTACAGGTGTTTCGTTTCATAGAGAAGAAAGGAGCAAGACAAATGACACGCAGATCGATCTTGACATTGTTGGTAGCAGCACTGGCCCTGCTGGTGGCGGTGCCTGGGTACGCGGAGGGCGGTTCTGGCGGGATGCAGCGCTTCGTCGTCTCCGTCGACAGCGTCTCGAACTTCAGCTTCCACGACAGCGGCGCTTTCAACACGCCCGTCGGCGCCAGCGACCCGGGGGCCTTGCTTCCAGGGAAGGCCTACGAATGGACCTTCCACGCTGTGCCGGGCGATCGTCTCTCGTTCGCCACGATGCTGGTGCAGTCGAACGACTGGTTCTTCGCCCCGGCCGAGCCAGGCATCCCCCTCTACGTCAACGGCAGCAAGATGACGGGGGACGTCACCGAGTACGTCGCGCTGTGGGACGCCGGCACCGAGGGGGACGAGGTCCCCGGTGAAGGTGTCAATCAGGCGCCCCGGCAGTCGGGACCGGACACGGGACCGGCCGATCCTACGGCCTACGTGCGCCAGGTCCTGACCGACTTGATTCCACCCACAGATGAGTTGGTGCGGGTGACGCTGCGGGATGCCGGCCCCCAGACCTTCGTGTTGCGTATCGAGAACATCTCCGGCGGCAGCGACTTCGCCGCACCGCTGGCTCCGGGCGTCGGCGTGGTGCACACGGCGCCCGCCCCGCTGTTCATCAACGGTGAGCCTGACTTCGGCATGGGGTTGGAGGGGGTGGCGGAGGATGGCGCCGCGGGACCGCTGGCGGATGCGCTGGGCGCACACATGGGCGTGGACACGCCGTTGGCCCCGGTGGCCTACACGGTGCACACGGAGCTGAACCCGCTGTTCACGCCGGGGAAGCGGGCGTCGACCGGCCTGGAGCGGCTGGCGGAGGACGGTGGTCCGGCGGATCTGGTGGCCACGCTGCCGGGTGACGCTGGCGCGGCGGCTGTCGGACGCGGCGCCAGTGGCCCTGGCCCCATCGTCCCACCGCACGGCAATTACTCGTTCGAGATCGTGGCCGGCCCAGGCGATCACCTGTCGCTGGCGACGATGATGGTGCAGTCCAACGACTGGTTCTACGCTCTGCACAATCAGCCGCTGTTCGACGCCGACGAGGAGCCCATCGAGGGCAACTTCACCCACGTGGTGCGGCTGTACGACGCCGGCACCGAGGTGGATCAGCCCATCGGCTTCGGTTCCAACCAGGCGCCGCGGCAGGCGGGTCCGAACACCGGCCCGGCCGAGGGCGGGGTGGTGCAGATGGTGACGCAGATGCCGTACGCCGACGCGGCCAGCGTGCTGCACGTGACGATCACGCCACTGCCGTAGCGGCCGATTTTCTCCCGGAAGCCGGGCAGTTGCCTGGCTTCCGGGATCGACGTTCATTCCGTCCGGCCCGGCCCTGGCCGGCAGCTTCAGCGCTTCTCTGCCGTATAGCTTCTGGTGACGGACGTGCCATAAGGACCTCTCGCAATCAGAGAGGTCCTTTTTGTTCGTGCCCGCTCCGCTTGAGTTCTGCACCGGGGGGACTTGTCAATTCTCTCCAACGCGTGTCCGCCTGGACAGGCCCTTAATATGGATTGTAATGTTCACCCGCTATGATAGTAGTAGATAGCCTGCGCAGGCGGATGCGTGCGCCATTTGTGCGTGAGATAAGAGGCGTTTTGCCTGGCCGCCTGAAGGGAGGTGGGGATGGGAGGACAATTCAAGACGTAGGAAAGAGGCAGGGTTCTTCTATGGCTGGGGGAGGACTTCACCTTCGGAAGAAGTTGCCAGCCGGATCTTGAAAACTCGCAAGGAGTGAACAATCGTGAACAGGATGAAGAAAACTACAGTTGTCACTATATCGGCCTTGCTGGTGCTGGGCCTGTTCATCGCGGTCGCGCCAGCAGGCGCCACGGGGGGAGAGCCAACCGTCGTGCCCGGCAACCCAACGTGTGCAGACCTGGGCTATGACTTTGGGTTCAAGCCGCAACCGGAACCGCCGCCATCGGGCACCTATCCCTTTCCCAACGATCCATACAACTCTGTGACGATCGACACCGATGGCACCGCCCTCTACACCTACTTCGACTGGTCGAGTCCGACGCTGGGTATCGACGCCGTGATTGTCAAGGGGGGCGATGCGGCCAACGTCTATGCGTACGACCCGGAGTCGTTCGGCGACACCGGCCTCCACTCGCCCGAAAAGAATGGCAATATCCCTGACGTCAGCCACATCGAGTTCTGCTATGACTACGAGGTCGACGTTGAGAAAGATGCGGAAACCTCTTTCACTCGTACCTATGAGTGGGACATCACGAAGTCTGTAGTTCCCGATACGTGGCATTTGTTCGCCGGTGACAGCGGCACCTCCCGGTACACCGTCGCGGTCGAAAAGACCGGCTTCACGGACAGCGACTGGGCGGTGAGCGGCAACATCTACGTCGCCAACAACACGCCGTTCAAGGCGACGATCACCAGTGTCTCAGACGAAATCAGTGGCTTTGGGGCCGCGGCGGTTGACTGTGGCGTGGCTTTCCCGTACGAGCTGCCCAGCGGCGGCACACTGACCTGCTCCTACAGCGCATCTCTGTCGGATGGTTCGAACCGCACCAATACGGCGACCGTCGAGACCAGCGGCACAGTGGGCGGTGGTGAAGGGACGGCTGGCGTGGTCTTCGGCGCCCCGACGACTGAGGTCAACAAGGAGATCAACGTCACCGACAGCAACGCCGGGTCCTGGGGCCCGGTGTCTGGAACGACCTCGTGGACCTACGAAAAGACGTTCACCGAGGCAGGGACGTACGGCAACGTCGCCACCATCGTTGAGACGGGTCAGTCGGACAACGCCGAGGTGACGGTCAACGTCTATAGCATGAATGTGTCGAAGGACGCGGATACCTCGTTCAACCGCTACTGGACCTGGAGCATCGACAAGCGGGCCGACCAGAGTGAACTGACGCTCGCGGCCGGGCAGCCGTTCCTGGTGAACTACTGGGTCACGGTGGATGCCAGTTACGGGGATAACGACTTTGCCGTGAGTGGGGACATATCCGTCCACAACCCGGCGCCGATGGCGGCCACCATCAACGGCGTAGAGGACGTGCTGCCGGGCGCGACGAACCTCAGCGTCAACTGCGGCGATGTCGCGTTCCCCTATACACTGCCTGCCGGGCAGACGCTACAATGTAGCTACAGCGCCGATCTGCCCGATGCGTCAAACCGCACCAACACCGCCAAGGCCAAGTTGCAGAACTATACCTACGACTACCAGTTAAACGCGACGCCCGCTGGTGAGACTGAGTTCGCCGGCACGGCCGAGGTTGCGTTCGGCGCCACCCCTGACGACGAAATCGACGAGTGCATCGACGTCAGCGACACCAACGTTGGCTTCCTGGGCACCGTCTGCGCCGCGGATGCGCCCAAGACCTTCGAGTACAGCCTGTGGGTCGGACCCTACGATGCGTGCGGCACGTACGAGGTCGCAAACACGGCTTCCTTCGTCACGAACGACAATGGCAACACCGGTTCCGACAACTGGACGGTCCACGTCACCGTGCCATGCGCGGGCTGCACGCTGACCCAGGGTTACTGGAAGACGCACTCCTCGCACGGCCCGGCGCCGTACGACGACACCTGGGACCTGCGGGACGGCGGGGATGCCCTGTTCTTGGGCACCGGCAAGAGCTACTATGAGATCCTGTGGACCGTGCCCAAGGGCGGCAACGCCTACATCATCCTGGCCCACCAGTACATCGCCGCCGAGCTGAACAAGCTCAACGGCGCCTACGTCCCACCAGAGGTCCAGAGTGCAATGGATGAGGCAGAGGAACTGCTGATCAAGTACGAAGAAAAGCTGTCCATCCCGAAGAAGGGCGCGGATCGGGAATGGGCCATTGAGCTCTATGAGTTACTCGACGACTACAACAACGGGTACATCGGCCCGGGCCACTGCTCGGAGTAGTTGGTCAGTCTTGTAGCAGCGTAGGAGGTAACTTTTGGGGCGATGGGATTCAATCCCATCGCCCCTCTGCGTTAGTGTGCTATTTTTCCCTCTCAAGGAGAGATTCCCATATCGGCCAGGAATCTCATGCCGCAGTCAGCTCCAGCGCGTGGACAGACTCGTCGGCTAACCAGGCAGCATATTCCAGGGCCTGGCGAATGTCATCAGCTTCGAGGTAGGGATAGGTAGAGGGCCACGTCGCACCCGCCAAACGGCGGGGGTGCGAAGGGGCTGAATCACCCTGTTTGTGGGCCAACTGCGGCTGTACAATGGGGGTGTCTTCTCGACAGACAGGTAGGGGAAGACTTGGGGGGTACGGCCAACCGGGCTGGTGTTCTTCAAGTAGGTGTGCTACACTGGGTGCAGTAGTGTGTTCCCGGTCCACGAGCTGGCGTGTGCTGGACGGGGAAGTGGTTCGGAGGGAGGGTGATATGATGGATCATACCGGCCACGAGGAGATGTTCCGCAGGCGTTTCTGGATCAACTTGCTGCTCACGATCCCGGTCCTGCTGTTCAGCCCGATGCTGCAGGACTGGCTGGGTTTCCGTATGCCGGATTTCCCCGGCAGCCGGTGGGTGGGCCCGGCCTTCGCGCTGGCGATTTTCGTCTACGGCGGCGTGCCCTTCCTGCGCATGGCTGTGCCGGAGGTGCGAAGCCGCAAGCCGGGGATGATGACGCTGATCTCGCTGGCGATATCGGTCGCTTTCGTGTACAGTGTTTTCGCGGTGTTCGCCTCCCCCGGGAGTGGGTTCTTCTGGGAAATGGCGACGCTGATCGACGTGATGCTGCTGGGCCACTGGCTGGAGATGCGCAGCGTGCGCCAGGCGTCGGGTGCACTCAACGAGCTGGCCAGGCTGATGCCCGACACGGCCGAGCGTCTGCTCCCCGACGGCGAGACCGAGGAGGTGCCGGTGAGCGCGCTCCAGAACGGCGACCGGGTATTGGTCCGTCCGGGGGCCAGCATCCCGGCGGATGGCGTGGTGGAGGAGGGCGAGTCGGACGTCAACGAGGCCATGATCACCGGGGAGTCCAGGCCGGTGTCGAAGGAGCCCGGCGCCCAGGTGATCGGCGGCACGATCAACAGCGACGGCAGCCTGCGGGTGCGGGTGACGGCCACGGGGGATGAGACGGCGCTGGCCGGCATCATGCGCCTGGTGGAGGAGGCCCAGGGGAGCAAGTCCGACACGCAGATCCTGGCGGACAAGGCCGCCGGGTGGTTGTTCTACGTCGCGCTGGGCGTCGCGGCCATCACGGCGGTGGCGTGGCTGGTGGCCGTGGGGTTCCAGTTGGCGGTGCTGGAGCGGGTGGTGACCGTCCTGGTGATCGCGTGCCCGCACGCGCTGGGCCTGGCGATCCCGCTGGTGGTGGCGATCAGTACCTCGATGGGGGCCAACAACGGCATCCTGGTGCGCGACCGGCTGGCGCTGGAGGAGGCGCGCCAGGTGGACGTGGTGGTCTTCGACAAGACGGGGACGCTGACCGAGGGGGAGTTCGGCGTGGTGGATATGGTGACCGGCGGCGGGTGGGACGAGGACCGGGCGCTGGCGCTGGCGCTGGCGGTCGAGGGGGACTCCGAGCACCTGATCGCGCGCGGCGTCCGCCGCAAGGCGGAGGAGCGGGGCGTCAACGCGCCCCCGGTGGACGACTTCGAGGCCATCAAGGGCCGCGGCATCCGCGCCGTGTACGACGGCGACCCGGTGTACGTGGGCGGTCCCCGGCTGCTGGAGATGCTGGGCATCGACCTGGCGGACGATCTGGCCCGCTTCACCACGGCTGCGGGCCAGAAGGGGCAGACCGTCGTCTACCTGGTGGCCGAGGAGCGGGCGGTGGCGGCTTTCGCGCTGGCCGACGTGGTCCGTTCCGAGAGCAGGCAGGTGGTGAAGCGGCTGCAGGAGATGGGGGTCCAGGTTGCTATGCTCACCGGCGATAGCGAGGCGGTGGCGGAGGCGGTGGCCGAGGAGCTGGGCATCGACACCTACTTCGCCGAGGTGTTGCCGGAGTACAAGGATCAGCAGATCGAGCACTTGCAGCGCGAGGGCAAGCAGGTGGCGATGGTCGGCGACGGTGTGAACGACGCGCCAGCGCTGACGCGCGCCGACGTGGGCATCGCCATCGGCAGCGGCACCGACGTGGCGATCGAGTCGGCGGGCATCATTCTGGTCAAGAGCAACCCGCTGGACGTGGTCAAGGTGTTTGAGCTGAGCCGGGCGACGTATCGCAAGATGGTCCAGAACCTGATCTGGGCCACCGGCTACAACGTCATCGCCCTGCCGTTGGCGGCGGGCGTATTGGCCTCCGTGGGCTTCGTGCTCTCGCCGGCCGTGGGGGCGCTCTTCATGTCCCTGAGCACGGTGATCGTCGCCATCAACGCCCAACTGCTGCGCCGGACCGACCTGGGCGGGTAGGGGGAGGTGGAGCCGCGCCTGAGGCGGCGATTTCAGGAGGGTCAGGAGGGATAGAGACCGTGGGCGACAAGATCCGCGTGTTATTGGCCGACGATCACGCCGTCGTGCGCAAGGGCATCCGCGAGTTTCTGGAGGAGGCCGGGGACGTCGAGGTGGTGGCCGAAGCGGGGGACGGCGCAGAGGCGCTCCGCCTGGTGGAAGCCCACCAACCCGACGTGGCGGTGCTGGACATCCGCATGCCGGAGGTGACCGGGGTGGAGGCGACGCGACGCATCAAGGCGCACGTCCCCGGCACGCGTGTGCTCATCCTCACCTCCTACGACGACGACCCCTACGTGTTCGCCCTGCTGCAGGCCGGGGCCGACGGCTACGTGCTCAAGACGGCCAGCAGCGACGAGTTGGTGCAAGCCGTGCGCACGGTCGACCGAGGGGAATCGGCGCTCAGTCCGGAGATCGCCAGTAAAGTGGTCCGGCAGGCCGTGACCGGCCGGCCCGAAGGGGCCGCGGACCAGGTGGAGAAGCTCTCGGAGCGGGAGCTGGACGTGCTGCGCCTGGCCGCGCGCGGGCTGACCAACCGGCAAATTGGACACGAGCTGGGCATCAGCCACCGCACCGTCCAGGGGCACCTGCAGAGTGTGTACGGCAAGCTGGGCGTCAACAGCCGCACCGAGGCGGTCACCGAGGCGCTGCGGCGTGGTTGGATCGTGATATCGTGATCGGGTGAGGTGCCACCGTGCGTCGCTGGTTCCGTAGCTTACAGGCGCAACTCTTTCTGTGGGCCGTGCTGCCGGTCACTTTCGTGATCATCGCCCTGGCGTTCACGGGGGTCTACGCGCACCAGCGGGCCATGCGGGACTTCGTGGCCGAGCGGGACCTGGCGGTGGCGCGCCTGAATGGCCGGATGATCGCGGATGGCCTGGCCCACGGCGTGGTCGGCGCTGATGGGGCTGGACTGGCCGCCTGGATGGCACCCCTGGCCGGCGACCAGCCGGGCACGCTCATCGTCGTCGATGGGGCAGGCCGGGTGCTGGCTCATCCGGATCGGCAGCGGATCGGGGTCGCCCTGGGCGGCGACCGCGGTGTGGCCGAGGCACTGCGGCAGCGCGACGGGGCCGTCATCGTGTCCGACGGGGCGAACGGGCCGATGGTGGTCGCGTTTGCCCCCGTGGTTGGGACCGAATGGGTGGTGCTGGTGCAGGAGCCCGTGGAGGGACTCATCGGCCCGATCCTGCGCCTTTCGAGCCTGGGCCCCATCGTCGCTGCCGGCGCCGGCGTTCTCTCCCTGTTGGTCCTCACCTTCGGCTGGCTCACCATCGTCCGTCCCCTGCAAGGCCTGGCCGACGCGGCGGGGCAGGTTTCGTGGGGGGACGATTCGGCCATCGCCAGACCCGTCCGCGGCGTGCAAGAAGTGCAGGATCTGCATCGGGCGCTGTCGGAGATGGTGGAACGCATCCAGGGCTACCAGGCCGGGATGCGGGACTACCTGGGGGCGGTCACGGAGGGTCAGGAGACGGAGCGAGCGCGGCTGGCCCAGGACTTGCACGACGGCCCGGTACAGGATCTGATCGCCCTGGCCCAGCGGGCGGAGATGGCGCGGCGGCTGGTGGCGCGCGGCGAGACGGAACGCGCGCAGGCGCTGATCGAGGAGACGCGGCGGGCCGAACTGAAGACCGTGGAGGAGCTTCGCCGGATCATCGGCGCGCTGCGGCCCGCATACCTGGAGGACCTGGGTTTCCTGCCCGCACTGGAGATGCTGGTGCGACAGGCGGATGCGCGGACGGACGCGCGGGTCCGGCTGGAGAAGACCGGCGCGGTGCGCCGGTATGTTCCCGAGGTAGAGCTGGCCGCCTACCGCATCGCCCAGGAAGCGCTCCACAACGCCGTCCAGCACGCCCAGGCACGGGCCATCACCGTCCGCGTTCGCTGCGATCCTGATGGCCTGGCTCTCTCCGTGGCTGACGATGGTGTGGGGTTCACCCTGCCCCAGAGACCGGACGTGCTGACCCAGGCGGGCCACTTCGGGTTGGTCGGTATGCAGGAGCGGGCCACCCGGCTGGGGGGCTCGTTCCGGGTCCAGACTGCACCGGGCGAAGGCACCCAGGTCAACGTCCGGCTGCCCGCCCACCTCCCCACGGCGTAGGCCGTTTTCCCCTTGCAGTTCCCCGCCAAATGGCGCTCCCATCCACACCTCGCATGTGATACACTGTTCGTAGTATCTTATCAATACGTGGGGGGAGACGGGGGGTACGGGTGGCGAAGCCGCCCGCACCCGCCTCCGGCCCCCGGTCCATTGAGAAGATACCTGTTCGTACTTTATAGAACCGTGGGAGGTGTCAGATGAAGACGATACTGTATATTGGTCTGGGAATCGTGCTTACAGCGGCCCTGGTGCTCGTTGGGCTAACTGTGGGATGGGCGTTGTGGGGCCGCCGGCTGTGGGCTGGGCCGGAATACGGCGCAGGTCCTGGAATGATGGGAAGGTGGAGCGCCCCGGCGGCGCCGTGCGCGGGCTCCGGCGCGGGGTGGGGATGCAGGGGCGGTGCGGGAGGCGTGTGGGACGGAACGGCGCAGCCTGCCGACGGGCTGACGATCAAGGAGGCCCACGAGGCGGTGGAGGGGTACGTGGCTGCGCAGGGCTACGGGGACCTGGAGGTCGCCGAAGTGATGGAGTTCGAGCTGAACTTCTACGCTATCGTGCGCGAGCCCGACACCGGCATCGGGGCGATGGAGCTTTTGATCGACAAGCAGACCGGCGCCGTCAGCCCGGAGATGGGGCCGAACATGATGTGGAACGCGCGTTATGGGATGAACGGACGGGGTGGCGGCAGGATGGGCGGGGCTGTGGGGACCAACACCGTCGCGCCGGAGGAGGCGCTGGATATTGCCCAACGGTGGTTGGACGCTCACCGGTCCGGTGTGGCCGTCGAGGAGCACGCGGATCCTTTCTACGGGTACTATACGATCCACACCGTGGAGGACGGCGAGATCGAGGGGATGCTCAGCGTCCACGGCACCACCGGCCAGGTCTGGTACCACACCTGGCACGGGGCGTTCGTTCAGATGATCGAGGAGGAAGGTCACGATTGAGTAGCGAATCGGCGAGTCAGCGAATCAGCGAGTTAGCGAGTCAGCGAATCAGCGAGTTGGCGAGTTAGCGAGTTAGCGAGTTAGCGAGTTGGCGAGTTAGCGAATCAGCGAGTTGGCGAGTTAGCGAGTTGGCGAGTTAGCGAATCAGCGAGTTGGCGAGTTAGCGAGTTAGCGAGTTGGCGAGTCAGTGAATCGGCGAGCGGGCGAGAGGGCGACCATTCGCCGATTCGCCGGCTGTGTTGGAATAGCTAGAATGGGGGCTTTGGAAACAAGTCTCCCCAGAAGTGAAATGCGGTCCGGCGCTGTGGCGTTTTGACTTTTGTGCCTACCTGCAATATACTCTGTGCGTATTACCGTAGGGATTTCCGGAATGAAGAAAGCGTGGCTTTCCAGGCAAAGCTGGGAAGTTGTTGAAGAACAACTTCTATGAACGAGGCAGGTACGCGATGAACTGGCAAGATCGAATCGTTGTCGACCTGAGATTCTGGTGGGGAAGCCTGTTGTGAAAGGCACGCGCCTCGCCGTAGAGTTTATCATTGATCTCTTGGCCCAAGGGTGGACGGAGACGGAGATTCTTCGCAATTATCCAGGCTTGACGCACGAGGACATCCGGGCTTGCCTGCTCTATGCAAGCACTGTCTTGAAAGCCGAAAAGGTCTATCCCTTTGCACTGGCCGGGGCATGATCCGATGCATATCCTGGTCGACGAGAATTTCCCTGGAGACGCGGTGCGTGCGCTGCGGGAGCGGGGGCACGACGTCGTAGAGGACGATCGCATCCGTATGACCGCTCTGCCTGGAGCGTGATGGATCCTTTGACGCTTGGTGGCACGATCGTCGGCATCCTGGCGGCCGTGGCCGGCATCGTCGCCGCTGTGTTCCAGGTGCGCGAGTATCTGGAGAAGCGGCGCGAGAGGGCCGGTGCGCCCGGTCGCGATGCGCGGCCAGCACCCCCGGCGGCTGGACCCCAGGTCCCCCACAATCTGCCGCCGCGGCGCGAGTTCGTCGGCCGGGAAAGGGAGAAGGCGCGCGTCCACGAGGCGCTGCGCTCGCGCTCCTACCTGGTCAGCATCGACGGCATCGGCGGCATCGGGAAGACGGTCCTGGCACTGGAGGTAGCCCACGAGTGCCTGCGCGCCAGCCGGGGGGACGATCCGGCCGGCGACGTCGCGACGTTCGACGGGTTCATCTGGACGACGGCCAAGGACCGCGACCTGACCCTGGATGGGCTGCTCGACGCCGTTGCCCGAACGCTGGCGTATCCCGGCGTTGCGCAGCAACCGTTGGAGGACAAGCGGGACGCGGTGCAGAAGCTGCTGCGGGAGAGGCCGTATCTGCTGGTCGTGGACAACTTCGAGACGATCGCCGACGAGGGGGTGCGCGACTTCCTGCTGGAACTGCCGGAGCCGTCCAAGGCGCTGATCACCACGCGGCAGCAGAAGCTGCGCCGGGCCTGGGCCGTCTCGCTCAAGGGGTTGGCCGAACCGGAGGCGCTGGCGCTGATCCGCAGCCAGGGCAACCGGCTGGGCCTGGCTGCGCTGGAGCGGGCCGCGGATCCGGTGCTGTTGCGCCTGTACGAGGCGACCGGCGGCGCGCCGCTGGCGATCAAGTGGGCGGTGGGCCAGATCAAGCAGCGGGGTCAGTCGTTGGACACGGTGCTGGCGGCGCTGCACGGGGCGCGGGGGGATATCTTCGACTACATCTTCGCCCGCTCGTGGGAGCTGGTGTCAGAAGACGCCCGGCGGGTGCTCACGGTGATGCCGCTTTTCGCCACCTCCGCCTCGCGGGAGGCGATCGAGGCAGCCAGTGACGTGCGTCACTTTGCGCTGGACGAGGCGCTGGGGCAGCTCGTCGAGATGTCCCTGGTGGATGCGACGGATGAACTGGACCTGGCGCGGCGGCGGTATGGCGTGCACCCGCTGGCACGGGCCTTCGCCGCGGCGAAAAGCAAGGCGGCATCGGACACCCAGGAGGACGCATGGGGGCGCCTGGCGGCGTTCTTCCGCGCATTCACCGGGCAATTCGGCGGCGCGTGGAATCAGGATGGGTTCGCTCGCCTGGAACCAGAGCTACCCAACGTGCTGGCGACCATCGGCTGGTGCTGGGAACAGCAGCGGGCCGGCGTGGGCCTGGACATCTTCGACAGAATCATCGACTTCCTGCTCATCCGTGGCTATTGGAATGATGCGATGGCCCTCGGCCAGCAGGCGATGGGCATAGCCACGCAGATGGGGGACGAATCCCGTGCCGCGTTTCTCCAAATCTGGCCGATTGGATGGCTTCACCGTCATCGGGGGGATCTTGGTCTGTCGGAGGCGCAGGTGACGCAGGCGTTGGTGGCGTTCGAGCGGCTGGGTGAGGCGGAGGGCATCTCTCTGGCGAAGCGCCACCTGGGACGCATCGCGTTGGATCGGCGCGAACTGGCGCGAGCAGAGGATCTGTTCCGGGAAGCGCTGGCATTCTATCAGCCTGCACAGTATGAACGTCAGCGCTACCAGGTGATCGCCAACCTGGCAAACGTGGCCATGGAGCGGGATGACCTGAGCACCGCCTGGACGCTGTGTCACAGCGTGCTTGAACCGGCGCGGCGGTTTGGCGATCCCCAACGGGTCTCTCACCTGCTGGGCGTCCTGGCCGGGGTAGCGCGCCGGCGTGGTGAACTGGCGCAGGCGAGGGCGTACGGGGAGGAGTCCCTGGGTCTGGCGAGGGAGATGGGACGTCTGGACGCGATCGCAGATAACCAGTTCTGGTTGGCCAAGACTGAGATGGAGGTGGGAAGCGAGCGATTGGCCAGACAGCGGTTGCTCGATGCCCTGGAGATCTATCGCAGGCTGGACATGGAGTCCAACGTGAGAGAGATCGAAGCGCTCCTCGCTCGGTTGGGGGGACCGGCAGATTAGAGCAGGGGCCGCCCGGCGATGAAGTCGCCGGGCTACGGAGCAGCGCCCCATGAATAGGGCTGAAGAATGTTCGAACCCGTGGGGGCTAGCAATCAAACCAACAGTCTTGTAAGGCGGGTTTCTTACCCGCCTCTTCCGCCGCACCGTGGGGGAACAACATCACTTTGTCCCCGACGGCCGGTCGGCCCTTTCTCGCGTTGACGGCAACTGGATATACTGTATACTGTAACATGGGCCATCGGTTCATACCGGGCTTGCGCGTATGCGGTTGTGTCGTTCCAAAGGGAGGAACCTGGAACGGAAAGAACTGTTTCAGGGGAGGGTATGATGCCCACTTTTCAAGCTGCTGTCATCTCACGTCAGGATGTGATCGATGAAGTCATCCAGAGGGTGTTCAAGGTTGTGCATCCTCAACGAATCGTGCTTTTCGGTTCGGCAGCCAGGGAGCAGATGGGGCCGGACAGTGACCTGGATTTGCTGGTGATTGTGCAGGGGAAGGTGCATCGCCGCGCTCTGGCCCAGGAGATCATACGTAACCTGCACGGCGTACCATTGCCGGTGGACATCGTCGTGGCAACAGAGCAGGACGTCGAACAATTCGGCGACAAGGTCGGAACCATCCTGCGGCCTGCGCTGAGGGAAGGACGGGTGATCTATGAGCGAGACACGTGATCCGACGGATCCGCAGGTATGGCTGGCTCGCGCCCGGAGCAATCTCAGACTGGCCGAGCTCGGTCACCAGCGGGGTGTTTTCCTGGAGGATCTGTGCTTTGAGGCCCAGCAGGCGGCAGAGAAGGCTCTCAAAGCCATCTGTGTGCGTCATAGTCTCGACTTTCCCAAGACTCACTCGCTGGTGATTCTGATGGATATCTTGGAGTCGGCCAACCTGGAGATCCCGCCCGATGTCAAAGTGGCTGATGTGCTGACTCAATATGCCGTCCAGGTCCGCTACCTTGGCTGGATCGAAGAGGTCGTGGAGGCAGAGTATCAGCACGCCGTGGAGTTAGCTCGAAGAGTCGTTGCGTGGGCGGAAGGTATCCTGTAATGCGAGCTGGCCACTAGGTCGGATCAGCGTGAGGCACTGGCGCGCTGTGGAGCCGGCATCGATCGGCTCAAAGACCTGTTGGGAGCGTCAGGAGGTTGCCCCATGTTCTGGTATCCACCTCCCAAAGTTGAGTTCTCGAAGAAACACAAGCGGTTCTTGCGGAACCTGACCATCGAAGAAGATGGCCCCGGCACGATCTTGCGGGATTTCGCCGCCATGGTGGGCTACGTCCAGGAGCGGAAGCTGCCCTTGACGCCCATGTACCAGTTGCCACGGCGGACGCTGCCCGAGATCAACGCCCGCCTGGCGCACCCGCTCCAACTGGGCCTGAGCCACCCCCTCCAGAAGTCCTATCCGCACATCCACGGGCTGTATCTCCTGGTGCGGGCTTCCGGGTTGACGGCCATCGCAGGCACAGCCAGGAAGCCGGTGCTGGTCGTGGACGACGTGGTCTACCATGCGTGGGAGGGCCTCAACCCGACCGAGCGCTACGGCGCGCTCCTCGAGGCCTGGCTGCTGCGGGGGCACGAGGAGATCATCGGCGAGGACCGGCGCTCCCAGTTTTTCATCCCCAAAACGTTTCACAACGTGGTCTACTCGCTTTCCCAGATTGCTGATTCCGGGATGGAGTTTGCCGGGTACAAGGATGCCATAGACCGGTTGGGCTACTATCCGGGCTGGCACAACGTGGGCCTGCTGGAGCTGTTTGGCTGGATCTCGGTCCAGCACGGCACCCCGGTACCGGGTGAGGCCTGGCAGATTGAGCACATCTGGCGCACCCCGGTGGGCGATGCGTTCCTGGCCGCGCTGTACGACGGGTTCTTCGGCGATCGGGACCAGGTCCTGCAACTCGAAGGTGAGGGGATGGTCCCGTCGGGCGCGTTGCAGCCCGCGCTCCAACCCTACCTGCCGGCCTGGCGACGACCCTTCGCCGTGCCCAGGTGGAGCTTCCGGGACGGCCTGCACGTGTTCAAGGTGTCGTTGGATCGGTGCCTCTGGCGCCGGATCGCCATTCCCGCGGATCTGCCCCTGGACGCGTTGGCCTCCGGCATTCTCGACGCGTACGAGTTCGACCACGATCACTTGTACGAGTTCTCATACCTGAATCGCTTCGGAGTGCAGGAACGCGTCAATCATCCTTACATGGACGAAGGCCCGCGGGCGAGCGAGGTGCGGGTCGGTGACGTGCCCATCGGGGTTGGGGGCACGATGACTTTTACGTATGACTTTGGGGATTGGTGGGAATTTGCCGTCACGCTGGAGCGCGTCGAGGCGCCGGACGCGTCGGTCGAAAGCCCGGTTGTGTTGGAGTCGGAGGGCGAGGCCCCGGAGCAGTATGGGACGTGGGTTGGTTTGGAGTGAGGGAAAGGGGTATCTGGCACGCGGGTTGATTTGTCTTGATGCCCCCGGGACGGGGGCTGGGAGCTTTGGAAAAAAGGTGTCCCAGGTGTTATTGTACCATATTTGGCGAATTTGGCCTATGACCATCCACAGCGAGACTGGGGCGGAAGAGAACTGTGCCACGTTTGCCAAGATGTAGGAGCGATAAACCAGATGCTGGATGAAACATTCGTCAACGATTCCAGTGCGCCGGACAGAGACTCTCTCTCTCGCTCTTCACGCGCCTCCAGGCGGTTGGAGCTCGTCATCACGATACTCGGCCTGCTGGGGCTGGCGTTGTTCGTCGTCTTCTACGACCGCGCCTTCCCCACCGCCGCCATCGATCTGGAGCTCTCCCGCGCCGAGATCTTGCAGCGCGCCCGCGGTTACCTGGAGGGCCAGGGGTACGACGTGGCCGACCACCGGTCCGCCCTCACGTTCTCCGGCGATTCCTGGGCCTCCTTCTACCTGCAGCGCACGGTGGGCATCCCCGAGACCAACCGCCTGATCCGGGAGGCGCAGGTGCCGGTCTGGTATTGGCACGCCCGCTGGTTCCGCCCCCTCCAGAAGGAGGAGTTCGGGGTCGACCTTTCGCCGGACGGCGAGGTGGTCGCGCTCTCACACCTGGTCCTGGAGGACGCCCCGGGGGCCAGTCTCACGCAGGCGCAGGCCCGGGCGCTGGCGCAGGAGTACGTGGGCCGGGATCGGGGCTGGGACCTGGACGACTGGGAGGAGGTCTCCGCCTCCAGCGAGGACCGCCCCGGCGGCCGCACCGACCACCGCTTCGCGTGGAAGCGGCGCGACTGGGACGTCGGGGAGAGCGAGCTGCGGCTGGCGGTGACGGTGCAGGGTGACCGGGTGGGGCGCTACGACTACTGGCTCAAGGTGCCGGAGGCGTTCCAGCGGGACTTCGTCCAGCAGCGGGACGTGGCCGCCTTCGTCGCCGGATGGAGCCTCGACGCCGGCCTGGTGCTCATCGGGCTGACGCTCCTCGTGGCGCTGTGGCGGGCCCGGTGGCAGATCCCCGTCACCTTCTCCTCCGCCCTGCGCCCGGCGCTGGCCGTGGCCGGGATCATCCTGTTGGCCGGGGCGAACGAGCTGCCGCTGGCCAAGGCCTGGTACGGCACGACGCAGGAGTACGCGCTGTTCTGGATGAACCGGCTGTACGCCATCGGCTTCTCGGCGGCCTTCACCGGCGGTGCGGTGCTGGTGCTGTGGATCCTGGGGCGGTGGCTGAGCCAGCAGGTGTGGCCGCGCCAGGACCGGATCCTGGCCCGCCGGGGGGATCGATGCCGCCGGCTGGCCCGCTCCGGCTGGCGCGGGCTGATGCTGGGGCTGATGATGGCGGGGTACGCCGTCGCGTTCTACCTGGTCGCCACGCGGCTGCTGGGCGGCTGGACGCCCATGGGGCCGGCGTATACCTACGCCTACGCCACGCCGCTGCCCTTCCTGGGCGCGCTGCAGGTCGGGCTGGTGCCGGCGACGTGGGAGGAGTTGGCGTTCCGGCTGCTGGGTATCACGGCCGTCCTGTGGCTGGCGCGGTCGTGCACCCGGCTGCCGCGGGCCGCGCGGGGGGTCCTGGCGCTGGTCGTGCCGGGCGTGCTGTGGGGGTTCGCCCACCTGGGGTACGTGCGCGATCCGCTCTACCTGCGGGGGATCGAGCTCACGCTGGCGGCCGTGTTCTTGCAGGGGCTGTTCTTCCTGCGCTTCGACCTGACGACGACCATCGTGGCCCACTTCGTCTACAACGCCGGGCTGGGCGCGGTGCCGCTGCTGCGGTCGGGCGAGCCGTACTTCGTCGCGTCGGGGCTGGTCGTCCTGTTGGCGATGCTCTCGCCGATAATGCCGTACGCGGTGCGGGAGGCCCGGCGCCGGCTGCGGGGCGAGTCCCACCCGGTCGTGCGGCCGCGGATCCGGCCCGCGGGCGCCGGGGACGTCGAAGCGCTGGCGGCGCTGCCCATCCCTCTCGATGAGGGCGTCGACTGGCCGGCCTTGCTCGCCGACCCGGACGCGGCGGTGCTGTGCCTGTGGGCGGGGGACGATCTCGCGGGCGCGGCCGCCGGGCGGATCGCGTCGGGTGCGCAGGGGCGCGTGCTGGCGATCTACGTCGCGCCGGACTGGCGCCGCCGGTACTGGGGCAGCGAGCTGATGGAGGCACTGTGCGCCCGGCTGGAGGCCCAGGGCGCGGAATCGGTCGAGGCGCAGGTGGGCGTGGAGGACAAGTTGGGCGCGCGGTTCATGGCCAGCCAGGGCTGGCGCCGGGTGGCCGTCACCTTCCGCTGGCCCGTGGAGCCGCCGTTGATCCCTGGGTGGGGGGAGGTGTGGGGGAGGATGGGGTTCGGGCGGCGGGCACGGGAGTGCGAGGGAGACGGATGAGTGCTGAAGATTGACATCAACGGGCTGGGCTGAGGATCAGAGTCTATCACTCTCGCCGGCCCGCGCCGGCACCACCGCCCCCACCTGCATCTCCTGGCTTTGGCTGCGCACGACCACTGCCCCGCGCTCCTGGGGCTGCATCACCGCCACCCACGGTGCGTCGTACGCCCGCGCCAGCGCGGCCCACAGCCACTGGGGCAGCTTCCCGCTCAGCACCACCCCCTCCGCCGGGCAGGGCGGGACCCGGAAGTCCGCCGCGTCGGCCAGGTCCAGGTACGCGTCGGGGAGGCCGAAGGCCAGCAGCCGCGCGCCGGGCAAGGGGCGCTGCTGCACCGTGATCGGGCCGTTGGGCGCTGGGCGTCCCACCTGGACATCCGGGGCCTCGATCCAGCCCAGGCGCACGTCGAACAGGAAGAACGGGGCGGGGAACGCGTGGGCGGCGGCGGCCGCGTACAGCCAGTTGGGGCCGCGCCCGTAGAGCGCCAGCGGCTCCCCTTCGGGCAGGTATGCCAGCACCACCGGCAGGCTTGCGGGTTCCCAGTTGTGCGGGTCCTGCTCCACCTGCCCCGCGAGCCGCTCCAGGTCGACCGCCAGCTCGGCCGGCGCGCTCTCCAGGTGACGGCGGCGCAGATCGCCAGAGGCGGCGGTGAAGAGCGTGTCCAGCCGCGCCACGAGCGCGGCGAAGGTCGGTCCGGTCGCGCGCTGCCCGCGCTCCAGCCCGGCCAGCGTCCCGCGTACCAGCGGCTGCTCCCGCTCCAGCCGGTTCTGGCCGTACAGCTCGGAGCGCAGGTCTGCCAGGATGATCAGGCCGTGGAGCGCGAAGCGCGCCGCCCAGTCCCGCCGGGTCGCCCGGTCCGGGGTGAGCAGGATCCCGTGGGTGCAGTCGTCCAGCACCGCCTCCTGCTCCGGCGTCGGCAGCCCGCCCACGTCGACGATGAGCGGCAGGTGACGCCGGGCAACGTCGCGCCGCAGGAGGGGGAGCCAGGCCTCGCTGCGGGCGCCCTTGATCCGCAGATGGCGTACCGCCTCCCGGTCGCCCTCCTGGAACCAGTCCCCCTCGCAATCGGGGGGGTAGGCGCGCAGGAGATAGTGGAGCACGCCCCGCTCCCGCAGCGCGCGGGTCAGGCTGTGCGCCAGGACGGACTTGCCGCTGTTCGGCGGTCCGCCGATGGCCACTGCGGGCAATGGGTTAAAGATAATTTGACTTTTTTCCGCAATGTTCATATACTATACCCAAGATGTCGTCCCATTCGCAATCCGAGGAGAGATCGACGGCCCTCGTCACAATGGGCGGCCAGGCCCAGGTGGTCACCTTCGCGCTGGACGCGCTGCTGGCGCGTGGCGTGGAGGTGGCGACGGTCCTGGTGCTGCATCTTTCCCCGGCGGACCCCCGGGTGCGGCGCGCGCTGGCCCAGTTGAGCGCGGAGTTCGCGGGTGAGCGGTATCAAGATCGGCCGCTCGTCTTCCGCCACCTGCCGATCCAGGCCGGTGAGACGCCGCTGGTCGCGATCCGCAGCGCTGGAGACGCCGAGGCGGTCTGGGCCACGTCGCGCGATCTGCTGACCGAGCTCAAGCGGGCGGGCCAGCCGCTGCACCTGTGCATCGCCGGTGGGCCGCGTTTGATGGCACTGACGCTCACCAGCGCGGCGATGCTGCAATGTGACCATCGCGATTGCCTGTGGCATCTCTACACGCCCCGTCCGTTCCTGGAGAAAGCGCGCGACGGGGCGATCCTCCACGCGCCCACGGAGGCCGGGGTCCACTTGATCCCCGTGCCGATGGTTCCGTGGGGCGCCTATTTCCCCGCGCTCCAGGCGCTGTCCCGTCCCACTGCCCCCTTTTCCATTCCCCCCGACCCGGCGGACGCCGCCTGCTGCGCCGCTGTTTGGGCACAACTCACCGACCGCCAGCGGGACGTGTTGCACGTGCTGGCCGACGGCCTGCTTCCCCAGGAGGCCGCCGAGCAGTTGTGCATCACCCTCAAGACGCTCGATACCCACAAGACGGAGATCTTCGCCGAATGCCGCAACGCCTGGGCACTGCCACAGGACGCGCGGCTGACCTACCACTTTCTTCGAGAGAAGTTCGGGCCCTGGATGGCTTTTAAAGGCTGGCTGGGGCAGCGTTGTTGATAGTTGTTGGTCGCTCCTGGTAACATATTAACTCAAACGTGCGGGTAGCACATCAGAGGAATCCCTGAAAAGAATCCGGGCAAACCCCGTTGATGGAAGGGGGGTGCGCGGGTATACTGAGGGTGTGGGGGCAGGCGGGCGCTGGCGAGGCCGTTGCGAGGCGGGGGGATCAGTGACTGCTTGGCTAGGAAGTGATGGCAGGAAAAGGAGAACGTCCTGTGAGCGAATGGACTCCGTATCAAACCAACCACCTCTTCTTGTTGGTGGGAAGAAACCCTTTGCCCAACTACGTGGCTGCCCGTTTGTTGCTGCAGCCGGCTGGAACTCTTCATCTGCTCCATTCCGCGGGCCCTCTTGGAACGGGGCAGGTGGCTCAAAACCTGATGGCCCATTTTCCAGAGAACAACCCTCAACTCATCCCTGTCGACTCGCGGGATATCGCCGACATCCGTCGACAGGCGGAACGCTACCTGGAGTGCCTTTCCCCAGGTTCTGTCGGATTGAACTACACGGGTGGCACCAAGATCATGGCTGTCCAGACCTACCGGCTCATCGAAGAGTTTTGCAGGCGCCGGGGGCGTGAGGCTGTATTTAGCTATCTGGACGCCGATACATTGGAGATGAGCGTTGATCCTCAACCAGGCCACCGGGCTTTCCGGCACAAGGTTGCACTAGAGGTGACTCTGTCTATTGAGGATCTGTACAACCTGCACGGCATCCGGCTGGTCGGTCAGCCTCAAATCGATCCCCGGCTGCCCGATCTTGCCCGTGCGTTGGCCCAGATGCACGGTACGTCCGCTGGCATCCAGGCTTGGAGGAAAAGCCGCCAAGTATTGAAGTCGTGCGATGGACGCCTGTGGCGAGAAGTCAAGGCTGAACTCATCCAGATCGGTACGACATCTGAGGTGATCACCCTCCTGGAAAAAGCACTGGCCTTGGAGGATTCGAAGCCGGTCAGTCTGCGTACCGCCGCGAGGGAGGCCGGTTTCAAGAGCTCCAGAGCGCTGTTGCTCTGGCTGATTGGTTTCTGGCTTGAACACTGGGCATTGGCCTGCATCAGAGATCTTGGGTACAAACATCGTGCGCAGGGGTTGACTGGGATGACATCCCGAAGATTCGAGATCGATGTGGCAGTAATGCGTGGGTACCAGCTCTTCGCTCTCTCGTGCGGTGTGACGGATGATCACAGAAGGGCCAAACTCAAGCTGCTGGAAATATACACCCGTGCCATGCAGATCGGCGGTGATGAGGCCCGTGTTGGTCTGGTGTGTGCAGTAGATGACCCCCACGGTCTGGAACAAGAGATCGCTAGCGATTGGGGTTCGGCCAATCGTGTGTGTGTCTTTGGCCACAAGCATTGGCCAGAACTACAAGTGCATTTCAAGAGGTGGTTCGAAACCGTTTAGGCGGGGTCTGTCCGCCCGAAAGGAGCGACTATGCCCACATATACCTTGACAGTCTTGGACACTGTTGGCATCCAGGATTACATCTTTGGCAGCAACGTGCTACGCGAAAACATCGGAGCCTCAGAACTGGTCCGGCGCGCCACCCGTTTGTGGCCGTTTGAGGAGGTGCGCGCGGCTGGGCTGAGCAACGTCGGACCAAGACCTACCGGCGATCTCGATGACTTGGATGATAGCCTACGAATCACCGATGGCAACTTGGTTGCTGAGGTGATCTATGCTGGTGGCGGCAACTGCGCCATTCTCTTCGCCACCAAAGAAGCCGCTCTGGGCTTCGCCGAGCGGCTCAGCCGCAAGGTGCTCGCTGAGGCGCCCAATCTGAATCTGGTGGCTGTCCACGTGCCGGTGGACTGGGACACCGACGCGCTGGCTGGCAAAGTGGAGGAGGCGCTGCGCAGACTGGCCATCAAGAAGTGGAAGCTACGCGTCTCCTCCCCTTTGCTTGGCCTGGGTACCACCGTCAACTGTGGTTCCACCGGTTTGCCGGCGGTGGGCACCGATGCCGACGAACCCGGCCTCAAGCCACCAGATGCTTCTACCCGATTGCTATCGTCTGGTATCTTGGCTAAACTTCGATCTCTCAAGTCCGCGAATCAACGGCTGGCTGGCTACCTTCCTCAGTTCCATGAGGCTGGGCTGGAGATTCCATACGATCTTGACCATTTTGGACGGGAGGTGGGTGAGATCAGCTACATTGCCGTGGTCCACGCCGATGGAAACAGTATGGGCAGCAAGGTTGAGAACCTGCGCAGTCGTTTTGTTCTCCCGGAGCATAACCGAGATTACATCCTGGCTACGCGCGAGTTCTCATATGCAGTGGAGGAGGCCGCCAAGCGTGCCCTCCACGAAGTCAGCACCAGGCTCCTGCGTCACTGGGATCAATCCCAAGATGCCATCGTCGGCTGGACGAAGAGCGAAGAGAAAAAGTGGGTGAAAGTTGGCAAAGTCAAACTGGGCACGAAGGAACGATACCGATACGTGCCGTTTCGTCCGATCGTCTTTGGCGGTGATGACCTGACGTTCGTTACCGACGGCCGGCTGGGGTTGGCACTCGCAGCAGCCTACTTGGAGGCCTTTGAAGGGGCCGTGGCGGACCAGAAGAGCGTATTCGTGACGGATCTCAAGGCCTGCGCGGGTATATCCGTTGTCAAGGCCCATTACCCGTTTTCCCGTGCATACGCCTTGGCCGAGAGTCTATGTCGGAACGCGAAGCGGGCTTGGAGGCGCGAACACGCTGCGATGGACTGGCACTTTGCCGCCACCGGGCTGTTTGGAACGGTCGAGGATATCCGCAGGCACCAGTACACCATATCGGCGAGTCAACTGGGAGTCAAAACCACGCCACCGTCGAAGGCGAAAGGCAGGGATGGTTACCTTGAGATGCGCCCAGTGCTGCTGATGGATGTGCCGGGGCGCCCCGGCGGTTGGCGTTCCTGGCCTGGATTTTCCCGCGTCACTACCCAGCTTCTAACCGGCAAGGACTGGAAAGGAAAGCGCAACAAGGTTATCGCCATGCGCGAGGCCTTGCGTGATGGGCCGGACGCTGTGGCCCAGTTCCGGGTGGCATATGGTTTGAAGCTGCTCCCAACCCTGGCTGAGGGCATCCAGGCGTTGCAGACGACGGGCTGGGACGGCAGTGGTCGATGCGGGTATTTCGACGCTGTCGAGGCTCTTGACTTCTTCGTACCGCTGGACTGGGGAGAGGAGGCTGTTTAGTATGGAGACCTACTGGCTCTGTTTTACTCTGCTGAGCGACGCTACCTTTGGCCGCGGTGAGGGGCTGGCTGGCCTGGTCGATCAAGAAGTGGATCACGACCGGTATGGATTGCCCTATCTGCGTGGGCGTACGCTCAAAGGGTTGCTCAACGAGGAGTGCGCAAACGTTCTGTATGCCTTGAGTCAGCAAGGAGCTGACCTGAGGCGATGGGAGAACGCAGCGCAGCGCCTGTTAGGGGGACCGGGCAGCACACTGAGCGACGATGCCCAATTGCGCGTCGATCCTGCCCGTCTGCCCGTCGACCTGCGCCGGGCGGTGCGTCAGGCCGTGGACGCTGGCGATGCGGTGCTGCACCCCACCGGCGTTCTCGAGTCGTTGACCGCCATCCGTCGCCAGACAGCCGTGAACGAGAAAAGCGGTGTGCCGGACGAACACACATTGCGCGCTATGCGGGTCGTCTTGCGCCAGACGCCATTTGAGGCCCGGTTGACGTTCCCCAATGGCATCGAGCAGGACGATTTGCCCCTGTTGGCTGCCTGCGTCCTGGCGCTCAGGCGGGCGGGCACCGGCCGCAACCGAGGGCGAGGCAGGCTGAAGGCCACCCTCCATCAAGACCAAGGCGGCCGTCCAGGCGAGGACATCACCCAGGAACAGTTCAAGATCTTTGCCCAGGAGGTGCGGGGATGATTGCTCTCACTTTTGAAATCCACGCGCTGGAGCCACTGCTCGCTACCCGGCTGGAAGGGGACCCGAACAGCGCGGTCTCGTACCCGTACGTGCCGGGCAGCGCTATCCGGGGGGCACTGGCCAGTCGTTTCTTGTCAGGACACAATGCTGACTTGGCAGGAGAAGGCGAGGGCCGACGGCTCTTCTTTGATGGCTCGACCTGCTACCTGAATGCGTATCTGTTGGACCGCCTGGGCCAGCGCAGCCTCCCCGTGCCGCTGTCGTGGTTCTATGAGAAGGGGAGGGAATTGCAGGATGGGGAGCCACTGTACGATTTCAGCGTGGAGGTAGTGGATCATCTGAAACAGCCCAAGGGACTAGGTGAGCGTTTCTGCCGCTTGGTGGTCACACAACCAGAGTTTGAAGACGACGATGACGTTGGCCTCGTGAGTGCCGAGGTTGAATTCGTCAACCCTCGATGGCAGATCAACGTTCATACCGCCCGGGAGCGGGTGAAAGGCCGCGCGACTGAGGACGAGGGGGCTGTCTTTCGCTACCAAGCCATCGCGGCGGGCGAGCGGTTTGGTGGGGTTGTTCTTGTTTCTGAGCCAAGTGACACCGGAAAACTGGAGGGTCTACTGGCTGGCGGAGACCTGTGGCTGGGAGGCTCTCGCAGCGGAGGCTACGGCCGGGTCCGTGTCGAGAATTTCAAGAGAGTGGAGGGTTGGCGGGAAACCGACACTGACCTCGCAGACCTGGGACCGGGCGATCGGTTGGTCATCACTTCCTTGAGTGACGCCGTCTTGCGTCGAGCGGATGGTTCCTGCGCTGATACGTTGACCTCAGATATGCTGCCTGCTTCACTGAGGACAGCCTTGTCGTTGGTTTCTGAACCGGAACCGGCATCCTTCAAGCGCGTCGGTATCGTGGGCGGATTCAACCGCAAGTGGGGTTTGCCCTTATGTCAAGCCCAGGTCGTCCAGGCTGGCAGCGTCTTTGTCTTTGACGTCACCGGGACAATTCCCGTCTCTGATCTGGAGAAACTGGAGGCACAAGGGATTGGCGAACGCCGCGCCGAGGGGTTTGGACGAGTTGCCACTAGCTGGGCGGGAAGAGAGTTGGAGTGGACCATTCGAGATATCGATCGAGAGCAAGAGGGCCAGGTCGAGAGCCTTATCTCCCTGGAAAGCAAGGCGTTGGCCAAGAAAATGGTCGAACGTATGCTGCGCCGCGAACTGGATCGAAGGCTGGCCAGGTATATTCACGACCGTCGCCTGGGCAATGTATCGTCATGGCCCAGTAACGCCCAGCTCTCCCGGCTGCGGGCTGTCGCCCTGAATGCTCTCCCTTCGGGCGACGTGGGGCGTGTGCACGAGTTTCTGTCAGACGAGAAACTTAGGGCCCGT